>Ga0209125_1000580_pt1 | contig 44667 bp, 49 predicted proteins | sample BarGraIncub1131A_FD_184503 | JGI IMG/M metagenome (GOLD analysis project Ga0209125, IMG submission 184503) | Arctic peat soil microbial communities from Barrow, Alaska - Barrow Graham LP Incubations 11-31A (SPAdes) (version 2) | ecosystem: Environmental > Terrestrial > Soil > Wetlands > Peat... | reverse complement strand
CATAAATAGCACCTCCATCTGTAACAGCTATTCCGTTAGTTGTGTTTGTGTATGTTGGAATAGACGTGGGTAATCCAGAGTTGAATTCAGTTTTAGTTCTTGGGTTCGTCGTTCCAATCCCGACGTTGCCGCTAGTGGCAAAAACCATCTGGTTACTTTGGTTAGAGTACGTTCCAAAGACGAAATTAGGTTCGGGGCCCGCATCATAATAATCAGAGAATATCTTAAATGTATTAGTACTACTGACGTAACCAAACGTCATACCTTTGCCCCCCGCCGCATTTCTCAGAACAAGTGGATACGAGTCGGACCAGGACTCCAGTTTTCCTATGTTTGGATTCGTCGTTCCAATTCCCACATTCCCTGGAAAACTAAAATTACCAAGACCAGTATTAGCTGCGAAATTACCAGCCGAAACATTAGCTGAATTAATAGTACCAGCGTATGAGCCAGAAAAAGTAGTGGCCGTAATTGCACCTGTTACATTTAGAGCACCAGTGATATTAGTATCACCATTAACATTTAATTTATAAATACCTGGGGTAGTTGTGTTAATAGCCACACCACCGGTGTTAGCATTATAAATATGAGCACCATTAACAGTCCAATAACCAACTGTTGGAATAGTACTAGTACCAGCAATCACGGCTTTAACATAAGCTACGGAAGCCGCATCGGTATCTAATGATGAAGAAATATTTCCAATTCTGCCACCAAGGGCGTCGATACTATAATTACCAGAAGGAGTAACTACTAATCTGGCGGTAGTTGGAGTAGTGGTGCCGATGCCGACATTTCCCGTCCCCTTAGCCACTAACGTGGCACCGGCTAGAGCGCTAGATGTAATATTACCACCAATCCCAATGTCCGAAGCGGATGTCTCTAAAAAACCAGTGGTGTTGGCTGTATAATCATAAATGCCAAACTCACCCTGTCCAAAAATAAAATTATTTCCGAAAGCATATTTCCGGCCATTGGCCGAGGTACTTTCTAAAATAAAACGCGCACCGTTTACACTAGGTGTTTTTAAATTAAGAATTAGCGAGCCGGCAGCTGCCGCGTTTGTATTTTGAATATCAAGTGTATATGCTGGTGTTGTTGTGCCAATACCGACGTTGCCGTCATCACGAACAAATAAATGAGATACCCCATCATTACCCTGAACATCGAGAGCGGATGTTGTACTAGTATCGCCGGATCCTTTAACAGTAAATTGTGAAAGAGGGTTAGCAATATTTATACCTACATTACCAGTAGCTGCCATGGCTATTATACGGGTCGTTCCAGCGGTTTGAAGTTGAAGATTTCCAGTACTATATGCCGAAAATTTACTCGCCGTTGAATAGATTGGTTTATTAAAATGGAAGGATGCTCGATCTGTATAAATATGAGCCGTTCCTGAGTTTAAAGGTGTAATACTAACATAACCATAATTATTAGTAACTCTTAAGCCAACGGACGTCTCGGATTCAAATGTAACTGGTTGAGCTGAAAAAAGCTGATTTGTTAACTTTAGATTACCGACTACTTCCAACGCCTCGGTTGGTGTTGTCGTCCCGATGCCTACATTACCAAGATGATTCAAAGTTAAACCAGCAGCCATATCCACATCCCCAATTGGAGCATAAAGTAACTGAAGTCCACCACCGTAATTACCAGAAGCCAGAGTCTTAATACCTCTAACAGCACCTGTTCTAATTATTGCAGCATTACCAGTTAAATAAGGCTGAGCAAAAGTAATTTGTCCGCCAGTTGTTCCGGGTGCTCCGCTGGCATTAGGAGTTTCTATTCTTAGAGCCGTATTAGCATCTCTTGGTGACTGCGCAACATCATCGTAAACCAATAATCTTGAACCGGTATTAGTAGTCCCAATTCCTACATTAGCAGGAAAACTATAATTACCAAGACCAGTATTACTACCAAAAGCACCAGCTGAAACATTTGAAGAACCTACAAAACCAGAAAAAGAACCAGACAAATTAGTCGCTCTAATACTTCCCACAATATCCAAAGCATAAGACGAAGAGGTCGCTGTATTAATACTCAATGGTCCATCAATTCGACCACCGTTAATACTTATAAAATCAGTCAATAAATTATTCCATTCTACGGCAGTTAGCGTACTGGTGGCCTGCTTATTATAAACATTAGTTAAGGCTTGAGCCGGAGAGACCATTAACAAAGAAAAACTAAATAGCAAAACAAAAAATTCGGCAACTAAAAAGCGCCCTGCTAGATTTTTTTTGTTAGCTTTTTTATTCATAATCTCTAACCAAAAGCTGACTTTTAAACTTATTTAAATTATAGCAATTATCCATCTATCTGGCAAAGGATTTTAAACAAAAAAAAATGCTCTAAACACTAATAATAATGGTACTTTTCGGCAATTTAATTTAGTGCTAAAATAAATATCACTTAATTAACTTAATAAAGAATGATTTGCAAGAAATGCCTCTTCACTTGTCAGTCAGCTTATAAATCTTATGAGTCTAAAAGCAGTAAAGAAGAGAGGATTTAAAAATCCCAATGAGCCCGTGACTAAAAGAGATTATGATAAAGAAATGGATCACATTAAAAAAGAGTTAATCAAACTAATCTTTAGCCTGAACAAATTAAAAAATAGTTTATCTTTAACTAAAGAATTAAATTTAAAACCAGAAACATCTCTTGTAAAAATGGGACTAAAACTAGATTATCAATTATCAGTCATTACTATACGTAATCAGACTCAAGATATACTAAATTATATCAAAACAAATAATTAAAAAAAACTAATTAACCAAGAATAGCCAGAAAAGCCACCCCTTCCTTGATGAGCTGTCTTAACAAAAATTTATGAAAGACAAACAACCAAAAGAAGAAAAAACAAAAGCCTACGATGCTCCCGTCACTAGGCTTGAATTGCATCAAGAACTCAACATTACCAAGATGGAGTTATATCAAGAACTTAAACTAACTAAACTGGAACTAAAACAAGAAATTTCTGAGGTTAAACAAGAGTTAAAACAAGAAATCAAACTAGGATTTTCTAATTTTACCTCCGAAGTTTGCCAACAAATAGATAAAATCAATAATAACTTTGAAGATAGATTTAAAGAAAACGAACAGGCACACTTTGAAATGCGTCAGGATATCAATTGTCTTAAAACTAAAATAAGCCTCTAACAAAAACAGCTCCGAAAATTTTCGGAGCTATTTTTTTAAAAACTAACCTCTACACTTCTCTTAGTTACACCATAACTTCCAATCGAAGTTAAAATAATTGGATTCCAAGATTTATAATCAACTACAAAAGAACCAGCATAACCGCTAGGCATATTACCTGCTAAATAATTTAATTGGGTTCCGCTAGGAAGTAAATCATAACCCATTCTTCTTACTTTTATCAGAGAATATTCCGCTCCACTTTCCGCCGCAAAATAAGCCCGTGACGAATCATATTGCAGAGCACTGGATCTCAAACCGGCCATCACTAAATAAGAGCCGGCAAAAGCTACCACCATAATACCGGAGAGTAAAAATAAAGTTAGAAGTAAGGCGCTTCCTTTTTTAAATTTCATAATTAATTAGTCTTATAATAACGCGAAGTTAGGGTTGTTTGGATACGCATTTGTGATTTAGCACTATCTTTACCAATGGCATGAGCCACTAATTCCATGGTCACAGTTGGTTGAGTGTTATCTGCTCCACCCTCTGGTCTAACAATAAAGTGTAATTCGTCGATATTAATTTTAGCTGGTGAAATGTAACTGGAATTATTGCCACGAGTAATTTTAAAACGCTGGACCCCATTACTGGTCTCTAAAAAATATTTTACACACTCACCGCGATAATTAAGAAAAAATAAACCATCATTGCCATTAACTAAACCTGTACTATAAATTTTACCGGACATTATTGGAGGTTGACAAACTAACATATTTCTCTTAGCCATTCTAATTTCTTTAGCTGTGACCTCTAAAAAATATTTCAAACTCTCCTCCACATTCTGAGTAGCAATAGCTCCCCGCTGACTATCAATGACTAATTTAAAAATATTTAAAGCCGCCGTCATAATAATAGCAAACAAAGCTGTCGCTACTAATACCTCAATTAAAGAAAAACCTAATTTTTTATTATTTACTGTCATAATTATTTCCAATCAAATAAAAGTGTTCTGAGCTCATAACGATAGGGATGGCTGCGATCAATCCAGGTAACTAACGCTCTAACTTGCAGTGGTGCTCCGTCATAATCAGCTGGCTTATCTAAATATATTTCTCTAGTAAAAATAGTTGGAGTAGCACCGGTTTCCGTGCCGCTATAATTAATATAATAACCATTATATAAATAGATCAAACCGTTGCCTATCGTAGTTGGTTTATCGTCAAGATAATCGATATAATATTTACCAGCCGCCAAATCTTTATCATAAGCATCGCCGGCTCGCCAATTAGAATCACGGGTCTGTCTGATTAATTCAATACCCTCTTGAGCTAAGTTATAAGCAATTAAATTATTTTTATTAACACTCTGAGCTTGGATATTTTGAATAATTAAAGAAACTAAACCAAGCAAGGCCACGGACACGATAAATAAGACCGCTAAAACTTCGATTAAGGAAAAACCAGCTTGATTGTAATTATTTTTTGGCATTTTAATTTATTACTTCCACTAGTCCTAAAAAATTAACCCGCACGGTTTTAATAGAATTAGTTCTGGCATCACTCAAAACAATATCAACACTAGTGCTGGTCGCTGTGCCATTATTAATAGTAGTTCTCGGGTCGGGAGGCAAAAAAGTAATATCGACTTTAGGGCCAACTGATATTGATTGAATAGTGATATTAGTTGGTAAATTAACTACCTGGGCACCAAATCTTTCATCAGCTTCACCGCTACCATAAAGAGTATTAGCGTCATCATCGGCAAAAATATTATACTTATTATTGCCATAATTTGGTAAATCAAAATGAACGCCCCAGCCGCCAGCCGGAATATTAAGTGAACTGGAACTGCCATATCTAGCTAGCCCTAAAGCATAACTTTGAGCCAAGCGAATGTCGGCCACCATTTTCTGAGCGGTCATGGTCAAATCAGTGCGACGATTAGCCGAACTATAGTTGGCTAAAAATAAACCAGTCACCATACTGATAATAGCAATAGAAACAATTAATTCAATTAGGGTGAAGCCGTTTTTTTTCATGTTAGTTAATAGGTTTTATTTCCTTCCAAAGTGGCAAAGCGTAATTAACATTTAAAACTGTTGAAGTGGAACAAAAATAAGAATTATCAGTTACCCGTAAATTAACGATCGTACTAGTAGCTTTAGCAAAAATAATCGTAGTGGAAGCGGCGGTTGGTGAGTCAATCACGGCTAACGAATCGCCAACAACTGACCATTGATAGGCGCAAACCGATCCCGAAGGACAAGCTTGCAATGAATTGCTGTCATTATAGTAAGATGACCCATTACCATCAAAAGGAGTAGACGTGCCAATCACAACATCAACCGATGGAAAAATGAAAGATGGTATAGGAAAATCGTGTTTATAGGTCGTAAAGGTTTTACTAGCATCAATTAAATTCTTTTGAGTGTTACGGGCGGAATTATCAGTCAAAAAATCTTTAACAACCCCAGTTTTATTAACATCAAACTGCCGCCAAGCTGTAGCTAATCCATCCCCATCCCATAATTGCAAGAACCAATAATACGGCGTATCTAAAGCTAAACCAGTGACAATACCTTGGTTAGCTGAACTGGTAACTTTACCCGAATTATAAATAGGAGAAGTAGTACTATTGCTAGTACTCACAATTACCTGATAGGCTGACTGTTGGCCGCTTCGTTTGTTCCAACTTAAAACTGCCTTATTGGTTATTCTAGAATCACAAACCTGTTGCCCGCTCCAATTAGGTGCTGTTAGTTGACGAATTTCTAAGGGACCGATTCTAACTTCATAAGGATTAGTTCCACAACTACTATCATTGGTGCAGTTAAAACTAATAACACCTAAAGTTGAAGAAGCATAACCAGAAAAAATTCCTGGAGTAGCAGCGTTATAATTAGTAATGCCCGTAGTGGGCGGCACTGTATTATCATCTAGCTTAATCCAAATACCACTATTTACCACCCTAGCCCAGCCATAAACTTTCTGAGTTACTTCATTGTAACAAGCCGTACAATTATTACCAGCATCGCAGGCACTAGGACAATAATCCTTAAACAGATAATCAGGCGCCGTGGCTCCGCTAAAATTAATAAAGCCTAAAATAGAATTCCAAGCCTGACCGGAAAAATTATTATTATCATCTAAATTAACACCATGATTTGACAAAGTGCAAGGTGGAACATAAAAAGCAAAAGTAAAAGTAAAAGTAAAACGACCAGCAAAACTGTCATCCAAACAATTCATACTGATATAACCATAAGAACTATTATAAGCCCAGCCTCTAATGTTCTCATTAATACTAGCTCTAGCCTCACTCTTAGGCCACAACAAAAAAATAGCTGAAATTATCAGTAAACTTAAAAATGTTTTTTTAAAATTTATTAAACCCAACTGTCGCATATTAATATTATAACACTTTTTTTAAAAAATCGCGGCCGAGCATTAGCATCTCCTGACGCTCGGCTTCTTCGTCGTCATCATAACCAATTAAATGGAGCAGTCCGTGAACTAAAATAAAATAAAAAAGATAATTTTCAACCTTAGTAATATTTTGTAAAGGATAAGTGAAACCACAAAATTTTAAAATTTCTTTGTATTTAGACAGCTTTTTTAATTCATAAGGATTAATTAAAACCTCACCCAATAAGTTCCCTTCCCACTCAGCCCCGGCAAACGACAAAACATCGGTGGTGATATCGTGCCCGCGATAACTATTATTTAAAGATTTCATGCGCTGTTCACTAATAATAGCTACTGAAACATCCACTTGGCTTTTTTCAAAATGACGCAAAAAAGCCTCACTCAGAGAGATTATCTTTTGCTTAGAAATTTTTGTTTTGGTGGTGTTACTAATTTCAATCATAAAAATCTTTTAATTGTCCTCATTAAATTATATAGAAAATATTTAGCTGGTTTAAAAACTAAATCATAAGTACCGGCATAATCAACCGCTCTGCCGCCAAAGCCTAATTTAAAGCGAGTCACGCCTGGCCACTTCTTAGCCTCAATTCCAAAAAAATCATAATAAATATAGCCCTGACTTTTAGCTTGTTTAATAAGTTCCCATTGTAAAAGATAGGGAGCCATTAGTTGTCTAGCGGCGTGATCAGAGGCGCCGTGCAAGTAGGTCACTTTATTACCATAAAAAGAGAAAAGACCAACCGCTAAACATTTATCACCCTGGTAAGCCAAAAACATTTTTATAAAATTAGGACTAGCTGTGGCTAAATCATGATAGTGTTGCCGGTCATGAATTCGAAAAGCATCACGTTCCCCAGTCTGAGTCATCAAAGTCCAAAAATTATCAAAGTCTGGTTCTGATTGACCTTGAATAATAACAACCTCTTTTTTTTGGGCCAAGCGAATATTATAACGAGTCTTGGGATGCATCTCACTCAAGAGCTCTTCTGCACTCTTGTTTAAATCTAACAACAAAGTTTGATGCGGTTGTAAGTCAATCGTTTTTTTAAATTTAAAATTATTAGGCAATTGATGCGGTTCAACCCGCCAAAAAATAGCCCCCTGTTTTTTTAAGTAAGCAGCTAAAAATTGCCAAACTTCATTTTCAAAATTAACCAGGACCGGACCGCGCGGACAGTAATAATAAATGATTCCCGGTTTAACTGTTTGGCGACTTAAATTAAAAATAGCCACCAACTCATCACTATCAGTATAAATTCCCCAAGTAGTAATAGCTGACGATAAATCAGCCCACTCGACGGATGCTAAAAATTCCGCACCGCTTGCAGCGCCGGCTTGATTTAAAAAATTTTCCACTAATTTAGCGTCACGCAGTTCCACTATTTTCATATTTTCATTATATCGACTTTTGGCCCAAAAAGAAAATCCCGTTTCTAAAGTGAAACGGGATATCTATAAATCTATCCGCCAGCTGGCGAAAATATTAATTTTTTAAACCATTAGGAGTAGCGGTCGCTGGACCAGCCACAATGTCCCCAGTTTTGTTACCAATACAATAAGTCAAAGTGTAAGTGTCTGGTGTAGCCGAAGTATAAACATAGGTATTTTCCGCCACCGTACAAGCCGTTTCATTAGGTAGAGGGGCACTTGGCACTAAAGCCATATAAATAGAAGTTTCGGTGGCAATTGATCCGGCTATGGAAGTAGGATAACCACCTTGCTCATGATAATAAAGTTGTAAAGCTGTTTGTATTTGTCTAACATCGCCTAAACGCCTAGCATCTCTAGCTCTAGCTCTAGAATTGCCTAAAGCCACGACTGCCATCGTAGCCAGCAATCCAATAATAGCAATCACCACTAACAACTCAATTAAGGTAAAACCTTTTTTCTTCATAGAAATTATTTTTATAAATATTAATCTAATTTAATTATAAGATAAATCTAAAAAAATCACAATAAAAAAATCAACTAGTTATTAAACTAGTTGATTTTTTAGAAAAAGTACTTAAATATCTTTATTTAATACCAGCTGGAGTAGCAGTGGCTAAGCCAGCCACAATTCCACCAGTAGCACTACCTAAACAATAAGTTAGGGTGTAAGAACGGTTGGAATCTTGAACTGTATAAGCATACTCAGTCCAACCAGTACAAGTGCCGTCAATTGGTGTAGGATTCTTTGGAACAGTCGCCATATAAGTAACTACAGGAGAAGAGCCAGTAGCAATAGCTGAACCAATTGTCACACTACCAGGATACTGTCCTTGATCATTATAATACAGTTCCAAAGCAGTTTGGATCTGTTTAACATCAGCGACACGACGAGCATCACGAGCACGAGCACGAGCATTGTTTAACGCTACAATTGATAAAGTAGCCAGTAAGCCAATAATGGCCACTACGACTAATAATTCAATTAAGGTAAAACCTTTTTTATTCTTGTTCATAAGGTTATTTCTCACCTTACAAATAATTATCTTGAGACTAGTATTCAAAATAACTATCAATAAAAAATAAGAAATTAATTTTTATATTTAAATATATATAAAGATTATAACATGAGTTAAAAAAACAAACAACTATTTTTAGAATTGACTAGCCATATTATACATCGGCATGATAACGGCCGCCACCATAATTCCTACCCCCACGCCCATAATGACCATAATAACAGGCTCCATCAAAGTGCTTAAGTTAGCTAACATTTTATCAGCTTCACGACCATAAAATTCCGTTATCTTATCCAGCACCACGTCCAACTTACCAGACCTCTCCCCCACGGAAATCATTTGCGGTACCATCTTCGGAATTGTTTTTTCATTTTCCATCACCGAAGCCACAGGGTTACCATCATTAATAGCTTCTAAGGTTTTTAAAATTATTTCCTGATAAATAATATTATGAACTACCCGGGCCACAATTTCTAAACTCTTAGTAATGGTAACGCCGCCCTTAAGCAAAGTGGATAGTGATCTGGTAAATCTCATTAAATAAATATATTTAAATAAAGTACCAAAAATCGGTAAATGCAAAGCTAAATAATCAAAATTACGGCGGCCTCTATAAGTCTTCAAATAAAAACGTATCAGAAAAATAATACCCACCAAAGCAATGCCTAAAAATAATAAATAATTAGTCAAAAAATTAGAAGTAGCCACGACCACTCTAGTAGCAAATGGCAATTCAGCGCCCGACTCAGTTAAAACAGACGTTAGATTAGGAATTACATAAACCATTAACACCACGCCGACACCAGCTAAGCCACACAAAATAAAAATTGGATAAATCATGGCCCCTTTAACTTTAGAAACCATATCATAATTCTTTTCCATTTCATCAGCTAAGTAATTCAAAACTTCATCAAGTTTGCCCGAGGTTTCACCACTCTTAATAATGTTAACAAAAAATTCTGAAAAGACGGCTGGTCTTTTGCCAAAAGCATCAGATAGTAATGAGCCGGCGTCAACCTCAAAAGCGATTTCCGCAATCATGTTTTTTAGTGAAAAATTTTCTGTCTGCTCAATCAAAATTAACAGTGATTCCACCACTGGCACATTAGCTGAAATCATCACCGAAAATTGGCGAGCAAAAATAACTAAATCTTTAATGCCAGATCTTTCTACCAACAAACGAATCTTAGTTTCTAAATCATTTTCACCAGGTGCTAAAGAAAAAATTTCCAGTTCTTTACGGCGGAAACGAGTAATAAGATCGGTTTCATTTAAACCAATTTCAATTCCGGTCTTAATTTTTCCCTTTTTATTACGAGCTTTGTAACGAAAAATTGGCATATATAAAAATTAACTTTCAATAATACGAAATATTTCTTCCAGGGTAGTGACCCCTCGAGCAGCTTTCAAAAAACCATCCTGTTTAATAGAAATAAAATTCTGACTCTTGTTAACAGCTTCAATATTTAAACCCTTATCACCCTCATTAATCATGTTTTTTAAATCTTCATTAATTTCAATCGCTTCTGAAACGGCGACGCGGTTTAAATAACCAGTATTTTCACAACGCGGACAACCCACGGCCTTATAAAAAACAATGTTTTTTAAAAAGTCTTCAGTGTTAGTAAAGTTTTCTACCTCATCTTTCATAATCTGATTGGGAATAAGTTTTATTTCATCAAAAACTTCTTTAACCGCCTCGACTGGTAAAGTAAACGGTTGTTTACAAGTATTACATAGTTGACGAGCTAGACGTTGGGCCACCACTGTTTTTAAAGTTGAAGATAATAAAAATCTTTCAATCTTCATATCTAATAAACGAAAAACTGCACCTAAAGCATCATTAGTATGTAAGGTGGACAAAACTAAGTGACCGGTTAAGGAAGCGTGAATAGCTAGTTCTGCCGTTTCCTCATCACGAATTTCTCCGACCATAATAATATTAGGATCTTGACGCAATAAGGAACGAAGTCCGGAGGCAAAGGTGAAACCCACCTTAGGGCGCACCTGAGCTTGATTAATCCCTTTAATTTCATATTCCACTGGATCCTCTAAAGTAGAAATATTAACATCTTCCTGATTTAAAATAGTCAGCACCGAATAAAGCGTAGTGGTTTTACCGGAACCAGTTGGACCGGTTACTAGTAAAATACCACTAGTTTTTTTCATGCCATTGCGAATACATCTTAGAACATTAGAATTAAAACCTAAAGACTCCAAAGTCGGAGCACCACGAGTAGTGTCCAAAATTCTCATAACCACTTTTTCCATGCTAGCCAGCGGCAAAGTGGAGACACGAAAATCGATTTCACGACCATTAATAACTAGTCGAATACGACCGTCTTGAGGTATGCGAGTTTCATCTAATTTTAATTTAGCTAAAACTTTAATACGAGCAATAATAGCGCCGTGAATACTTTTAGGCAACGTTAGGGAGGTGTGCAAAATACCATCAATACGATATCTGACCCGACTTTCTTTGGCGTATGGTTCGATATGAATATCAGAAGCTCTAGCCTCCACGGCGTGTCTAATAATAACTGACACGATTTTAGAAACTGGGGCACTATTTATATCTTCATCACTAATGCCCTCTTCGGAGTCTTGTTTAACCTGAACCAACTCTTCCCCCTCTTCTTTAGCTTTAACTTCCAAGGCACTAGAAATTTCCTCTTCCATTTTCTGATACTGTTTGATGCCTCTTTGCCAGCTACCTTCAGAAATTATAAAATAAGCCGGCAATAAGTGTTCTTCTGAAGCCAAAAAATTAACAGCTTCCATAGCCTTTAAATCTGGCTCAACTAAACCAATGTTAACCGTTTTGCTCTCACGGCCAAAACTAATAATTTTATAAGTTCTGGAAATTTCTTGAGGTAAAAAATTTAAAACGCCTTCAGCAATTTCTTCATTTTGAATATTATAATAAGGGAGCTTATAAATTTCAGCCTTAGCCTTAGCCACTGCCTCCTCTTCAACTAAACCTGAGCTAACTAAAAAAGAGCCTAGATTTTCTCCGGCAAAATTAGCTCCTTTTTTCAAATCAGCAATTTTTTCAGGACTCAGTAGATTATTCTGAAATAAAACTGCCAAAAGTTGTTCGTTCTTATTCATATTACTTGGGTTTTTCGGTCACGATAAAAGGATTGTTGTTGCCGACACTTACTCTAAAAAAGACCGGCTTAACAACTGAAACTGAACCATCGGCATTAATAACCGTATTGATCATGGAATCAGCTTTAGTTCTAAAGTCTTCAGCTAATAAATCTTGGGTCTTATTTAAATCTTCAGAATCAAAAACACTAAAGTTAGTTTTAAGGGCCTTAATTTTGTCTTCACGCAGTAAATCAAGATTTAACTCATCATTCTTATTAACAGCTGGAATTGTAGTTGCGCCATAATCATACTTCAAAAAGGTGTCAGCCAGCTTAGTTCTAAAAACAAAACTAGTTATACCAACAATAATTATTAGTATGACAAAAATATATATAATTTTTGATTCTTGTTTCTTCATTTTTTGTAATAATAAGTAACCAGCTGTAAAGTAGCCGACCGACCACCCAGGCTCACACTAGTGACATCAAAAAGTCTTAAATTATTTTCCAAAACTCCCAGGAAATTTTTTAAATTAGCATAATCAATCGAGCCAATACTTAGTGAGATATTAATCGTACCAACATTGTCAGACACTTTGGGCAATAGGATATTACTGTTAACAGCTCCGGCAGCAGCAACTTTTGATTCCTCGCCTTCTTTAGTTAAAGAAATTGAGCTCGGTTCAAAACCATTTTTAACAATAATTTCTTCCAACTCACCAAATAATTTTTCCTTACTATAGTCATTAGGTAAAATACTATTAACTCGTGCCGAATCAATCGGGTCAATCTTTTTATAAGAATCAATAGTGGCCTTTAGACTAAGTAATTTACTTTGTTCAGCTTGATAGATGAGCTGTTGTTGACGGATATTATCACCGATAGCCGCCGTGGTTATATCTACTTTTGGCTTCAAAATTAAAAAGTAAGACATGAATAACAAAAAAGAAATAAAAATTACCACAAACAGATTAAAATAATTATTTAAAAAGTTATTAAGACTATTTTGTTGAGCTATTTTATTATCATTCATATTACCTAAAAAATAATTCCGGTTTAACTTTTAACTCTAAACCAAAGGAAACTAACTGGTCGCTAGCTGCTACCTTTATTTGCGGATTATCTTTATTCTCACCACCGCCTAAGGCGCCGGAATTAACAAAAACCGAAGTAACATATTTATCATCTCGAAATTGTTTTACTTGCCAACTGATATCACTATAATTTTTAGTAGTGGCTCCAAAATTATAAGCCCCGGTAATATCACCGGAAAAACCACCGCCATAAGAAACCGAGCTGAGAGTATTTTTTTCTAACCAAGTAAAAAAATTAGTCCAATAAATATGATTATCAATCATTTTTTGAGAAACTGCCAGTTTATCTTTAAAGACCATAACTTCTTCAGCCTGAGCCTTAATATTTTTAACATTCTGGCTGACTATCTCATAATCATTCTTCAAACTAATAGCTTTTTGTTCTTCTTGAGTCTGCCACCAATCTAAACCAAAATAAATTTCCGCTACAAATAAACCGGCGACAAACAAAGGCAAAAATAAGGAGAGAATTTTCCTGTTCCACTCAAAATCAACTTCCATCTCATCCTTAATCAGATTTACCTCCAAGACTTCAGGATTAACAAAACCGCTATCCTCAATCTTTTTCGTTTTAGTATTTTTTAGATTAAAAAACCTCATTAGGCTAGTAATTAATTTTCAATATCACGCAAAGCTAGACCAACGGCTACTGCTAATTTAGGACCGACTTCATTAATAACTGGTCGTAATTCATCAGAATAAACAATTCTATTAAAGGGGTCCCCAACTATAACTTGTAAATTTAATTTATCACTCAAATATTCTGTTAGTCCCGTTATCATTGAACCGCCACCCGATAAAACAATTTTTTCAACCTTACCGGAATTAGACATGTTAAAAAAATCTAACATATATTCAATCTCGCTAATAATCGGGGCGATGGTCTTAGCAATTATTGGCAACAATTCTCCGCTGCCCTTTTCTGAAACAGATAAATCAATTTTAAATTGTTCGGCTTGGGCAAAATCAAGCCCCATAGCTTTAGCCAAATCACTAGTAATAGTGTTACCGCAAATTTCTAAGCTGCGATTTAAAACAGGAATACTTTCTTTAATAATAGAAATATCCGTACTGTTAGCGCCAATTTCCACAATCATCACCGTTGATTTATCACTGCCTAATAATGACCTAACTAGAGAAAATGTTTCAGTTTCTAAATTTAAAAGTTCCAAATTAGCTTGCTTAAAAATATCAATATATTTTCTGACTAACTTTTTAGGCGAACCTGTTAAAAAAACTCTGGAATTAGCTCGATCGGCGCCAGGGACAGCCGGCATCATTTTAAAATCAATTTTCATTTCCTCAAGTGGCAAAGGAATAACTTTTCGAGCTTCATCGGCCACCGCTTCCGTCATATTCTTCTTATCAACATTATTCAAATTAATAATCGAGGAAAAAACAGCAAAAGTTGGTAACGACGCTGTCACACGTTTAGCTTTTATCTTTGATTCTTGGCAAACTTTGTTAATGGCCTTAGCTAAATAAGCCGTATCATCTATTTTAGTAAACTTAATATCGCTAATGTTTTCACTAAAAGCATAGTTAGACAAATAAATTTTCTTGCCCTTCTTTTTTAACTCCACCATCTTTAAAGATGAGTCGCCAATATCTACGCCTAAGAAGGAATTGTCAGAACCAGAAAAAAGACCCATAAATTATTAAATTAAAAGCTTAAAAATTACTTACTAGTAACTAGCTGTCGGTTTGATATCTCTTGGTTTATATTATATAATAATTGTAAGACAAAAGCAAAGAATAAAAACAAAAAAATATTATGAACATCTTTAGTAAATACAAAAAAATTTGGCTCATGGTCGGTTTTATAGTTATCACTGTTTTAATCGGCTGGTTATTTTACAAAATGTTTTTTCAAAATACCCTTCAACTAACCACTGAACTAACACCAACTACTACCACCGGTGGCGGTTTACCTCAAGCTGGTGAAGGTGGAGTTCAGCAAACAACTGGCGGTGAAGGTCAATTTCCCGGAACTGGCGGAGTGAGTAGCGGAGCGACGACTACCAAAAGCGGCGACCAACCAGATGCTACCCGACCTAGTGCTCTAGCTAATGGCGGTTTAACAACTACTAAAGCTCTAGTTTCCTCGGCTAGTTTAAGTCCTACTATAACTAGTAATGGCGACATTCAATATTACAATCGAGAAGACGGCTATTTCTATCGGGTTAAAAATAATGGTGATATTGAAAAAATGAGCGACCGAGTTTTTTATTCTGTCAAAAGTATCACCTGGGCACCAGACAATAATAAAGCTATTTTAGAATATCCAGACAGCTCTAAAATTTTATACGATTTCGAAACTAAAAAACAAATTAGTTATCCCAAATACTGGGAAGATTTTTCTTTCTCCCCTCAAAGTGATCAAGTTATTGCCAAAAGTATTGCTCTTGACCCTGATAATAGATTTCTAACCGTCGCTGGAACTGATGGTTCAGCTGCTAGAAATGTGGAGGAGATAGGTTTAAACGCTGATAAAGTAATAACTGGCTGGTCGCCTAATAATCAAATCGTGGCCACTTATACCCAAAGTTTAGATTTTGATCGACAGGAAGTTTTCTTCGTTGGTTTAAATGGCGAAAATTTTAAATCAACCGTAGTGGAAGGACGTGGTTTAACTTATGAATGGTCCAAGACTGGTGATAGACTATTATATAGTGTTTATAATACTCGCAGTGACTTAAAACCTAAACTTTGGGTAGTAGACGCTCAAGGCGACACCATTAACCAAAATCGTCGCAGCTTAGAAATAAATACTTGGGCTGACAAATGTACTTTTGCCAGTAACACTGAAATCTATTGTGCTGTCCCGACTCAACTAGATCCAGGGGCTGGAATTTTTAGAGATACCGCCAGTCAAGCAGCAGATGAAATTTATAAAATTGATTTAGAAACTGGCAACACTAAACTATTAGCCATTCCTGACGGTAAGTATAATGTTAGTAAAATAATGGTTGATGACCAACAATCTACTTTAAGTTTTTCCGACGCCAACAGTGGCGCCATTTATCAAATAAAATTAAAATAATCCAGTCTTCAATAAAACGCCCCTCGTTTTGAAGAGGCGTTTTTTATGTCTTTAAAAAAATTATTACTTAACTGTTTGTTTCCTAAAAAATGTTACGGTTGCGAAACTAGTGAAACTTGGTTATGTAAATCGTGCTTTGTCAAAATTAAAAAATACCAGGGACAAACACCACGTCAATTAACAGGGGTTAATGATTTAATAATAGCCGGAGAATACCATGACCCAGTTTTAAAAGACCTAATTCAAGCTTTTAAATTTAATTTTAATAAAGAGTTAGTCGTGCCACTAGCTGCTTTATTATATTCAAAAATTAGTTGGCCTCATTTAAATAAATCCTATTTAATTATACCCATTCCTCTACACCGTCAAAGACTAGCTTGGCGTGGCTTTAATCAAAGTGAATTATTGGCTAAAGAAATAAGTACCTTAACTGGCTGGCCAATTAATTATGATTTAACCAAAATAAAAAAAACCAAAGAACAAGCTAGTCTCCAAGAGACTAAACGCTTAAAAAATCAACTAGGAGTTTTTAGTTGGCACGGAATAAATTTGGCAGGACAAAATATTATACTATTAGATGATATTATAACTAGTGGAGCCACTATCAGCCAGGCGGCTTTAGTGCTTAAACAGGCAGGAGCCGGTGAGATTATAGCTTTGGCGGTAGCTAAAGGATAAACCTTGAATTAATCATAAAGCCTGCTATAATAAATATATCCTGATTGTTTGACTCACCAAGCCAAAAAAGCGTCAGCTTGAGTCTAAAAAACTCCTAAGGGATAAACAAATCAAAAGAGTTTCTGCTTAGTCACTTAGACTAACAGATAAAATCGGGTGGAACCGCGAGATTATCTAATCCCGTCCCGGTCACTGCATAAACTTAGCGTTTGTGCTGTTACCGAGGCGGGTTTTTTATTAGCCGCTACGATATTTCAGCCAATGACTAATTTATGTCGGTTAATTTCAATAATATGGGTGAAGAGCACAAACACGAAATGACCGAGGTGGAAATAAAAAGACACTCTCTGGCTCATTTAATGGCCGTAGCGGTTTTGGAAAAATTTCCAGAAGCCAAACCAGCCATCGGACCGTCAATTGACAATGGTTTCTATTACGACATCGATCTGGGTGATGACAAAATCACCGAGACTGATTTGCGCGACCTAGAAAAACGCATGGCTCATTTAGTCAAACAAAATTTAAAGTTTGAAAGAACCGATGTTTCAATTGAAGAAGCTTTAAAATTAGTTGCCGGCAATCCTTATAAATCAGAAATGATTAATGATTTAGCAACTCGTGGCGAAACAACGGTTAGCTTTTATAAAGTAGCCACGCTTAATGATTTATGCCGCGGTCCGCACATTGAAAGTACTATCAAGATTAAACCAGGCAGTTTTAAATTAGATAAGCTGGCGGGCGCTTATTGGCGCGGTGATGAAAAAAATAAAATGTTAACTCGTATTTACGGCTTAGCTTTCAACACTAAAGAAGAATTAGATGCTTATTTAACTATGATGGCTGAAGCTGAAAAACGCGACCATCGTAAACTGGGGAAAGAACTGGATATCTTTATGAACCACGACGTAGCACCTGGCATGCCCTTCTTCTTACCTAAAGGTATGACTCTACTGCAAGAACTAACAAAATTTGTTAGACAACATTCTTACGGTGAAGGTTATAGTGAAGTCAGAACTCCGCAAATTCTTAATTCAGATATCTGGAAAACCTCTGGTCACTGGGAACATTATCAAGAAGACATGTTCTGTTTACACCACGTAGAAGATAATATTGATATGGGCATTAAACCGATGAATTGCCCAGCTCACATGTTAGTTTTTAAGCGCGATTTACATTCTTATCGTGATTTACCATTACGCTTAGCCGAAGTAACAACTTTATATCGCAATGAAAAATCCGGTACACTGCATGGCCTAACTCGCGTACGCTCCCTCTCCCAAGATGATTGCCATATTTTTGCCAGACCGGAACAAATCTTAGAAGAGATATCTAAGCTGCTCGATAAAGTAAAAAAAATCTACACTATCTTTGATCTCCAAATAGATGAAATTCATTTATCAACTCGTCCCGAAAAATTCTTAGGTGAAAAAGCTACCTGGGATGAAGCTGAAGCTGATTTAAAAAAGGCTTTAGAAGCTGCTGGGCTAGCTTATAAAATTAATGAAGGGGATGGTGCTTTCTATGGTCCAAAAATTGATGTCAAAGTCAAAGATGCTATCAGCCGCCAATGGCAATTAGCCACTATTCAACTGGATTTTCAATTGCCACAACGTTTTGAATTAAAATATACCGACGCTGACGGAACAGCCAAAACTCCAGTGGTAATTCATCGTGCCTTGCTAGGATCAATGGAAAGATTCTTAGGAGTAATTATCGAACATTACAGCGGTGCTTTTCCGGTCTGGTTATCACCTGTTCAAGTGAAATTAGTCTCTGTCTCTGAAAATCATATTAGTGCTTGCCAAAAATTAGCCGCTGAGTTTAAAGCACAAGATATCAGAGTAGAAATTGATGATAGCAATGAAACGGTTGGTAATAAAATTAGAAAAGCGACTAACGAAAAAGTCCCTTATATGCTAGTTATTGGAGACAAAGAAGCGGGAGCTGAAATTCTCTCTGTTCGTGATCGTGGGTCCAGAGAGGCCAGAGAAATAACACGTTCCAACTTCTTGCAAGAAATTAAGGAAAAAATTGAAAAATACCAATAATACCCCAAAAAAAAGACCGAGCTAACTCTACCCAGCTCGGTTTTTTTATGCTAGAATTTAAACATTAATAAATAATGGCTAAATTAAATATGAAAAAATCTTTAAGAATAGGCTTAATTATTGCCGGTCTAATTATTGTTTCCGGACTAATCGCCGTAATTAAAACTAAACAAACTAAGGCCCCTGAACTGATTCTTTTTTACAGCAACTATTGCCCTCACTGCAAAAATGTAGAAAAATATATTAGTGATAACGACCTTAAAAATAAAATAACTTTTACAGAATTAGAAGTGGCTGATAATCAAGCTAACGCTCAAATATTAGTCAGCCAAGCTAAAAAATGCGGGTTAGATACTAATGGTATTGGCGTGCCCCTTTTCTATGACGGTACTAACTGTCTAATGGGTGACACAAACATTATTAACTATTTCGCGACTAAAAAATAATTATGAAAAAAATACACTTTGGCCTCTTAGCTCTAGCCGCTACTTTTATAGCCGCACCAGCTCAAGCGGTTTGTCCAGTTTGCATTATAGCGGTAGGGGCTGGTTTAGGTTTTTCTAGATATTTAGGCATAGACGATACCGTTACTGGTTTATGGATTGGCGGCTTAACGGTAGCCATGATTGCCTGGACCATTAACTGGGCACGGCCTAAAATAAAAAAAGCTCAGACAGTTAAATGGTGGAATACCTTAATTTTTATTACCTATTATATTTTAATTGCTTGGCCGCTGGCTACTAAAAATTTCATCGGGCATCCTCTCAATAAACTATGGGGCGTGGATAAAATAATATTAGGTATTACTATCGGCAGTTTAGCTTTTTGGGGTATCAGTGAATGGTATTTAACCCTGAAAAAAAATAATAACGGACACGCTCATTTCCCTTTTCAAAAAGTAGTTATGCCTTTTAGTGCTCTAGCTATTTTGAGCTTAGTTTTTTACTTATTAACTCGTTAATCATATGACTGACAAAGTAATGGAACTCGATGACATGATTAAAAAATTTGATGACCTGAAAAAAGATAATAAATTAGATTTATCCAGCGACCAAGACCTCTCAATTGCGATTATGAATCTAGTTTCCATTGAAGAACATTTCTTCTTTACCGGTGCTAAAACAGGTGATACCAAATATTACGACTTATTAGGTGAAGTTAGAGAAATGCGCAAAGAATTACTTAAAAAAATAATTACTGAATATGAGGGTGAAGTTTGGTGTATTTCCAAGCACTTACTCGCCGCTTCCTATCGTTTAATGGAAGTCGGCACTAAGGCTCAAGGCCGTGGTAAAAAAGAGGAAGCTAAAGATATGTTTCAAAAAGCTTATGATTTGTACTCCTTATTTTGGGGGTTAAATATGAAATTAATTGGTACCGATGATATTAAAAAAATTGACGACGAAGCTCTAAACAATAAAGATACGGAGAAGAAAGGTTTTGCCGGCAAACTCGGCGCCCTAGTTAAAAAAGTTATTAATTGTTGCTTAGAATAAAATAAAAATTAGACCATTAAAAAAGGAGTCCATTACGGGCTCCTTTCTTTTTTTATTCTTCAATGAGTTCCAGCACCGATTCTTCACTTAAAAAATTGAGTTCCTTTTTTAATTTTTTAAAAAGAAACTTAGCATCTTTATGACTCATGAAGCTGCCATTGTCCAGACCTGATTTTATATTACAAGTCTTTATGATTATTTTATGCTAAATTTATTTAAAAATGTCTTTAATCTTTTGGTGATCAACAGCCCCTTGGTGACGAGACTTGTCACTACGATCAACTTGAGAAATCATCGAACCAGTCTTTTTAATATAACTTGGTTTACCAAAAGGATGACAGCCCAATTTAGCCCGATCATCCAAACAAACTAAATCTAATTTATTTTTAGTCTCAGGGGAGCAATCGTCACTCACAGAAGTGATAGCTAATCTAACATCGGTAAAACCCATTTTCTTAAAAAAATCTTGAACACTTTGCATGGTATTACCACTATGAATACAAACATCATAAACTAATAATTTATCATCCTTAGCAACGTTATGATATTTTTTAGCAAAATATTCAGCTAACTCTTCAAAATCTTGTTCGTATTTTAAAGGATCAGGATTAATAAAATAAATATCAGGTGCTATTTCGTCAGCATGTTCTTTATTCCAGATTTCTTTCAATCCAACATAAGCCTGTCTAGCGCTATTATCTAAAAAAAAGACATTCTTGATTTCTTCCTGATTAATATAATCAGCTAAATTTTGGCTAGACTCATAAATATCCTCTCGTGATTTTTCGCTTTCAGCTAAATCCAAAGAACCCTTGTCTTTTAGTTTAGCCATACCTGTAAATTCAAAATTTTTCATATATTATGTATTAAATTGTTTAGTCTTAAAAATAAAAGAGGAGTTTATTGACTCGGGACTCAGTAAAACTAAACCGGTATTACCAAAATGAAAATTAATTAACACTTCTTCCCAGTGAATATTATAGTAAGCAGCATAAAGCATTTTCCCTAAATCACCATGACTAGCCAATAAAATGGAACCTGTTTGATGTTCGGCCTGAATCATAGTTAATATTTTTTTAGCTCTTAGTAATAAATCCGGAAAAGTTTCAGCACCAGCTGGTGATAAAAAATTAGTCACTACTTCAGACTTAATGATATCTGGTGCACATAGGGTTTCTATATCAGCAATTAAACGTCCAGTCATTACCCCAAAATCACGTTCAATTAATTCAGGCAAAATAATAGGGTTAGGCAACTGTAGGGCCTCGGTAATAGTTAAAGCTGTTTGATAGGCACGTTTTAAAGGTGAACTGTAAACCACCTCAAAACTTAAGCCAGCTTCTACAATAAAAGCGGCTAACTGAGCAGCCTGTTGTAATCCTAAAGCAGTCAAAGGTCGATTACGGTGACCATTTAAAATACCTTGGGCATTATCCTCATCTTGTCCGTGGCGGGCGAAATAAATTTTAAGCATAAAATAATCTTATAAGACAATTATAGCCGAAAACCAAGAAAAAACCACCCTTTGAGAGTGGTTTTAATTTTGAGTTTTAAGTCTAGGTAGCCGGCACGCGGTTAAGATGTTTGAAGTGTTTTCTGCCCCAATCATCATCAACTAGCGAGGTTCCAACTATTGGTCCGCCATTTATCTCCATAGCAATTGTTTTAACAATTTGTTCTTTGAGCACAACTTGTGGCTCAATACTTCCTTCTTTTTGAAGAAAATAACAATCTGTGTTACGAGACCAGATAAAAAAGGCTTTAGTAGTAATAGCACCATTTTTGTTCAGCTTGATGACAACTTTTAATTTGTTGTCCACTAGAACTTGGTCGTAAATTACCCACCGCACGTTTTTATCTTTAAATTCCACACTAAGAGCACTTAGTTGCTCTTTAACTTTTTCTAGAATACGCTTAAACTCCATAATGAACGTCCTCCTTTTGATTTTTGATTCGTATTTATTGTAAGCGGACTGCTTATTCATGTCAAGACTCATCTTTTACCAAAAAATCCTCCCAAACAGAGGATTTTTTAATTTTATGGAGTTTGAAAAAATATTATTTCAGGAGAGCTAAAAATTCTGCTTCGTTAATAACTTTTATACCTAGTTTCTTAGCGGTTTCTAGTTTACTACCAGCTTCTGCACCAGCTACTACATAATCGGTATCTTTAACTACGCTATCTTTAACCTTACCACCTAGCGCCATAATTTTAGTCTTAGCCTCACCTCTGGATAAAGAAGCCAGTGAGCCAGTTAACACAAAAACTTGATTAGCTAATTTTTTATTTTGGGAAGATGTATCTTTAATCAATAACTTTATAGCCTGTTGAGAAAATTTAGCTAACACTTTAAGATTATGATGGTCAGACCAAAATTCTATAATACTATCAGCGACAATAGGACCAATATCTTCTAACTCTAATAAATTACTTAAGTTTATATGTTGAAAAAAAGTTATTAGATTGTCTATCGACAACTTACTCTGCCCTTGGAAGTTCTCACTAACTTTAGAAGCTAACAAAATGGCCGTTTCTTCGCCCACATGTCTAATACCTAAACCATAAATAAAGCGAGCCAATTCTATACTTCTTTTATTATTAATTAACTTAATAACATTATCAGCTTTCTTCTCAGCAAAACGCTCTAAACTTAATAAGTCTGATTTTTTAATTTGATATAAATCAGCTGCATCTTTAATTAAACCACTCGACATAAACTGCTCAATAATTTTAGGTCCTAAACCATCAAAATTAGCCGCCCCCTTAGAGACAAAATGACTAATCTGTCGCAAACTCACGGCGTAACATTTTTTATTAGTACAACGATAAGCTACCTCGTCATTAGTTTGAGCCACCTCCGACTCGCACATTGGACATTTAGCTGGCGGACTTATTATTTTTTCTTGGCCAGTTCTCAAATTAGTTAAGACTTGGATAACTTTAGGAATAACATCGCCAGAGCGCTCAATAATAATAGTATCACCCAACCTCAAATCTAAACGTTTAATTTCGTCAAAATTATGAAGAGTAGATCGGCTAATTAAAGCTCCCCCCACCTTAACTGGTTCTAAAATAGCAGTTGGCGTTAAAGTACCAGTCCGGCCAACCTGCCAGACAATATCAATAATTTTGGTCGTAGCCTGTTCGGCGGAGAATTTATAAGCCATCATATAACGCGGTGCTTTACCGACTATTCCTAAGACTGGCCACATTTTTAAATTGTTTACCTTGACTACGACACCATCAATTTCAAAAGGCAGAGCTTCACGTTTCTTTTCTACTTCTTGGTAAAAAGTAAAAACTTCCTGAAGATTATGACAAATTCTATTAGTTTTCAAAGTTTTAACACCTAATAAATTAACTAGTTTATCTAATTTATCTTTAGTAGCAATTAATTCACCACGTTCATAATCTGATGGTAAAAAATCATAACAATAAAAATCTAATTTTCTTTCTTCGGTAACTCTAGAATCTAACTGACGAATAGAACCGGCTACGCCATTTCTGGTATTAGCTAGAATCGGTCTATTTTCTTGGGCATATTTCTTATTAAGTTCAGCAAAAACTTTTTTAGTCATGATGGCCTCACCACGAAACTCTAAAGTGCCGTTATCTAATAAATCAAAAATGGTGCTAATTTCATCTTTAGAAAAATCTAATTCTTTTAACTCTTGGTCGGTTGGCCTTCTAAGCTGCAAAGGAATACAAGCAATAGTTTTAACATTACCAGTTACGTTCTCCCCTACTTTACCATCACCTCTAGTAGCGGCTTGTTTTAGAATTCCCTGTTCATATTTTAAACTAATAGCCAAACCATCTAATTTTAATTCACCATAATAATCTTCATTCAAACTGCGTTTTAAAAAATTACCATTTCTTTCCTCCCAAGCTGTCATGTCTTCTTCGGAAAAAGCATCAAATAATGAAATCATCGGCTGGGAATGAACAGCTTTAATAAATTTATCTAAAGGCTCACCAGCCACCCGTTGGGTAGGTGAATCAGCTGTAATAAGTTCAGGGTATTCATTTTCTAAAAGAAATAATTCATTTTTAAGACTATCAAGAGCTGCCTCAGACATAGTTTCCTGGTCTAAAACATGATAGTTATAACGATGCTGGTTTATTTCTGTTCTGAGTTTTAAAACTCGTGGCCTGGCTTCTTTCAAATTAATCATATTATTTATTATATCAGCAAAGAGCTACTTAGTGAATAATACAAAAAGCCTCTCAAAAAGAGAGGCTTTTGAAAATCTAACATAAATATTAATTACCAAATTTGTCTAAAACCGGAGTGGTTTCTGTAATAATACGATAACTTAAAACAGTTCCATCAGCTGCCTTGTCTAAAACTTGAACTGTAGAGGTTGACTATTGAATTACTGGAGCAGGGATATTTTCAACCACATTATTAGTTACAACCGGGACTTCATCAATCCCAACCGGTTTATTAGAAACACTAACTAAAAAATAAACTAAACCAGCTATAATAACAGCTGCAATTAAAAACAGGATGTATTTAATTTCTTTGTTCATATTTTTTATTTTATAATTTATCAATTATATTAATAATAATATAATTCTTAAAATAAGCCATGCTCATTAAAACATTTGGTGTATTTTCTGTCCTGATTGCTTAAATGATCAACTAACCAATCTTCTAAAAAATTAAGTAATCCCGGTAAGATTTTTCACCGCTCTAAATCAAATCTCTGATTAAACTCGTTTACTTTGGCTAGTAGTTGTCGGTGTTGCTCTTTATGCTCAACAGCTAACTCATAAGCAAATTTATCAAAATATTTTTCCTCAGTAGCAAAATGAAAAGTAGTATAAGCTGTTAGTTGCCGCAAAATAGCCCCTAACTCTGGGCAAATTCCCTGTCTACACATAACTTCATACAAACTATTTAAGATGCCTAAAAAAAATTTGATGCTGCTCATCTATTTCTTTAACATTAACACTTAGATCATTGGTCCAGGGGATAGCCATATTTTTGTTAATAAAATTATAATAACAAAATAAACTCTTCTTGCTCTTCTATATTTTGATCTAACTCACCAATTTTACGTAAAGTACCATGACCAAAAGTTCCATCAATTAATCTGCCCACTGGTAAAATATTACCAGTCATCATGCCTTTAGCAAAAACCTCAAACACCTCATCTCTATTTTTAAATATCTCATTATTTTTTTCATACAGTCTATCAATCAAAATATTTAAATTTTTTCTTTCATTTTCATAGGTAAAACTATAAGTCGTAATCTTTACTCCTTTCTCATTATTAACAGGGTTATTCACCCCGCCCTTAACTTTGGCATATAATGTATCATTATTAAAGAGCAACGAGCCAGAATTAGTAGTAGCCTGTGGATATTTGGCAGCCACTTCTTTTGTTTTGTTTACTTCGTCTGTAAATAAAGGGTTATCTAATAATTCTACAGAAAATCTCTTATTTATTTCTTCCGTAATAGCTTCATTGAGGTTGGTAAAATATTTTTTTTCGCCATTTCTAATACAAACCGTTAAACCGTTACGATAATTAGCAATTTCTGGGCTATCAGTATTAGTAATCTGCAAAGATTGATAGGATTTAAAATGAATCATTTCATGAAAGATTCTTGTCATAAAAGCTATCCTGGTCGGAGTTTCCTTAAGAGCTACGGCCTGCAAATTCGAAGCATAAAGAGCCGATTCATCTCGGGACCAATTATCTTTAGTTATAATATGAATATTATTAGCCGGTATATCAAAATTTTCCAACCCATATTTTTGTCTTAGTTCATTAGTCGCATCATTTACCAGAGCAATAATCTGCAGTTCTTCAGATGTTTTCTCTTTTTCCTTACCCTCTAAATCCTTAAAAACCTGGTCATTAAAACGTTCAGCTTGATTGGCTAAAATCTGCTCCTTTCCGCTTTCTGACATATTACCGACTACTCGATTAATTGATGAAAATTTTTCCATAGTGATTAATTTACAGTTTCTGTTATTCGCTAAGTAATATCTTTTATTTAATAAACTTATTATTCAGTCATTTTGTTAACTAAGTCCATTATTTCTTGTTTATGCTGTTCAATGATTTCCTGAGAACGAAAGTTTTTAGAAAATTCCGCTAAGGTGCCCACTACTTTTAAAATACCCTCTTTAGTAGGATGTTCAAAATCAACACCCTGATCAACAAAAGCTTTTTTAACAATTGAAGTACAATAACTTCGCCCCACTGCCTCATCGTTATTTAAACCAGTGTCTGCACAATGAGCATTGTAAAAACAATTAATTATAGCTTCCCGCACAGCTTGAGGTGTTACTTTATCCATATAAAAATAATTAATAACTTATTTTAATATTATAGCACAAAGCTCCTAGGCTATTAAAGTTTAGATAAATTTTCTAGAAAGTTCAGCCATTTTTTCATACCCGCTAGGATCCATATTATAAACAAAATTTTCAGCTCTCACGCCTCCTCTAATATTTTCTCCGGCACTGAAAAGTTTGTATTTTTTCTTAAAATCATCAAAAGAAACTAATTGGCCATTTTCAAAAGCATTTTGATTAAACTCTTGGAAAGCCGCCACTGCATCACCGCCATTTTTTAATATCCAATTTTCTACCCCAATACCTCCTAAACCACCCTGTTGTTCACCGTTACCAGTTGAGCCCTTTTTATAACAACCAGCTTTTTTTAATTCTTTTTTAGCAAATCTAATGTTAGTCAAAACATCAAGTAACTTATCTTCGCCGGCTGATTCTTTAATTGAATCATATTTTTTAGCCACCGCTTCATTAGCATCTAGCTCCTCACTGTCTGATTTTTTAATAAAACTAATATCTAAATCAATGGTGTTGCCATCTTTTTCAAAACTTTTAAATCGAAAGGTTCGCATGCCGGAGCTTTCATAATCTTGATCATAAGGATAGGCTTTCTTTAAAATTTCGGCTAATTGATTAATCTTGTCGGCATCAGAATCATCAATTTTAATGACAAAATCAAAATCATAACCGCTATCTAAAGCGGCACCGCGACCCGTTGAGCCAGTATCAATTATTTTAGCTCCAACTCGCAGAACGGGAGAATTTGGAGGTTGTGACCATGAAACAGGAGTCTCATTCGGCCAAGGAGACTGGCCAAAGACCAATCTTTAATGAGATTATTGAGGAAATTAAACAGGAAAAATACAATGGAATTCTGACTTGGGCGCCAGATCGCATTAGTAGAAATGCCGGAGATCTTGGAAAAATAGTAGATCTAATGGATTCTGGACAATTACAAGACATCAGAACTTTTGGTCAAAGATTTGGCAATAATCCTAGCGAAAAGTTCTTGCTAATGATTTTAGGGTCGCAGGCTAAGCTAGAAAATGATAACAGAGGGATAAACGTTAAGCGAGGTCTTAGAACTAGATGTGAAATGGGGTTATGGGCAGGGCCTGCCCCATTGGGATACCTAACTCAAAATCGGATGGATAAAAAGTGCCAAGTTATTATTGATCCCCAGAGAGCTCCAGTTATTAAACAAATATTTGAAAAAGTGACTTATGAACATTATTCTGGCCGTAAAATATATAACTGGCTTAAACATGAACTAAATTTCTATACTAGAGGGAATAAACCACTTACACAAAGTGGAATATTTCGCACTCTGGATAATCCATTTTATTATGGCGTATTCGAACGGCCGAAAGGAAGCGGTAACTGGTATACCGGCAAACACGTACCAATAATAAATCAGGTATTATTTGAAAAAGCCCAAGCTCAGTTAAAAAGAGATAAAATTGTTAGAGAAAATCATGAATTCTCATTCACTAAATTATTTACTTGTGGCTATTGTGGGTCTGGCATATCAGCCGAGGAAAAATGGAAACTACTTAAGGACGGAACACATGCTAAATATATTTATTACTCCTGCTCGAGGGCGAGAGACAGAAACTGTAAGAATAAATACATTAGAGAAGAAGAACTGATTACTGAACTAATTAAAATATTAGATAAAATAAATATCAATGAACTGGGCATGCGACAGAAACTAGAAGATGAGATTGCGAGATTTAATATTTTTCGAAGGTCGGTATTAGGAAGCACTGATAAGATAAAAAATAGAGAGGATATGGATATTACGAATTATGCTAAGTATATTTTAAAAGAGGGGTCGGTGAGCGAGAAGAGAGAATTGCTTGGGAATTTGAGATCAAGGATAGTTTATAAAGATAAAACATTAACACTACTAAAAGAATAATAACAATATTTACTTCTTTTTCTTGACATGTCGTTCTTTGTAAGTCTTCCTCTGCAGACCTAAGTGATATTGATGAAAATCATCGCTATCATATTCCTTCTCAATCTCAATAGTTTGCATACATCTGCCTCGTCTATATGGACCAAACAGCTTTGCAAATTCTCCCTGAAACCAAGGAAGTGTATCATCCTCACTGTGAGTTTTTAACTCTTTGCTGTAATCAGGATCTCCCGGGCGCCTTCCATATTCATCCATCGCGCCACCAGTACCGTCATTATTGCCCCACATTATCTCGCCACCAAGATGAATCGCTCGTGGGTCAGGCATTAACAAATAACCGTGGCCGAATGTATTCCAATTAGACTTAGATACAAAATTTTCTGGATAAAGCCACTCTTCTCTTGCAGAAGCTATATAATGAGAAGCTCTACTTTTTATAATAAAGTTAATTTCACGGACTTCTTGCTCACTTAGATGACGCATAATTTGCACCTCCGTAAACTTGAAAATTGAGCCCCTAAAAGGATTTGGATTTGGCCTCTCTTTAATTGCTGACTGATATGGATTACGCACCCAAGAAAGGTTTGTTAATATAAGAACCTTATCTATCGACAGTGGAAAAATTGTATGTGTCCCCTGAAGCCAAATCTCAGGGTCATTCGATCCCCTGCAAAATTGTGATTGCGAACCACATTCTCGATTGTATAATGTAATCGGATGGTCAGATATAATAAATTTAGTATTTGACTGAGACGCATCTGCAATAAGCCATACACATTCTACCCAAATTGCACAATGCAGTTGCCGCAGCCGAATCATCGAACCAAGGATATCATCTTTACGAGTGCTACCAATTTTATCACTCAAAAATGAAAGACCTTTAGGTGTTCTAAGTTTTTGAGTACTCATATAGAGCACTATATCTGACAGCGAATTTCCCCAAGATTTAAGAGGATAGGTAAAATCCGCAAAATACTCAACGGCGGGTTTACCTTTTGTATCTATTTCTCCAAAAAAATATTTTTCAATATCCTTTACTTCAATTCCATGAATTTTTATTGTATACAGGTTCTCTTCAACAAAACATTTTTTACTTCCTTGTCTCCATAATGATTTCTTCTTATGAACCACACCTCGAGGGTCGGAAAAACTTTCTGGTTTCATATCCAGATAAAAAAGCTCTGACTCCCCTGGCAGCATAAACTTCTTTTGATACCATTGAGGAACGTAATGATGATTTCTATATTCTTCAGACATAATACTTAATTTAGCATAGCCTGACAGTTCTTGTCTAAAAAAATACACGACAATATCGTATATTTTTTTAATAGATCTATGTATCCGGGTCGCAACTCACTCATAGCTACTCGGGTCTATCCGATACTAAATTGTCTTGGCGGAGAGGGAGGGATTCGAAGACAGAACAGGTAAGTTTAAAAAACTTAAAAAACCCTAATGAAATCGCTGAAAACCCTTATAAAAATTGATTGTTATAATATTTGAGTTTTAGTCTGGAGTTATCTGGTTTATCACAGTTTTATCACCTCTCTGTCACAAAAACGTCACAATTTTGTGAAGTGGCAATACAGGAGAGTGGTGATAAAAGCAAATGAAAAAGCCCAATCTTTCAAAAGGGCTCTTTTTTGTTTGTTAATGATATTTTCTAAAAAGTATTTTTAAGTAATCAAAAACGGGCACTTGTGTCCCGTTTTGTTATTCAAAGGTTCTCTCTTATTACTTTTATTTTTTAACTCTCATAACCCACGCCCACAATAGCGTGTCGTAGTTTGTAGGTAAAAACAGAGATTCGAGATTCGATGTACTGTGGCGCGGCTGTCTTGTTGACAGGATCGGCCATCAGCACCCAGGTTCCTTCAGCTGAAGCCGGAGAAAATAGTCCGTTGGGATCAGCTTGCGGGATGGCTACCGTGTACTCAGTCTTTTGTGGATTAGTAAACTGCGTTGCGGCCGGAATTCCAAATCCGATGCTTTCACCGATGTAAGTGAACTTACCGGTCATATCGCAAAAAATATAAGTATAAGTAACCAGACCAAGTTGATCGCGTAACTCATATATATCCTTCAGGATTTTCTTTTCCCGGAAATTTTTAATTGCTGGCATACCGACAGCGGAAGTGCCTTCGGCCAGGATTTTTTCCTGCTGCTGTCTCTGGATGTCATCACTACTGGGCTGAGTCTCGCAAGAGGAAGAAGAAAGTGATAAGAAAATTATGGCAATGATCAAATAATTCAGTATCTTTTTCATTTTTAATCTGAGTTTTAGATATTATTTTTATTACTATTTTATTATTTCTAATCTTCATAACCCACGCCCACAATAGCGTGTCGTAGTTTGTAGGTAAAAACAGAGATTCGTGATTCGATGTACTGTGGTGCGGCTGTCCTGTTGACAGGATCGGCCATCAATACCCAAGTTCCTTCAGCTGAAGCCGGAGAAAATAATCCATTGGGATCAGCTTGTGGAATGGCAATGCGATGGTCATTTTTATATACAACCTTTTGTGGATTAGTAAACTGCGTTGCGGCCGGAATTCCAAATCCGATGCTTTCACCGATGTAAGTGAACTTACCGGTCATATCGCAAAAAATATAAGTATAAGTAACAAGACCAAGTTGATCGCGTAACTCATAGATGTCCTTCAGGATTTTCTTTTCCCGGAAATTTTTAATTGCTGGCATACCGACGGCAGAAGTACCTTCGGCCAGGATCTTTTCCTGCTGCTTTCTCTGAATGTCATCACTGCTCTGTTCACAGGACGTAAAAAAGGTTATCGCCAGAATAACTGAAATAATTAACGGATAAACTGAAATCTTTTTCATTTGTCTGTTTTTTGTAATTTATTTTTTTAATTTTGATTGCGACCCCCCCTAATACTTCGGGTTCTTTTTGGCAGCCTGATGTTTTTGCATTGGTTGCATTTGATCCATTTTCAACTTCTCAATGAATTGTCTTAAATCAACCGGCATTTTTTCCAAATCATAGTCTGCGGCCCGATGCAGGATAATTGATCCCAAGGCCATCTGATGAGATGAGTCAGCTTTAGCATATTCAAACTGCATGTTTTGCAGTTCCTGAATGACGCCTTGATTGTAAGCCTTTGACTGTTCGAAAGTTTCGCGACGAACTTGCTCTACTTTTGGTGCGAAGAATTTGTATAAGAAAAAGTCATTTCCCATAATAACCCATGTTAAGCCCAAAAATAATACGATAACACCCAGGACTATGCCTGCGCTTTTCAAAAAATTGTTCATTTTTCTAAGGTTTTAAAGTGAAATTAATAACGTTAACTGTTTAAGAACTAGTAAATAATTACGAGCTCAAGACAATTAACGTATGTTCAGGAATAAACCTATTTGTTAATTAACTATTTAACAAATTATTATAACATATTATACAAATATGTCAATACCTATCAATATAATATTCTAACATTAGCCGTTTATTATAAAAAAATAGACCGTCTGGATTAACCAAACGGCCCGTTTACTTCAATTTGTTTATTTATGGTTTCCTAACACCTGATTAAGAATTGCTATCTTAACTTGTAAGTTCAGAGAGTTAGTAACCTCGATTAGACCGTTGTGCGAAGCATTAGCGCAAGGCAGATAAAAGGCCAAGCAGGGGACCCAGATTCTTCTTGATGGAACTTCGATATTTCCAGAATTATCCATAGCAGACCTGTAGATGGCATTAAATTTCATAGCCAGAACACCCTCATAATACGGCTTGGAAATATTGGTTTTATAGGCTCGAACAAAGGCAACGCAATCAAGGGAATCAATCTTTGGAGTACCCATATTTGGAATTATGAATACAAGGCTATCGGCCGAACTGAAATTTTTTAACCATGGCATATTTGCTTGATCCTCTGGCGTCATTAGTTCATCACTAGAGAATAATTCACCAGGGCTAACAGCTAACGATTTAACTGCCAGCTGTGATGTAGGATCCACGATTGATACTTTGATTGTATTGCGACTGCAATTAGAGAATACAAGGACTAAGAATAGTCCAACGGTTGATAACAAAAATGATGCTTTCATTTGTCTATCGTTTTTATGTTAATGTTAAAGATCAAAATATATAATTAAAACTAGATAACTATCATATCATATATATTAATATTTGTCAATAAAGAGGGGGCACAGATATTATTTTTACTAGTTTTTCAACAAAAAATAGGCTAAAATTAGCCTATTATTCGCTTGCGGAGAGGGAGGGATTCGAACCCTCGGTACCCTTTCAGGCACGACAGTTTTCAAGACTGTTCCATTCGACCGCTCTGGCACCTCTCCTGGTCGAATATAGAGTAACACAAGATTATTATCTAATCAACACTTTGAGCCACCAAAAAAATAAAACCCCGTTTCCAAGGTTTTATTTCTTGAAAACAGGGTATTTTTACTCTGCTTTTTTGGGTTTGCTAAATTCAACCACAAACAATCTACTTTTAAGCGGTAGATAATCTAGGAAATCCATAACGGCATAAGCGGCTCGTTTAGTACCAAAAACCGTAAAGACGAATTCAACTCCCCTTTCAAACATTTCTTCCTTCAAAGCTGTGAACCGAAATTTTTCGATTGGCAACTCGCGCAACATAGACAATAATGACATTGTTTCATAAACTCCAGCTAAGCCAAGAGATTCCTCTTTGATAATAATCTTAGCTGTCTTATGATCAATCTTTTTGCCTATAAAAATCAGACCAATATCCACAATCCATTTTCCGGTTCTCTTTTCTTTGATAGACGCTTTTAAAACGTCATCGCTAACATCTTTAACATTACGAGGTAAAACTACTGGATAAAGTGGCAGATCATAATCTACTAGCACTTTTTTACGAAACATTACTTCTACTTTACTTTTGTTTTGGACTATTGACTCCATTTTTTCTACTTTTTTTATTAATTTTGTTAATTTACTCCTCATTAATACTACTCTTTTAAACGAAATATGTCAATAATTAAACTAATTTTTGTCTTAATTGCGAGGGGGCTTGCATATTCGGTTTTGTTTCGGTATAATATAAAAGTAATAAACATTAACAATATGCCAACCCTAACAAAAAAGCAGAAAGAGGTTCTAGACTATGTTTCTAGCTGCATTGAAGAAAATGGTTATGCGCCATCTCTACCAGAGATTCGCGACCACTTCCAAATTTCAGCTGTTTCCACGGTTCATGAACACTTAAAAACTCTAATTGCTAAAGGCGTTTTAAAAAGAACTAAAAACGTTTCTAGAAGTTTAGAGGTCGTGGGAAAAAGAATGGCCGACATGATGTCTGTGCCACTTGTAGGAATTATTACAGCCGGTAAACCAATTGAAGCAATTGAAATACCCGATGAGGTAGTGGAAATTGCTAAAGATCGGCGCTTCCAGGACGGCGAGCTTTACGCTCTAAAGGTCCATGGAAATTCAATGATTGGTGATGGTATTTTTGATGGCGATTACGCTATCATCAAAAAACAAAATTATGCTGACAATGGTGATACGGTAGTAGCGGTCATTGATGACAATGAAGCAACCTTAAAAAGATTCTATCGGGAGAAGGATCAAATAAGATTGCAACCCGCCAACCCCACCTTCTCACCTATTTTCCGCAAGGAAGTAGAAGTGAGAGGAATCGTTGTTAAAATAATCAGAGAGTTCCACCGGAGCTCAATTTAAAACCTAGTCAAAAAAAATAACCCTGAGGGGTTATTTTTTGTATAGCGGACTAAGCTTGACATTTTTTAGTAGTTGATATATAATAGATAATAGTTATCAATTGATACTAATTATCATATATAATCTCATGACAAACAGTCAACAAGAAATTAATAAGCGTCTAGATTATTTCCGGCAAGTGGTTAAAAGTAAGGGGTTACCTCTTACACCCCAAAAGCTAGAAATCTTCCGTATCCTCGCCTGCTCTTGTTCTCATCCTCAAGCTCCAGAAATCTATGAACAAGTTAAAAAAAAGTTCGAGAACATTTCTCTAGCTACTGTCTATAAAAATTTGATTCAATTTCAAAATCTCGGTTTAGTAACCGAAATAACCTTACCTAGTGCTCCCAGTCGCTATGATGCCAAGTTAGACACTCACAGCCATGCCGTTAATACGGCTACCGGCCAAGTCTATGACTTAGAGATTAACAATAAGTGGAATTTACCTCAAACCATAATGGGCAAAAAAGTTAAGAAGACTGTCGTTATCTATTATTTATAAGTACTGTAATATGTTAAATATTAATGCCCCAGCACCTGATTTTACTAAAATCAAATCCTATCATCAAGGTGAATTTAAAGACCTCAGCCTGTCGGATTATTCCGGTAAGTGGCTAGTGCTCTTTTTTTATCCTCGCGATTTTACTTTCGTCTGCCCGACGGAACTGCGAGGATTTGCTAAACATGAAAGTGATTTTAAAGATTTAAATTGTGAAATCGTGGCTGCCTCAACAGATTCAGAGTGGTCACATAAAAATTGGTTTAAAAAAGATCTACCAGAGATAAAATATCCTATCATGGCTGACACGACCCAAGCTTTAGCTAAAACTTATGGAGTCTTAAATGAAACAGACGGTTCAGCTGACAGAGGTTTATTTATTATTAGTCCGGAAGGTCTTATCAAATATATTGTCGTGTCTAGTGGCTCAGTCGGTAGATCAGTGACTGAAACCTTGCGTGTCCTCAAAGCTCTCCAAAGCGGTGATTTATGCCCTTTAGAGTGGCAAGTAGGCGAACAAACTTTGGGTCAGGCCTAAATTAAAAACAGGAAAAAGCCTCTTTCCGCCAACTGGCGGATTATAAGAGGCTTTTTTTGTTAGAAATAAAAGTTATCTACCTGGAGATAGCTTTTTAATTTATAGACCAAAATATTTAAGAGTAGGTTTAATATTAGGAGCTAAAGCTTCTTGGTCTAGATCACTAATATTAATCCACTTCCATTCCAAGATATCTGCTCCAGGAATAACCTCTCCTAAACGACGAGCTAAAAAGTGGACCAAAATAACACTGACTACTACTTCGTCTTTTTCTTTTTCCGTATAGAAAAAATAAGGTGTTTCGTCTAATATTTCTATCTCTAAACCCATTTCTTCTTTTACTTCTCGGTGAGCCGTTTCTTTCAGGTTAAAGTCATCATCTTCCACTCGTCCACCACAAAATTTCCAGAACTTATCTTCTCCGTGTTTATTAAGCAAAACCTTACCATTTTCAATAATAACTGGGCCAGAAGCGATTATAATTTTAGGCATATATTTAAATAGTTATGTGATAATCTTAACAAAAAATTATTAGTACGGCTACCTATTGACATATTTTTAATAATATGAGAATATAAACAGTCTAGTTATTTAAAAAAATACTTAGCAAAAGCACTAAGCATTTTATATTTTTAGAATGTTTAGTACTTTTGCTGAGGAAAATAAATACTATAAGTACCATCCGAAAATTTTCTGAAAAAGGCGAGCCAGCCAGGATGTCAGATAAGCAAGAAGTTGACTGCGGGGAAAGAACCGAATTTCCGAGTTAAAAAAATCCGGGCTCGGCGGAAAAAACAAAATGTATTATAAATACAAATTTTTGGCCAGCGAATTAAACGATGGATTTAATTCAATTGACTCCAAGCAAGAAAGTCCATATGGACTACTGATGTTTGAAGAAAATGGAAAAAAATTTTTCAAAACAATTTCCGAACCAGGAACTTCTACAACTAAGTACAAACTTGGTCTTTGTGAAATTATTCTTGACGTAAAAACTGGTAAAGTCTTTTTTCAGCCAATTGCCGAAATTGCTGCCGCCAATCCACGCTACGCCCTGATTGTGCCACCAATTTATGAAGAAGATGATAAAACATTTGCTCTTTTAAAAAAATTGGAAAAAATTTCTAGTAATGAAGAACGCTTTTTTCGCTGCGGTGGCGAAATCCAAGGTTTTTTTCGCCCAGTTTCTGAAAAAGATGCCATTCAAACAGCCAGGGAAAAAGGCTATAAAAAGTTTTATTGTATAAGCAGACAGAATAGAGTCTACAATGTCAGTATTCCTAAAAAATTGGACAGGGAGTTGGGGTCTGTTGACCAAATAAGAAGAAATGCGGTCATGCAGTCACTAAAAGAACAGCGAAGCGTTTCTTATGAATTTGGTTCCGAAACATTTATCGTTACCCTGGATGAGGCAAAAAGCTTAGCGCCTCATTATATTAAAAAGTCTCTAAATGATCTGAGTTATTATGCTCAGGAATTATCCAAAAAAATTGCCATGACTGAAGAAGATATAAAAGTAATCATGGCCACTCTTGGTAATAATAACTAAAGCAATAGCGAATTTGCGAGGCCAGCACAACAAGTGCTGGCTTTTTTATTTAAATAAAAAAAACCGGTCTCTTCATTGCGAAGAAACCGGCCCGACATATTCCTAAATTGATAATTTAGGTAAAAATATTTTCTTGATGAAAATTTTAGACGCTAAACACCGATAACCACGGTCATAAAAAACACTATCGGCATCAATCAACTTAGTGTTTAGCCCTCCTTGTTCTGGAAAAAAATTGGCATAACCCTTATGCAATAATCGATATTGCAAATTATAACGTTCTAATTCTCTTAAACAAATTTCCATAAATTCAAGATCTTTGAAAAAGAGGTAGGGGCCAAGAAGTTTAGCGTGCAATTCTTTAATGGCATCAACTGAACCGAACCAAGCACCGTCAAACAAGACATGGGCGTAAAAGTTTTTAGCAACAAAGCGATGATTGCCATCTATATCTTTAACAGCTAAATGGTTATCATCATCTGCCAACCAAAATTGTAAAACTTTACCCTCAATTTTTTCTTGCTTAAAAACCTGCTTTAACATCGAAGTGACCTCTTCCCCTTGGCGATTATAATCTATTTCTGGTCTGACAAAAACCGCCAAATCAATATCGGCATACTTAGATCCGTAGCCTTTAACCCGCGAACCGTAAATAAGAACAACTGGGTAAAAGTAGGCGGATAATTCCGGTGATTTTTGGATCAAGGTAATAGAGTTATTTAATTCCTCAATCTCTAAAGGCGAACATATCTTATCGCCGGATACAACGCCATCAAGATTAATCGGCCGCAAATCAAAAGCCAAGAGATAGCTAGTATTAATAATATCAGCATTAAACCAGCGCAAAATAGTGCTCTCGATAGCTTTTTTAATTTCTATCGAATCGGTTTGTTGCATCCGTAAAAGCCAAAACTTAAAATCATCAGCGATTAAGGAGGCGCGTGCTTGTTTATAACGATCCAATTTTTCAACTGTTAATTGCAAACTATAAATAGCCAATAAAATAGAATACAAATCAGAAATATTTTTAATTTGTTTAGCAAAAACAGCTGGTGACAAAGAATTGCTGATTAAGGAGTTAGAAATTACCGCCGCATATTTTTTAATTATATCTTGGCGATTAAACTCCTCTTCCCAAACAATCCGGCTGGGCAATATTTGCGACCAACGTTTAACAATGTCCTCTTTATTTTTTAAGCACATCTCGACAGCTTCAGCCATCAATAAAAACAAATCTTTCTGATTATCAACAAGTAAGTAATTTAAATCCGAGAGTGTCAATGATTCGCTTTGATGATCGCTAATAATTCCTAATTCAGCGGCCGCCTTAAGGGCTTCAATGATACTCCCTTTTAATCTTGGAGACGAGACTTCACTTAGTAGGTCATTAATCTGTACCAGAGAAACCAATCTTTTCTGTAACAGCATTGGAATAAGATGAGCCGCTTTACAAATCATTTCTGATTTACCGCGTCCTAATTCCTCTTCCCAGATATCACCGTTAGAAAAATTGGCTCTGAATTCACTCTTAAATAACAATTTAAACCAAGCCTCCAAATAAACAATTTGAAAACTGGTAACTGCTTCCTTAAAAGAATTAGCGCCAACAATTCCTAGCTCAGGAATAATCTCAAAGGGCAAATAAAGAATGAGTCGTCGATTAACTTCGCTTTCGCAAATAAAAACCGATAAATCATTGTAGAGCATTACTATGCGATCTAGTTCGTAGTCAAAACCACCCATAAGCCGTCCCAGACTAAGACCAGGTCCCGCTAATAAGTTAAGTAGATAATCCAAATTATCAACTAAACGTAGTCGATGAACAATCATGGATTTTAATTCTTGGCTTTTGGTAATTTCATCTGGCCAAATAGATCCTGAGTCATAAAACAATGACTCGGAAGCAGGAGAAATAAAAATATTATCCATATATATTAAGTTTTTAAGTTACAAATTTAACCCCTAATTTTAAAACAAATACTAATTATTGTCAATGATAAAAAGTATAAAAAAAGACCTCTAACTATTAAGTTAAAGGTCTCAAGATCTTCTTGTCCCCAGCAGTTGGGCCGGTCGAAATAAGAATAATCTTAGTTTTTAAGTGTGTTTCCAGATGTTCAACATAACGGTTAATGAACACCGCTTTGCCAAACCGGAGAGTCTGATAAATGGGCCGACAGTCTTGTAAAATATTGGTGACTTTTTGTCGCCAAGACCAATCGGTATATTTATCGCTAGGAATCAATTTGATGTCAGTAATAATCGGCCGGAAATGATCGCCGATTGAATGACATTCAAAGAACTGTTTTAAGATATCGAGGCTTTCTGACCCACAATACTGATAAGCATCGCAGGTCTTAACTTCTGCTAATTCCCGCAACCTATCCAAATGACTAAGAGCAATGCCATTAATAAAACCTACTATCTTCAAGGCATAACGAGTGGCGACAAAATCAAGCCAACCGCTTTTAAAATCACCTTGAAAATCATTAGTAGAATTGTGTTCATCAGGAATTAAGGCACTTAACTTTTCATCATAAGTCACAAATGGTCCAGCACCATGACGAGTGCTGTAAGCTCGTAAAATACCGATACGAAATATTTCCGCATCCACTCTGTCTTTAATCAGTTCTTCAGCATTATGAAAGCTGGTGTCGCTTTGTGTAACATGCGGATAAAATCCGAAATCGCGATGCAATAAAGCCCCTTGGGCGCCTTCATAAATTTCATCATCGCCATTTAAGATACTGGAATCTTCCAACTTGATATTTTGATTTTTAGAAAAATCCCCATACCAATTCACCAAATAATTAAAATATTCCGATGATTGCAATTTTTGCAAACGTGATAAAAGCTCGGGATTATCAGAATTAACTGCTAATAATTGTTCCGCTTCATCAATTTTTAAAGCCTGCAAAAACTTTAATTTATATTTTAAGGTTGGCAAATCATATAAATCACCAATTCTTAAAACTTCTCGGCCATATTTTTGAGAGTCCTTGATGGTCTCGCCTACACCCTTCCCACAACTGCCATAACGCTCGTGACCACGACTAATTTCTCGCATTTGATTAATCAGTTTGTGATAAGGAGTGATAACTAGCGATTGTTTGTCTAAATAAATTTCAGGAAAAGCAGAATTTATTTTTGTCTTAATAACTTCACATTCTCGTAACAAACTCATAGGATTAACTGCCATAAAGCGAGACAAGTGTGTGCGTATTGGTTTAGACAACAAACCGGAACCGAATTGGGAAAAACAATGAAATTCTCCATTTTTTAAGACCACGTGATGAGCCGCTTGCGAGCCGCCATTATAACGGTAAATATCGCCAACCGGGTAAAGAGTGGTCAGCCAATCGGTAATTGACCCTTTGGTTTCATCGCCATAACCAATTCCTGCTAATAAAAATATACGTTTTGCCATAATAATTTTATTAACGATGGTTAATTATTGTTAAGGAAACGTTCCAAAATACTTAAAGCGGCCAAAAATGGTTCTCGCTTAAAACATAAACCGTCGCTTAGCATAAAATTATGGTAACCAAAACTCCTCATCAACTGCAAATCAGACAAATCCGATAAAGAGACAACCGAGCTACTCTGTAAAGAAGTGAGCAAGCGGGAAGCTAAAATAGTTTCTGGATCAGCAGCAATTAAATCGGCTAAGGCTGGTATGATAGCTAATTTATCACTACCAATGTTGATAAATAAATCATCGCGAGCCGCCAACAAATTAACGCGATCCTTGAACTTCGGAAAAATATTGCGAACAAAGGCCAAGCCTTTTGGCGATTCGATTTTAGCAATAATTTTACAATCGGGATCAAGTTTAATCATTTCCACAATATCGCTTTCTTCTTCAACAAAGGAAAGCATATAATTGTGAATGCCTAAACTTTTGGCCGCATCGATGTAAAGCAAATCTTCTTCCGTAAAATAACCTTTAATAATCAGGTTACTGCTTGAAATATTAACAGCTTGTCCATCGCCAACAGCCGTCGGCGGACTAGGATCAACATAAATCTTATTCCTAATCACTTTTTTAATCACGCTATTTTGTCCATCTCGAAAAATAATTTCTGCCGGATATTCCAACTCAATTTCGTGATTAAGTTCGATGTCGCCATAAGTCGGCACCGCCCATTTAGTAATACGAAGCTGCCGACCTTTTAAATCCAGCCAAAATTCCTTCTCACCCATAGCCGCTAAAATTAATTCCAGGGTTTGAAAAGGTGAATAAGGACTTCTGGCTCCGGTATTAAAGCGGGCGCCGGTAATAAAGGGGTGATTAATGTTAAGACTCATTTGTGCCTCATGATGAGGCGGCGCTAAAGTACTGATAATCTTCATGACTATTTTTTTACAATGTGAGGAAAAAAAGGGGTGGAAGTTAAAACCGCCACCCCTTAACATATAACGATTAATTTTTATAATCGCTTAGTACCACCTTGGCGTTTTTTACCAGTATCTCCTCCTGGCAAACCGACCGCATCAACTTTAGCGATAGCGGTGGTAGCCGACAAACCAGAAAGTGACCCGGCTGTTTCCGAAATCCTTTTAGCGCTTTGGCCGCGTTCACCCATATCCAGTAAATACTGTTCGATGTCGGTGCCAGCTGTAATGGCAAGTGCTCCCATTAAGACATCAATAATCGCTTTAGGATCATCGATAATCAAAATGTTTTCCCTGGGAATAACACTGGCCCACTGGTTTTTGATTTTTACATCATCATAACCAGCATAAGCCGACTCTACTGTTTCACTTACCTGACGCAAGTTAGGATCGTAATCAAAAGTGAAAGCCTGAACATTACTGGCATCGCCAGTTGAGTTAGCTTTGGTTTCACCAGTAAAATACTGAATCTTACCATTTACTTCCAATTCAACTTTAAAGGGGGTGGCCTCAGTCGAAGGTTCATGAAAACGCCAATTTTGAACATAAACCTCATAATGACCTTTGGGTGCTTTACCCTTAGACCAGCGAATATTCTCCACCGGCTTAGTTGTTTCTCCGTGCACGTTTTTGTCGACATCCAGCCAACCACCACAGTCTGACCGCATGTGACTGAAGTAGATGTGTTCTCCTGATGGAGCAACAATATGAAGATCAAGATCATTCCTGTTATTCCACAGTAATGTGGCTCGAACATCTACATCCTTATACTGGCCACCAGCTTCTTCAACCCGTTGTTGCATTTCAGCGTCGATGTCAACTTTACGCTGTTGCCAGCTTTTACGAGGATAGATGAAAAATACCTGATACTTTTCCTGCAACTCGGCAAAAATTTTAGCACTGTCAATGTCTGACGGCAAATCCTCACCAATAAATTCTTTAATTTGGTTCCTGTCGACTTTTGGGTAAAAGCCTTCATCGCCAACAAAGAAGAAAAAGCCTTTTTGGCCACGTCTGTTGCAATCCAACTTAGAGTGTCTGGCATAATAATACGCCGTCAATTCATAAGACTCTTGTCCGGTACCGCCGCCGCCTTCTTCAAGCCAAAGATAACTTAAAACCGTGTCCAAACGGATATCGGATTCAAACTGACCGACTTGAATCGGCGCTTTATCGCCGCAAGTGGCATCACCAATAGCTGCAAAAGAAATCGCCGGATCAGACACATAGTTTTTCATATATATCTGCCCCATTAAAATAGGTAGTTTTTCAAAAACTACCTTGGCATCATCACCGCGCGAACGCGTGACATCCATGGCAACAACAATCGCCGTTGCCTTCGGTGCTAAAACGGAATTTAAACATTCCCGTTTCTTGCCCAAAATGTTCAATTCAGGATGCACTTCTCGGCGCATTGAATCCGCAGCACTGATATGACCCTGAAAATTAAACCTCTCCTCAAGAGATGACAAATTCCTTTCATCATTCTCTTCATAGCGTGGTCCACCCATTGTTTTTGATTTTTTTGGTTAAACAAATATTTTTATTTGGATTATTACATTACTAATTCCAGAAACCGAGCCGGTCCCCAAATATTAGTCCGCACTTCATTAAGATACCGATATAAATCCCAAGCATCCCTTGGTCTTTGCAAGGCACTTTCGAGTACCATTGATTGCAAAAACATTTTGAAAGGCATAGGACAAGCAACCGGGATATAATTAGTTTTAGGATCGCCACCCAATAAATGAATCATGGTTTTACCCAGAGAATAAATATCGGATGATGGTAGTGGTGATTTTTTTTGAATCACTTCTTGCGGGCTGTAAGGCTCATTATAAACCTTGAAGCTGTCACCAGCTATTAACGGGTTTACGCAGGCATAACTCCAGTCAACAATACAAACATTATGGTCACGAGGTCGAATCAAAATATGAGCCGGCTCCAGATTCCCATGAATAATGTTTTGATGATGAGCATAACCCAAAGCACTTAGTGACCTGGCTAATATCCAAGCCACATGACGAGGATCCAGGCCAAGGTTATATTTTTCGCGGACAGTATGTAAATCATAACCGTCGAAATAACGCAAAATAATACCATATTGGCCATCGGTGGTCTTGAAGTAATCAAGCAAATTAGGAAGATGCTTACTCTGTTGACTTGGCAATGATTCAAAAATTTTCAAAACTTTAATTTCGTTAAAAGCTAAATCATTATCATCAACGTCAAGCAAAATCTTCACTGCTACCTGCCCTTCCAAACCATTAACACCAATGACTTTCCCACGGTAAACCGTAGACAAATCACCAGAGGCTAAAGCCGACTGAATAACATACTCGCGTTTGGCGGTTTTAATTCTAAAACTACCAACCGCATTTTCATCATCTTCTTTAGTAATTCGCTGACCATAAGTCCCAGCCTCTAAACGTTTCTCGGCTTCCGCATTTAAACCGTTTAAAATCTGAAAAGCTTCTTTGGCCATCACCGTCTTATTGCTATCACCAACATACAGGTCAGGATGAACAATTTTCGACAAATCTCGAAAAACTTTTTTAACTTTTTTCTTGGCATCTTCCCCTTGCTCACCTATTTCTCCAAAAATATCTTCAGGACAAACCGCCCCTAATAATTTTTGGTAAACTTCACTCAAGGTCTTACTTGGATCTTTCATGATAAACTTTTTATTGGTTAATATTATGTATATGTAATTGTTAAAGAATCTAATATAAATTTTATTTATATTAACCCCTAAATATACAAGAATAATTTTAAACTGTCAATAGTAAATTATGATTAAAAAAGGGGATTTTGGGTTTAAAAAAAGGGACAGATTTTTATCTCTGCCCCCATATTTCCAAGTTATTTTACAATCTCTTGGAACCACTGTTGCGGTTTACACCTGTCTGTCTTCCCGGCAAACCGACCGTATCAATTTTAGCGATAGCGGTGGTAGCCGACAAACCAGAAAGTGACCCGGCTGTTTCCGAAATCCTTTTAGCGCTTTGGCCGCGTTCACCCATATCCAGTAAATACTGCTCGATATCAGTGCCGGCCGAAATTGCCAGTGCCCCCATCATCACATCAATAATCGCTTTTGGATCATCAATAATCAGAATGTTTTCGAAAGGAATAACACTGGCCCACTGGTTTTTGATTTTTACATCATCATAACCAGCATAAGCCGACTCTACTGTTTCACTTACCTGACGCAAGTTAGGATCGTAATCAAAAGTGAAAGCCTGAACATTACTGG
>Ga0209125_1000579_pt1 | contig 44694 bp, 45 predicted proteins | sample BarGraIncub1131A_FD_184503 | JGI IMG/M metagenome (GOLD analysis project Ga0209125, IMG submission 184503) | Arctic peat soil microbial communities from Barrow, Alaska - Barrow Graham LP Incubations 11-31A (SPAdes) (version 2) | ecosystem: Environmental > Terrestrial > Soil > Wetlands > Peat... | reverse complement strand
TCCATAGCGCTCATTTGGGTGTGCATATGTAACTCCACTCTTTTTTCCTCTGCAGTATCCATTCTTTCTATTTTCTTTAGTTTCACTATATCTCTAACCATTACAACTACTTCTCTTGCATAGGTATCGTAACTTGCTTCTCCACGAAGCTTACAGAAAAGTCCTACTTTAATTTCTTCCATAATCTTTTCTACATCTTTAGGCTTTGGAAAACATTTTACTGTAATTGAACTTGTGTAATCCGTAATAAAAAACGTGATAATTATTCTTCCAGTTTTTGTTTCAATTATATTCACTTTAAAAATATCGCCAGAAACACATACTATTCCGGAAGTTTCATTTATATCCTTTATTTCTATACTTTCACCATTTATATTTCTTCCCATTATGGTGTTTTCATCAGGAGCCTCTTCTTTTTTATACCCTGGTCTACTATACTTATTTGATTTATTGCCACCACTGAAATCCTTATTTTGACTATTGCTATTACTCTTGGGCTTATCTTTATTTTCTGTATTTGTGTTATTAATAATTTCATTAATTATAGTTTGATTTTCCTTTTCTTTTTTCACAAAATCAACTTTTTTAGAAAGCTCACTATTATGTTCTAATTTTACAAGTGAATTAACTCCAAACATATCATTTATGGTGTTTTTTAAAAGAAGTTCTATATTTTTATCTCTTAAAATTTTACACATAAAATCATTACCACACTGAATTTTCAGTGTACCATTCTCAATTATCCTAGAAGATTTTAACAAACTATCTTTACTTGAAGGTTGTGAGGTAGCTATTACATTGACAACGTCTAACCAAAACTTACCTTTTACATCTTCTAATGTGGCATTTGATACATCTTGGTAACAAATTAACTGTATATCATCAAAACTACATAAACGTTTCGAAATAATATTTTTGATCAGTAGCTTTTTATTATCATCTGTACTTTCAAAAGATTTGATTATCACCCTTAATTTGTTGCTTTTTTTAAGGTATTGAACTCTCAATACCTTAATATCATCTACTAATGTTTGTTCATTTGAATCAAAATCATTTTTTAACATTTCAGCTAGGCTTACATTCATTAGTATTCCTCTTCCTCCTAATAAGACATCTTATAATTTATCTATCTCGCGAAGAAGTTCTTCCACCAAATCTTCTTCCTTAACAGTTTTAATTATTTCACCTTTTTTAAATATGAGACCAACTCCCTTGCCCCCAGCAATGCCAATATCAGCTTCTCTTGCTTCCCCTGGGCCATTAACCACGCATCCCATTATTGCAATCTTTATGTTCTTTTTGCAATTTGCGAGTCTTTCCTCTACTTCATTTGCAATTTTGATAAGATCAATTTGAGTTCTTCCACAAGTGGGGCATGATACGAATTTAATTCCCTCTTCAATATAACCTAAAGATTTTAGAATTTCAATGCCAACTTTAACCTCATCTACCACATCCCCAGTTAGAGATACTCTTATAGTATCTCCAATTCCAAGGGCTAATAGTGCTCCAATACCTACACTTGATTTTATTGTTCCTCTCCATGTAGTTCCAGCCTCAGTAACGCCAAGATGCAGTGGATAATCAACTTTATCCGCTATTAGTTTATAGCTTTCAATCATCATAACTACATCAGAAGATTTTATAGAAATAACTATATCATAAAAATCTAAACTCTCCAGTATTTCAACATGCCTTAAGACACTTTCCACTAGTGCCTGAGCACATACATGACCATACTTTTCAAGAATATCACTTTCTAGCGATCCTGAATTAACACCAATTCTAATAGGAATGCCCTTTTCCCTGGCTGCCTTCGCAACTAATTTTATTTTATCATAGCTTCCAATATTGCCTGGATTAATTCTTAGTTTGGCTATCCCATTCTCAATAGATTTTAATGCTAGTTTATAGTCAAAATGAATATCTGCAACTAAGGGTATGTGAATTTTTTTCACAATATCTTTAATAGCCTCGGCTGCTTTCATATCAGGAATTGCACATCGCACAATGTCACATCCTGCCTCTTCTAACAAAAGAATTTGCTTTACAGTAGCATCTACATCTCTAGTATCAGTGTTTGTCATGGATTGTACAGCTACCTTGGAATCTCCACCTATATATATATTACCAACTTTAATTTTTTTGGTTTCTCGTGCTTTCATAGTCTTCATCTCCTAAAATTTTATTGGACTAACTATATCCTTAATGACTACTACCACCATTAACGCCATTAAAAGCATAAATCCAATATAATTTATAGTTCCAACTTTATTTTCATCTAATTTTTTACCTGATATTATTTCAAATAACAACATAAAAATCCATCCTCCATCCAAAGCTGGGAAAGGTATTATGTTGAATATTCCTAGTTGCACACTAAGTAATGCAGTAAAGAACATTAATTTTACAAGTCCAGCATGCGCTGCCATTGTTGAGATTCTTATTATGCTTACTGGCCCTCCCACATCATTGGCAGATACTTGACCCTTAAACAGACTACCGAAAAATCCAAAAGTTTGTTGTGCGGTACTAATAGTTTGACTAAATCCATAACTTACAGATTCACCAAAACTTAATTTCTTCTCCACACCAGACGCGGCGATTCCTACCATGAATCTTTTTTCTTTAACATTCATAATAGGCGTAAGAGTAATTTTTTCCGCTTTTGAATTTCTGACTAGCTCAATAGTCATACTTTCCCCTTTAGAAGTAAAAATCTCATTTAAAGCTTGATCCCATCTATCTACTTTAACTTTATTAACCTTAGTAATTTCGTCTCCAACTTTTATTCCGGCCTTCATGGCTGCGCTATTAGGGACTATTTCCCCTATTATTGGTAATATATATCCTTGTGAAGCTCCTACAATAGCGAATAAAATCACCGCTAGAATTAAATTCATAATTGCCCCTGCAGAAACTATGCTTAGTTTTTGAAGTGGTGTCTTATTAGTAAAAGATCTCGGATCATCGCTCTTTCCCTCTTCCCCTTCCATCTTAACATAGCCGCCAACAGGAAATGCTTTAATCAAGTACTCAGTTTCTTTTCCTTTTATTCCAAAAAGTTTTGGACCCATTCCCAGTGAAAACTCGTGCACTTTTACTCCATTTAGTTTAGCTAAAGTAAAATGACCTAATTCATGTATTATAATCAAAAGACTAAATGCTAATATAGCCATAATGAAATATGGAATGTTTGCAATAATATTACTCATAATAATTCCCCTTCCTACTCTTTATCATAATTACTTTTTACATATTCCCTTACCTTTAAATCAATTTCTAAAATTTCTTCTAAGTTTGGATTAATATGGTGTTCAAATTTATTCATGCACTTTTCTATAATATATTCGATTTGAAGATACTTTATTTTATAATCTAAAAATAATTCAACAGCTACTTCATTTGCAGCATTCATTATAGCTGGCATATTACCACCCATTTTGCCTGCACTATAAGCTAGTTTAAGGCATTTGAAGGTATCCATATCTGGCTTTTCAAAAGTCAAATTACCCATATTATAAAAATCTAATTTATCAATAACAGCGTCATTTCTTTTTGGGTAGTTAATGGCATATTGAATAGGAAGCCTCATGTCAGTAGCACTTAGTTGTGCTATTACACTTCCATCTATATATTCTACCATAGAATGTATTATACTTTGAGGATGAACTACTACTTGTATATCTTCGTAATCTACACCAAATAACCAGTGTGCCTCTATAACCTCTAGACCTTTATTCATAAGTGTTGAAGAATCAATAGATACTTTTTTACCCATATTCCATTTAGGATGTTTTAGCGCCTCTTCTGGCTTTATTTCTATTAATTGTTGTTTATTTTTACCTCTAAAGGGACCACCTGATGCAGTTAGTATTATTTTATTAACATTTTCTAACTTATTACCTTGAAGACATTGGAAAATCGCACCATGTTCTGAATCAACCGGTAAAATATTTACATGATTTTTTTTAGCAGCCTCCATGACAAGTCCACCCGCAGCAACTAGTGTTTCTTTATTTGCAAGAGCAATATCTTTTCCAGAATGTATCGCTTTCATAGTAGGAATGAGTCCTATCATCCCTACAACTGAGGTTACTACAATATCAACTTCTACTAAAGTACTAATATAGTTTAAGCCTTCTAGTCCCTGCAATATTTCAGTTGAATATTCTTTTTCCCTGCAATATTTTTCAAGTTTTAATGAAGCTTCCTTGTCCATCATGGCAGCATATTTAGGTTTAAATTCCTCTATGATGGGTATAATCTTTTTCCAATTTGTATTAGCAGATATCCCCACAATATCAAAATTATGAATATCATTTCGAATAACATCTAAAGTTTGTGTTCCTATGGACCCCGTAACTCCTAAAATAGTAACCTTTTTCATGCAAATCTCTCCATTCGTGTATTGTTATAATTAAACTTCATTAGTTTTCCTTATTAATTTTTTACAGTTAATTTAAATCTATTCCAAAATTGAGCAAATAAATCAGAATATCCTCATTCATATATAGAATATTAATACTATATAAGGGATATACCTAAAGTTTATTGTTCAAAAAATTTTCATATTTTTTTAGATGATAATTGTTCTATAGCATTTAATATAACATATTTATCTACTAAAATAAAGTGTGTATCAATTTTCACCCTTATATTGAATATTGTTACATATGTAGTATGATTCTACAATCAATGCAAATATTACTATGAAATATAAAATCATATATTTCGCCAATGCCAATTCACCAATTGAATTAACAATCGCTATGAATTGCTCTTTGCATTCTGCTCAATATATGATTTTTTTAAGTGATAGAAGAATTTATATTTTTAATACAAATGTAATATAATAAAATGCTACCACTGACACAAATAGAATACTATCAAACCGATCCAAAATTCCACCATGTCCCGGTATAAGACTACTATAATCTTTAGCTCCTACAAATCTTTTAATAGATGAAGCAATTAAATCTCCAATTTGTCCAAAAATACCGCAAAGAACACCAATTATAGTGAAATGATATAACTCTATAGGAACACCATATTTTGATATCACATAACCATAAATTGTGCATCCTATAGTACTTCCAAGAAGGCCTCCAATTGAACCCTCAATTGTTTTATTAGGGCTAATTTTAGGACATAGCTTATGTTTCCCACCTTTGCCTAAAAACCTTCCGCAGTAGTAAGCTGATGTATCACAAACCCATGAACAAATAAATATAATCCATACTAAATATTCTCCGTAGGGTTTATTATTTGTAAACACAATAAAACTAAAAAATACTGCCACATACAAAAAACCGAATATAGTGAGAGCCACATCCACAAAATTATAGTTTGTATTAATCACAGGAATACATAACAGCAAAAAAATTGTTACTATTAAAATGTATATATTAAAACTACTTGAAAAATCATTACCCATATTTAAGTAATATACTATGCATAAAACATATCCTATAAATCCCATTGGCTTATAGTGTTTTTTCCTAGAAACTTTATAAAACTCATACATACCCAAAAGCGAAAGTACCATTACAAGATATTTTAAGTAATCACCCCCTAAAAATAAAAATATTATTAAAGGTGCTAGAATAAGTGCTCCTATATATCTATTATTCATAATTTTTTCTCCTATTTAACCTTTCCAAATCTTCTGTCTCTTTTTTGATAATCCCCTATTGCAAGTGTTAGCTGTTTCTCATTAAAATCTGGCCAATTAATATCTGAGAACCAAAATTCTGAATAAGCACTTTGCCATAACAAAAAATTGCTTAATCTTAACTCACCACTGGGCCTTATTATAAGATCTGGATCTGGCATTCCCCTAGTATACATATATTTTGATAATAAGTCTTCAGTTATATCATCTTTTGATATTTTTTTGCTAATTAAATCTAGTGAAATCTCTTTTACAGCATCCACTATTTCATTTCTTCCACCGTAATTTAAAGCTAAATTTAAAATTAAGCCCTTATTATTCTTTGTTTTTTCATAAGCATTATCGAGTTCTACTCTACATACTCTTGGTAATTTTGATATATTGCCAAGAGAATTAATAACAACATCATTAGCGTTTAATTCTTCGAACTCATTTTTTAAATATTCTACTAATAATTTCATTAAAGAATCTATTTCTTGCATTGGCCTGTTCCAATTTTCAGTTGAAAATGCATACAAGGTTAAATATTTAACCCCTAAATTATTGCATTCTTTCACAATTTTTCTTATTGTTTCCACGCCAGCCTTGTGTCCGAGTGCTCTAGGCAGATTATGTTCTTTGGCCCATCTCCCATTTCCATCCATTATAATAGCAATATGCACAGGTATTCTTGTCATATCTAATTTAAAATTATTTGATACATTTTTATTTTTTTTAAAAAAAGCGAATAATTTTTTCAATAAAATTCTCTCCTTTTTATTAGTTATAGCATAATTTTAAATAGAACCTGCATAACTGCAGGTTCTATTTAAAATTATATACTAAACTACCATTATTTCTTTTTCTTTAGTGTCTATCATTTTATCTACTTCTTTAATAAATTTATCAGTTTCTTTTTGTATAGTATCTTCTGATTTTTTAACTTCATCTTCAGTAACTTCATTGTTTTTTTTCAAAGCCTTAATCTTATCATTAGCATCTCGTCTAATCGATCTTATGGCTATTTTAGCTTCTTCACCTGTTTTTTTAACAGTTTTAATAAGTGTTTTTCTTGTTTCTTCAGTAAGTTCAGGAATAATCAATCTAATAGCAGAACCATCATTTGATGGATTTAACCCAAGATCAGATTTCAATATAGCTTTTTCTACATCTTTCATAGAAGATTTATCCCAGGGCTGAATAAGTAACACTCTAGGTTCTGGTGCAGATATGTTTGCTAGTTGACTGAGTGGCATAAGACTTCCATAACATTCAACCTGAATCCTGTCTAACATTTTAGGATTTGCTCTTCCTGCTTTCATACCTGCAAATTCGTTTTTTAAAACAGCAATAGTTTTATTCATTTTTTCATCAGCAATACTAATAATTTCTTTAATCATAGAATTCCCTCCATATTATTGTGATTCTTTAGCACTAGCAGTTACTAAAGTACCAATTTTTTCTCCTAAAATTGCTCTTTTTATATTTTCAGGTTTATCAAGTCCAAAAACTAATATAGGTATATTGTTATCCATACATAATGATGTAGCAGTAGAATCCATAACTTGAAGTCCTTTTTCAAGCACATTAAGATAAGTTAGCTCATCAAACTTCACTGCATCATTATAAATATGCGGATCCTTATCATAAACTCCATCAACTTTTTTAGCAAGGAGTATTACTTCAGCTTCTATTTCTGCTGCCCTAAGTGCTGCTGTTGTATCAGTTGAAAAATATGGATTACCTGTACCAGCTGCAAATATAACTACTCTACCTTTTTCCAGGTGCCTCATTGCTCTTCTTCTTATAAATGGCTCTGCTACTTCCTTCATTTCTATGGCAGTTTGTACTCTAGTATTTACGCCTAGATTTTCTAGTGAATCTTGAAGTGCTAATGCATTGATGCAAGTTGCCATCATCCCCATATAATCCGCAGTAGTCCTGTCCATGCCTTCACCACTTCTACCACGCCATATATTTCCACCACCAACAACTATTCCTATTTCTACACCGAGCTTTACCAATTCTTTTATTTGAAGTGCTATTTCATTTGTAGTATCAAAGTCTATTCCAAATCCTTTTTCACCAGCTAGTGCTTCTCCGGAAATCTTTAACATAATTCTTTTATATTTAGCAACCTCCATAAACATTATACCTCCAAATTTAAAGTATTACTTATTTTAAAAAAGAGAACACGCAGTGTTCCCTTTAATTATTATTTACCTTCTACTTGTCTTCGGACTTCTTCAGCAAAGTCTTCTACCTTCTTTTCTATACCTTCTCCTCTTTCAAATCTTGCAAATCTTGTTATCTTTATTTCAGCACCAAGTTTTGTAGATTCTTCTTGAAGATATTTTGTAATAGTATAGTCAGCGTTTTTAACCCAAATTTGTTCTAGCAAACAAACTTCTTTATAATATTTATTTACTCTGCCCATAACCATTTTTTCAACAATTTTTTCTGGTTTTCCTTCATTTAAAGCTTGAACCCTGTATATTTCTTTTTCTTTTTCTAAAGTTTCATGATCAACACATGTATTATCTAAGAACAGTGGACTAGCAGCCGCTATTTGCATTGCAACATCTTTAGCAATCTGAATTAACACATCATCTTGTTTTTCACAAGCAAGTTCTACTAAAACGCCTATTCTTCCACCACCGTGAACATAGCTTTGAACTATACCGTTTTCAATTGCAAACTTTTGAAATCTTCTTACAGACATGTTCTCGCCCAATTTAGCTATTAGTGCTGTAACAGCATCACTAATAGTAATGGCTTCATTAGCTATGTATTTTTCAGCAACAAATTCATCAATAGTAGTTGAAGTAGTTTGTGCTCCTTGAATTGCTACATTTTTAGCTAGTGTAACAAAGTCTTCATTATCAGCAACGAAGTCTGTTTCACAGTTAACTTCTACAACAGCTCCAACCTTCATATCTTCTGAAATATATGTGCATACTAAACCTTCTGCAGCTATTCTTCCAGCTTTTTTAGCAGCAGCAGCTAATCCTTTTTCTCTTAAAAGTTCAATGGCTTTATCCATATCACCTTCTGTTTCACTTAGAGCTCTTTTACAATCCATCATTCCAGCCCCAGTTCTTTCTCTTAACTCTTTAACCATGCTTGCAGTAATCATTATTTTTTCCTCCTATTCCTATCTAACTTAAAAGGTAAATGAAAGAATTAACTTCCACCTACCCCTCAACTTTAATTCCATAATTATGTTTTAGATAAATATAGTTACTATTCTTATTAAATAAATATAGTTACTATTATTCAGCTAATTGTTCGCCTTGTCTTCCTTCTATAATAGCATCAGCTAATCTTTCAGTTATTAATTTAACTGCTCTTATAGCATCATCATTACCTGGGATTACATAATCAACTTCATCTGGATCACAGTTAGTGTCAACTATAGCAACTACAGGGATTCCAAGAATTTTAGCTTCAGAAATTGCATTCTTTTCTTTTCTTGGGTCTACTATAAATAGAGCTCCAATTTTACTAGCATCCATGCTTCTGATTCCGCCTAGATTCTTTTCTAGTTTTTCTCTTTCATTCAGAAGGTGACTAACTTCTTTTTTTGGAAGAACTTCGAAAACTCCATCTTCTTCTATTTTATATAATTCTTCTAATCTTTGTATTCTTGTTTTAATTGTTTTAAAGTTTGTTAACATTCCGCCTAACCATCTATTGTTTACAAAATGCATTCCTGATCTTACAGCTTCAAATTTAATAGCTTCTTGAGCTTGTTTTTTTGTTCCTACAAATAGAACATCCTTACCTTCTTCAGATACAGATTTAATGAAATCATATGCCTCATCGATTTTTCTAACTGTTTTTTGTAAATCGATAATGTAAATTCCGTTTCTTTCTGTAAATATGTACGGAGCCATTTTAGGATTCCATCTTCTAGTTTGATGTCCAAAATGAACACCTGCCTCTAATAATTGTTTCATTGAAATAACTGCCATTAATAGTAACCTCCTTGGTTTTTACCTCCATTACCATCATCTTATTGAAGACCAAATATTGGCACCCTTCCATAATTAAGCAATGTGTGTATTTTCTCACGAACTTATTGTATCACATGATAATTAGGTATTCAATGAAAATTTTCAATAAAGTTAAAACTTTTAATAGAATTAAAGAATTAATAGGATTAAAGGTTTTAAATTTTAATAAAAGAATATATACTTTATATATAAAATAAATGAGCCAGAGCAGTACTGCTCCGACTCATTTTATTTTATTTTTTTAAGTTCATCAATAAGTTTCTCATTTAAAATTTTAATATGAGTACCTTTCATTCCAAGTGATCTTGATTCTATTACTCCCGCACTTTCAAATTTTCTAAGTGCATTAACTATAACAGATCTTGTTATTCCAACTTTGTCAGCTATTCTAGATGCTACGAGTAATCCTTCAATACCATCTAATTCATTGAAAATATGTTGCACAGCTTCGAGTTCTGAATACGATAAGGTTCCAATCGCAAGTTGTACTACAGCTTTCTTTCTTGCTTCTTCTTCTATCAAATCATTTTTAGATCTCAATATTTCAAGACCAACTATAGTAGCACTATATTCAACTATAACTAAATCATCATCTGTAAAATCCTTATCAAATCTAGCAAGTAAAAGAGTACCTAACCTTTCTCTATTTCCGTTTATTGGTACTATAGTTGTTATTTTATTTTCTAGTTCACAGGTTTTATTATCTTGGAATACACAAATGTTTTTGTTATTAAGATTTTCTCTTGTTTCATTAATATTAAGCAAACTATTATTGTATTGTTCTGGGAATCTCATATTTTTTATAATTTCATCTTTTACAATATCACATTCAAACCCACTTGATAAATTATAACCCAATATTTTTCCTCTTCGGCTAACAATATACACATTACATTGTAATACATCGCTTAATAAATTACAGATATCATCAAAAACTACAGGCTCTGTTCCTGATTTTTGCAATATCTTATTTAACATTCTTGTTTTAGCTAATAGTGACACAATATTCCTCCTCGTTTATGTTATAAAACACAACCTATATTATTTAACCCAACTCATAAAACAACCTTTTTCATAATTCATTTATGAATAGATAAAATTCAAAATATTTAAAATATTTAAAATTTTTAGAATCGTTCCTTGTCTATTTAATAATATCACAACATTCATGCTATATCAACAGTGTTTTCATAAATTTCGACATATTATTTATGAAGTTTTAGTGAATTGGTTAAATAATTTTAGTGATTTTATTTTTCTTCAGTTTTTTCTTCAGTTTTTAACTCAGTATTTTCCTCTACTTTGTACTCTTTGTGTTTACATTCTTTATTTGAGCATTCCATATATTCACCCTTAGTTTTGCTATACCTTTTTAACATATATACGCCACATTCAGAGCATTTTATATCAGTGGGTTCAAACCAACTTACAAAATCACACTCTGGATAATTGCTACATCCGTAAAATTTAGTACCCTTCTTACTTCTTCGTTCTAAAATTTTTCCTCCACATTTAGGGCAAGGAACTTCTAATTCTTTAGTAATTGCCTTTGTGTTTTTGCACTCTGGATATCCAGGGCATGCCAAGAAATCACCAAATCTCCCATGTTTTATTACCATAAACTTACCACATTTATCGCATTCTACCTCTGTAACTTCATCTTCAATAGTAATTTTAGCTATCTCTTTTTCTGCAATTTCAATATCTTTTTTTAATGGTGTGAAAAATTCATTAACTACATTTTCCCATTTTTCTTGTCCTTCTTCTATAATATCTAAATTATTTTCCATTTGTGCTGTAAATTCAATATCTACAATTTGTTTAAAATATTCACTTACAATATTATTTACTATATTCCCAAGTTCTGTTACTTCTAATGTTTTTTTGTCTTTTTCTACATATCTTCTGCCTAGAAGTGTTGAAATAATTGGAGCATAAGTACTAGGCCTTCCTATTCCATTTTCTTCCAAAGTTTTTACAAGGGATGCCTCGGAATACCTTGCAGGCGGCTGCGTAAAATGCTGTTTTCCTTCAGTTTTCTCACTAAATAAAATATCTTCTTCATTCAATTCTGGAAGGTTTAAAGTATTTTCTTCTTCGTCCAACTCTTCATTATATATTTTTCTAAATCCATCGAAGGCCACTTTAGAGCCCGATGCCTTAAGCATAAAGTCTCCATTATTAATATCTATAGAAATAGTATCAAGTAAACAGGATTCCATTTGACTTGCAACATATCTATTCCAAATCAAGGTATATAATTTGTATTGTGGATCTTTAAGGTTTTTCTTTGCTAATTCCGGGGTTATCTCTATATATGAAGGCCTAATAGCTTCATGTGCATCTTGTATATTCTTTTTGCTTTTAAATATTCTAAAAGTCTCAGGACTATATTGTTCCCCATATTTATTGTTAATAAACTCTTTTGTATTCTTTTGAGCTTCTTCAGATATTCTAGTAGAATCAGTCCTCATATAAGTTATGAGTCCTACTGTTCCGTATCCCTCTACCTCTATGCCCTCATATAATTGTTGCGCAATAGACATAGTTTTCTTAGTGGGGAAATTAAGTTTTCTGTTAGCATCTTGCTGAAGCGTACTTGTTGTGAATGGTGGTAGTGGATTTTTACTTTTAGATAATTTTTTTATTTTGCTTACAACATATTCTTTTTCATTAAGTGAATTAATAATAATATCACTTTCTTCTTTAGAATTTATTTCGATTTTTTCCCCACCCTTAGAAGCTAATTTAACATTTAATTTTTGCTTATCTCCTTTTTTATATAACTGGCACTCTATGCTCCAATACTCTTTAGTAATGAATTTTTCTATTTCCTTTTGTCTATCGCAGATTATTTTAAGCGTAACTGATTGCACACGACCAGCGCTAAGTCCCCATTTAACTTTTCTCCAAAGTATAGGACTAATTTCATATCCAACTAATCTATCAAGTATACGCCTTGCTTGTTGTGCATCCACAAGAGTTGCATTTATTACCCTTGGAGTTTTTATGGCATTTTTAACAGCTGTTTTTGTTATCTCATTAAATTCTATCCTGCATTTATCTTTTTCATCTATCTTTAATGCTTTTGCTAAATGCCAGGCTATTGCCTCGCCTTCCCTATCAGGATCTGTCGCCAGATAAACTTTATCACTTTTTTTTGCTTCTTTTCTTAGTTTGTCAAGAATTTCACCCTTACCACGGATAGTTATATATTTAGGTTGATAATTATTTTCTATATCAACCCCCAATTGGCTTTTTGGTAAATCTCTAACATGTCCCATGGACGCCTCTACTACAAAATTGCTACCTAAATATTTTTTTATAGTTTTAGCTTTTGCTGGTGACTCAACTATAACAAGTTTTTGTCCCATCTTATCCCCTCCATCAATGTATTCTAATATAGTTATTATATTATTACTTATATTTTGTTATTTACTCTTACATAATAATTTCCTGCTAAACATAATATTTCATTTTTAATCTGCATTTCAAATAATACCTCATATAATTGTTTTATGTCAATGTTAGTTATTCTAATAATGTCATTAATATGTAGTGGACTATCATTTATAATGCTAAATATTCCACTATGAATTTCATTATTAAAGGACCTTACAGTGGTCTCCTTTTGATTTTTCATTTCTATTCCAATCAAATTAAATATATCATTTGCAGAGGTAAGAGGGAATGCCCCATCTTTAATTAATTTATTTGTTCCTTTACTTTCCTCTGAAAATATAGACCCTGGAACAGCCATAACATCTTTGCCTTGCTCAAGAGCTAAATTTGCAGTAATTAAAGATCCGCTTTTCTCACCAGCCTCTATTATTATAATAATATCACTAAGAGCGCTTATTATTCGATTTCTAAGTGGGAAGTTATAGGTGTATGGTGGTGTCCCCGGTAAAAATTCTGAAATAACAGCACCCTTTTGGACTATCTTATTGAAAATTTTGTAGTTTTCTTTAGGATACACTATATCCAGGCCTGAGCCTAAAACTGCACAAGTATAACCTTCATTATTCAAACAACTCTCATGGGCAAAAGTATCAATTCCCTTTGCCATTCCACTAATAATATTAATATTATTAGCACATAAATCTCTGCATATAATTCTTGTAACATCCTTTCCGTAATTTGTATACTTCCTTGATCCAACTATAGAAATATTATACCCCTCATTTAATGGCATTATGTTGCCTTTATAAAATAATGTAAATGGTGCATCGTCATAATTTTTTAATTTCTTAGGATATTCATCTTCGTAATAAGAAATTGATTTTATTTCATTGATTTCTAAATTTTTTTTTACATTAGCAATTTCGCTTTCATTCCAAGCATTGTTCAATAGATCCATTAAAATTTTTTTAAAATATTCTGTTTTTGGGTTATGTACACCATAATACCATATTTTTTCTGTATCATGAAAATCATTTATTAATTTTAGTTTGACTTTGGGTGATAATTTTACTAGTGAAAACCATATATCATAATCATTCATTATACTACAATACCTCCAATATACTAAATTTCTATTAATTAAACTATTCTTTCATCTATAAATTTTCTGTACTGCATAGCTTCAATGATGTGTATTTCTAAAATATTTTTACTTCCATCTAAATCTGCAATAGTCCTTGCTACCTTAAGAATCCTAGAATAAGCCCTTGTACTTAGATTGAATTTATCATACATGAGTTCCATGATCTTACTAACATTATTGTCTAAATGACAATGTTTTTTAATTAGTTTTTGGCTCATTTCGGCATTACAATGAATTTTCTCACTCTTAAATCTTTTTTCCTGAATATTTCTTGCTGCTTCAACTCTTCTTTTAATAACCACAGATTTTTCACTATTTATTCCATTAGCTATTTTATTATAAGGCAAAAAATTCACTGCAGTAAAAATATCAATGCGGTCTAATAGAGGACCACTCAATTTACTTAAATACCTTCGCCTTTCATAGTCACTACAGCTACATTGCTTTTCATAAGAGCCATAGTATCCACATGGGCATGGATTTAAAGCACTTACAAGCATAAAATTTGATGGGTATTCAACAGTTCCATTAATTCTTGAAATATTAATTTTTCTCTCCTCTAAAGGCTGCCTTAATATTTCTAGTACATTCTTTTTAAACTCTAATATTTCATCCAGAAACAATACGCCATTATGAGCTAAAGAGATTTCTCCAGGTATTATTTTATTTCCACCACCAACCAAAGCTATACGTGATATAGTGTGATGTGGGCTTCTAAACGGTCTTTGAAGAATAACTCCTCCATTACTTTCAAGCTTTCCAGAAACGCTATAAATTTTAGTAACCTCCAGGGACTCCTCTTGACTTAAGGACGGTAATATAGTGGGAATTCTCTTAGCCATCATTGATTTTCCAGAACCAGGCGGACCATACATAAGCAAATTATGACCTCCAGCCGCGGCTACTTCAATGGCACGTTTTGAACTCTCTTGTCCCATAACATCTTCATAATCTAACTCCTCATTAATTGATATTTCCACATCATTACACTGCTTATAAGGCAATAAGTCCTTATAATTTAAAAAATCTACTACTTGATTTAAATTATCTAACGGATATATCTTTGCAGTTTTAACAAGACTACATTCTTTTGCATTGTTCATCGGAACAATAAACTTATCAATATTGTTTTCTATTCCCTCCATGACAACCGGTAAAGAGCCTCTTACTTTCTTAAGTCCACCAGATAGTGATAATTCCCCTATGAAAAGATAATCATTAATATCATCAACAATTATTTGTTTAGTTGCAAGTAGGATACCTATAGCTATTGGCAAATCAAATAGAGAGCCTTCTTTTTTCAAATCCGCTGGCGCTAAATTTATAGTTATTCTATGTACTGGAAAATCAAACCCTGAATTTAATATTGCAGAGCGCACTCTTTCTTTTGATTCTTTAACTGAAATATCTGCTAGACCAACAATGTTTAGTGCGGGTAGTCCGCGAGTAATATCAATTTCTACGGTAACTATAACCCCTTTAATTCCTGTAAATGCAGCAGACATAATTTGTATTGCCATATTATCACCCTTATCCTTATTATTTCTCATTACATAATTATTGACAAAATAACATTCAGTAAACTCAATTTTAAATTATATTTGCATTTACTTTTTATTTTATGTGCATAATTATTAGTATGTAAATTTTAAAACGTACATTTTACATATATTAGTTAACCTTTTGTTGATTTTTCAAATATATTATTAAATGCATATAAATTATTGAACTTGTGAAAGGGTGATTTAAAAATGAAGGCTTTCAATAAAGATATTGGATCACTTGGTGAAAATATATCAGAAAGTTATTTGAAAAACTTAGGATATAGGATTTTAGAAAAAAATTTCAGATGCAAATGTGGCGAAATAGACCTAATAGCCACAAACAATGGATATATTTGCTTTATAGAAGTTAAAACTAGATATGGAACAAATTTTGGAATACCTGCTGAATCAGTTACATATTCTAAGCAGCATAAAATTCATAAAACAGCTCAAGTATATATTTTAAGAAAAAATATTATGGACTCGGATTTTAGATTTGATGTTATGGAAGTCATACTTAATGGTGATGATAATGATTTTTCAATTAACCATATTGAAGATGCTTTTCAATTGGGATTTTAAGCAAAAAAAAAAACAAATGCACCTTATAATTCTAAGTGCATTTGTTAACTTTTTGTCAATTTTTATTGCTTTTCTCTAGGATATTTCTCAAAAAACTATTTCTATGTATTGGAGTTGTCCCAAATTTTTTTATTGCAAAAACATGTTCCTCAGTTCCATACCCAACATTTCTATCAAAACCATAATCTGGGTACTCATAATGATATTGTAACATCAGTTCATCTCTATATACCTTTGCAATTATAGAAGCACAGGCTATACTTATACTTTTGGTATCTCCTTTTATTACAAACTCATTTAAATTCGAAAAGTTTTTTATTTTATATCCGTCGGATAAAACTAAATCCGGCTTAATAGAGATTTCCTCACAACAATCTAAAAATACTTGATTATTGCAAAAGCCTACACCCTTTTCATCAATTTGGTTGTTATCAATAGCACAAATTTTATAAGCTATAGCTTTTTCTTTAATAATTAGAGCTAATTCTTTCCTTACAGCTATTGATAATTTTTTAGAATCGTTTGCTCTTAGGATTAAATCTTTCTCCTCATCTGCCTTTAAATCTAATATTACAGCCGCTGCTACTATGGGTCCTGCTAGAGGTCCTCTTCCAACTTCATCAACTCCAGCTATGTATTTATAATTTCCAAAGCTTCTATCAAATTCGTACATTTTTTTTACCCTTTGAATTTCCTTTTCTTTTAACTCAATGTTTTTATACATTTTACTACCTAGTTTTTGAACAGTTTTCCTATGATCTCGCATGAGCATTTTCATTAAATCTGCTCTATCAATATCCTTGATATCGTTTTCAATTTTAAACACATAATTACATATTTCACTATAGGTCATGGTTGAAAAATCAATATTATACTCCATTATTTTCTCCTTAAACTTTACTAGCTTGTCTTAATTAGCCTTTTAAAAAAGACAACCTTCCGTTTTTTCTATAAATAAATAACAATTAATAATTGCTCTCTACTTTTAAACAGAAAGTTGTGTATTTAATAAATTTAAAATTTAAATTTATTCTACTCTTTCTAATGATATAGGTCCTAATTTTCCACCTCTAAATTCATCTAAAAGCATAACTGCCACTCTATTATAGTCAATATTACCCCTAGATACTACAGATCCCCTTTTTTTAGCTATATTATCTAGATTGTCTATAGGATTCTCCATAATTTCTGTAAGTTTATATCTTTCCATTAATCGCTCAGCATTATTAGTTTGAAGTCTTTCTACTAATCTAAGTGCTAATTCCTCTATATCTATGACTTCATCTTTTACCGCACCTGTAAATGCCAAATTAAGTCCAACTGTCTCGTCTTCAAATCTAGGCCATAATACACCTGGAGTATCCATTAGCTCTATTCCTAAGCTAGTTTTTACCCATTGCTTGCTTTTAGTAACTCCTGGTCTATCTCCCGTTTTAGTAATGTTATTTTTTCCTAGTTTGTTTATAAAGGAAGATTTACCAACATTAGGTATACCAACTACCATAACTCTCGTAACAATATTCACTAACCCTTTTTTCCTTTGTCTATCATGCTTTTCTTTCAATAATTCATCAAGAATAGGCTTTATACTTTTTAGCCCTTGACCAGTAATACAATTCACAGCGAGTGGCTTTACATTATCAGTTGTTAGTTTTTCTATCCATTGTTTAGTCACTTTATCTTCAGCTAAATCACTCTTATTAAGCAAGATAATTCTAGGCTTATCTTTGCAAATCTCATCAATTTGTGGATTTGCACTTGATTTAACTATTCTTGCATCTCTAATTTCTATTACAGCGTCAACAAGTTTTAAACTCTCTTGAATTTGTCTTCTAGTTTTCGCCATATGACCTGGAAACCAATTTATGGTCATGCTCATACTTATCTAATCCTTTCCATACTATATAATGGATAAAGCCTTATAGTGGCTTTTCCTTCTTAAAGTAGCTTAAAAATAAAAAGGGACTTTACAGCCCCCCCAATTTTATCTCATTCTTTCTTTAACTTTTGCAGCCTTACCAACTCTATCTCTTAAGTAGAATAGTTTAGCTCTTCTAACTTTACCTAATCTTACGATTTCAATTTTCTCAATAACTGGAGCGTTTACTGGGAATGTTTTTTCAACACCAACACCAGATGCTACTCTTCTTACTGTGAAAGATTCTCTTAAACCGCCGTTTTGTCTTTTAAGAACGGTTCCTTCGAATACTTGAATTCTCTCTTTGTTACCTTCACTGATTTTGATGTGAACCTTAACAGTATCACCTACATGAAAATCTGGTAAATCTGTTCTAATTTGTTCTGCTTCTATTGCTCTTATAATATCTAACATGTGCATTCCCTCCTAAAGTTTTATTGTGACGTTCATACTCATTATAATACGACAGAGGACCGCCCGTACTAGCACAAGCTACATTCTATCATATATATATATATATATCAACATAAAAATATCTTTTATGCCCATAAATAATAAATTTTTTTATTTTTTTTCTGATTCCTTGCACAATAATTTTTTATCTTCCTTGGTAAGTTTAAGTTTTTCAAACATATCAGGTCTTTTTTCTTTAGTTATTAAAAGTGATTGCAATCTTCTCCACTTTCGTACATTTTCATGATGTCCTGAGGTCAATACCTCTGGAACAACGCTGCCCTCATAGCATTCCGGTCTTGTATACTGAGGATATTCTAATACTCCATCATAAAAAGATTCTTCTGTGTAGCTCTCACTAGAAGATAATACCCCTGGAATTAACCTACAAATGCTGTCCACTATAGGAATACACGCCATTTCTCCACCTGTCAAAACATAATCACCCAGCGATAGCTCCATATCTATATAATCATAGGTTCTCTCATCAATACCTTCGTAATGACCACATATAAAAATCAATTCACTTTCTGTGCATAGCTGCTTTGCAATTTCTTGAGTAAAAGTATTCCCTCTTGGTCCCAAAAATATTACCTTTCCGCCATTATGTAATTTAACATCCTTAATACTATCAACTAATGGTTGAGCTAGCATTACCATTCCCGCCCCACCACCATAAGGATAGTCATCTACTTTTTTGTGCTTATTTAAGGAATAGTCGCGAATATTATGAGCTGAAATATCCAGTATATTTTTTTCTATGGCTCTTCCAATAATACTATGATTAAAAATTTCAAACATTTCAGGAAATAGGGTTAAAATATCTATTTTCATTCTTGCCATTCATCCACTGGTTTAATTATTATTACACGCTTTTCAATATCTATACTAACCACAATATCCTTAAGTACTGGAATAAGCACTTCTTTTTTTCCCTTAACCCAATATACATCATTGCCTGGAGTATTAAGAACATCATAAACTTTTCCAAGTTCTTCTCCGCTGGTGTCAAAAACACTGCAATCTATCAAATCGGCTACATAATAGCTACCCTCTGGCAATTTAAGTGCATCTTCGCGACTAACCATCAAATACTTGTTTCTATATAATTCTGCCTGTTCTATGCTGTCTATACCTTCAATTTTTAGTATTGCTTTATCTGCTTGAAGTTTACAACCTTCAATTTTTCTAATTTCCCCATCAATATACACACTTTTTAATTCTTTAAATCTTTCAAGTGAATCTGTTAATGAAAAAACTTTAACTTCACCTTTTAATCCGTGTGTTTTACCAATCTGTCCTACGCTCATAAAATCTTTCATTTAAAAACCTCCTTCCAATTTTTTTATATTATAATTTAAACATTAAATTTTTTTATTTAAATGCTTTATTGATAAACCCCAATATTTAATTAAAATAAGAGCTAGGCTGAACCTAACTCTTACTTTATTTCAACAACTACTTTTTTATTTTCTTTAACAGCTGCTGCTTTTACAACAGTTCTAATAGCTTTAGCTATTCTACCCTGTTTTCCGATAACTTTTCCCATATCCTCATGGGCAACAGATAATTCAAGAACTACTGTATGCTCATGCGCTACTTCGTGTACTACTACCATTTCGGGTTTATCAACTAAAGACTTTGCCAATACTTCAAGTAACTGCTTCATGGAAAACTCCTCCATTCATTACTTACAAACTTTTCTAGTTGACTGCTATTTTATTAAGTAATCTCTTAACTGTATCAGATGGTTGTGCACCATTCTTAATCCAACTAGCTGCTTTTTCAACATCGATTTTAATAGTTGTTGGTTCTGTTGTTGGGTTGTAGTATCCTATTTCTTCGATAAATTTTCCATCTCTAGGTGCTCTTGAATCTGCAACTACTACTCTATAAAATGGAGCATGTTTAGCACCCATTCTTTTTAATCTTATTTTAACTGCCATGTATATCACCTCCTTAAATTTAGATTTATTCATCACCAAAATTTTCTTATTAAAAAGGCATTTTACCAAACATCCCTTTTTTACCTGGTTTTTGGAATCCCTTTGCTTGCTTCATCATTTTCTTCGCCATTTCAAAATCTTTCAACAACTTATTTACTTGCTGTACCAAAGTGCCTGACCCATTGGCAATTCTTTTTTTTCTAGAAGAAGAGCTACTAATCATACTTGGATGTTTTCTTTCTGATGAAGTCATTGATTTTATAATAGCTTCAACTTTTCCCATGTCTTTTTCACTTTTAGACAAATCTAAGCCCTGCAATTCTTTTTTATTAGCACCTGGCATCATTTCAATTATCTTATTAAGTGGTCCAAGCTTTTTCATCTGCTGTATCATTGCTAAATAGTCATCTAAATTAAATTCTTGAGAAAGCATTCTGCTACCAAGTTCTTTTGCTTCATTTTCATCAAAAGACTCCTGTGCTTTTTCAATTAATGAAAGCACATCACCCATACCAAGTATTCTTGAGGCCATTCTATCTGGGTAAAAAACTTCTAGATCATTCATTTTTTCACCAATTCCAACAAATTTAATAGGTTTGCCAGTCATTGCTTTAATAGATAGTGCAGCTCCACCTCTTGTATCTCCATCTAACTTAGTCAAAATTACTCCAGATATATCTAGCTGTGAATTAAAACTCTCTGCTACATTAACTGCATCTTGCCCTGTCATAGAATCTACAATAAGCATTATTTCACTTGGCTCCACACTCAATTTTATATTTTGAAGTTCTTCCATTAAATTTTCATCTATATGAAGTCTTCCTGCTGTATCTATTATAACTACATTATTACCATTATCCTTGGCAAAGGCTAATGATGCTTTTGCTATATCTACAGGACTAACCTTGTCTCCCATAGTAAATACCGGAACATCAATTTGTTTTCCTACTACCTGCAATTGTTTAATTGCAGCTGGCCTATATACATCACAGGCAACTAATAGTGGTTTTTTGTTTTTCTTTTTTAGTGAAAGAGCAAGCTTTCCACCCATTGTAGTCTTACCAGCACCTTGAAGCCCCACTAGCATTATAACCGTTAGCCCATTCATAGAAAACTCTAATTTACTTTCTGAATTACCCATTAAATTAGTTAGCTCATCATTAACAATTTTGATAACCTGTTGACCAGGTGTTAAGCTTTCTAATACTCCATTGCCTAAACACTTTTCACTAACATTTTTCACAAAGTCCTTAACTACTTTATAATTAACATCTGCTTCGAGCAATGCTAATTTTACTTCTCTCATAGCTTCTTTAATATCTTTTTCAGAAAGCTTACCCTTACCTTTTAATTTTTTTATGGTATCCTGTAACTTAGAAGATAACCCTTCAAAAGCCATAATAAACCTCCTAAATATTTCCAATAATCTGGGTTTTTATATCATATATAAGCTGATTCATTTTTTCATCTTTTATATCAATTTGTAAATTATCTAATTCCGATACAATTTTTTTTAAAGTTTCTTTTAGTTTATAATCTTTACTTAATAATTTTAGTTTTTCTTCATATACTAAAAGCGCCTTTTCACATGTTTTAATTGTATCATGAGTAGCTTGCCTACTCGTATTGTTTATCTCTGCTATTTCTGATAGAGACAAATCATTATTAAAATACAAATCCATTATATCCTTTTGCTTTTCGGTAAGCAATTCACCATAAAAATCAAATAATAGGGAAATTTCAAATCTTTTTTCCATTTAATCACCCTGCTCACAAATCATATAATATCAGAATTTGAATACCGTGTCAAGTAATTTTACTTAACAGCACAATATTTTTAGAAAATTAAATTCTAAAACATACATTCTAAAATAGTGCCTCTACAAAATCTCTTGAATTAAACTCTTGTAAATCATCTATGCCTTCACCAACGCCTATATATTTTACAGGTATATTGAGTTGTTGTTTGATTGATATTACAACTCCACCTTTAGCAGTACCATCTAATTTAGTTAATATTATGCCATCTATAGGGCATATTGCCATAAATTGCTTAGCTTGTTCTACACCGTTTTGCCCAGTCGTAGCATCAAGTACTAGTAAAGTTTCCATATTAGCCTCACTAAACTCCCGATTAATCACCCTATTTATTTTTGAAAGTTCATCCATAAGATTTTTTTTATTATGAAGTCTACCTGCAGTATCACAAATTAGAATATCAACTTTTCTTGCTTTGGCTGCTTGAACAGCATCAAAAACTACAGCAGCAGGATCAGAGCCCTCTTGATGTTTTATTAAATCCACACCGGCTCTATTACTCCAAATCTCTAACTGGTCAATTGCTGCTGCCCTGAATGTATCTGCTGCAGCAATTAGTATTTTGTATTTCTCTGCTTTTAGCCTTATAGCGATTTTCCCAATAGAAGTAGTTTTTCCAACTCCATTAACACCAATTATCAATATTACCTTTGGTAATTCTTTGGGTTTTATTGAATTTTCATCCTCACCTAATATTTCAATTAAAACTTCTTTTAAGCAGGGCCTAATTTCTGTTGGATCTTTTATTTTATTTTCCTTCACCTTTTTTCTAAGTTTTTCAATTGTAAAAATTGAAGTCTCTACGCCTATATCTGATGTTATTAATATTTCTTCTAGTTCCTCATATAATTCATCATCAATTGTAATTGCTAAGTTTAATACTTCGCTAACTTTTTCTGTAATACTATTTCTAGTTTTAGTTAGTCCATCCTTTAGTTTATCGAAAAATCCTCCGAACATTATAAATCCTCCTTTTTTGGTACCATGTTACTATACACTTATTGTTTTTACTTGTTAAAATCTACAGACACTATTTTCGATACTCCCTTTTCCTCCATGGTAACGCCATATAGTACATCACTGGCTTCCATAGTTCCTTTTCTGTGAGTTATTATAATGAACTGAACATTATCAGAGAATTTCGTTAGGAACTCTGCATATCTAACTACGTTTGCATCGTCAAGAGCTGCCTCAATTTCATCTAAAATACAAAAGGGTGTTGGTTTCATCTTTAAAATAGCAAATAATAATGCGATTGCAGATAACACTTTTTCTCCACCAGACATTAAACTTATGTTTTGGAGTTTTTTCCCTGGTGGTTGCACGTTAATATCAATTTTAGCTGTGAGTTCATCGCCTTCTGTAAGTATTAAATCCGCACTCCCCCCCTTAAATAATTCCATGAAGGTCTCCTGAAAATTTTGTCTTAATATGTCAAAGTTTTCTGCAAATATTTCTTTCATTTTTTTAGTCATTTCACATATTACAGTTAACAATTCATCTTTGGATAACACTAAGTCTTGTTTTTGGACATCCATAAAAGTAAATTTCTCTTTAACTTCTTTATACTCTTCAATAGCACCTACATTAACTTTTCCTAACATTGATATATTCCCTTTTAGTGCTAAAATTTCCTTTTTGAGCTTATCAATGTCTTCAATTTCATTTTTAAATTCTAGTGCTTCTGCATAGGTTAATTCAAAGTCCTCATTCAATTTCTGGTAATAATTATCCTTTTCCATTCCTATTTTCTCAAAAGCTAGCTCACACTTATACAAATCTTTCTCGCTTTTTTCCAGTGCCTGCGAAACATTATCTAACTGTTCTACATTTAATTTTATTTTTTCTTTAATTTTAATTCTTTGAATTTCACTCGCTTCAAAGTTTTTTTCCATCATTTCTAATGTGATCATTATTTCATTGGCCTTTTTTTCACCACTTTGAATAGAAGCTTCATTTGTGCTCTTGTTTTTCATTGCTTCTTGTATTTCTTTAGAACATATGACTATTTTTTCATTATATACTAGCATTTCTTCATTTAGCCTTTGAATTTCAGAAACCTTATTACGTATTGTTTCGTCAACTCCAGCTTTTTTTATCTTAGCATCAATAATAGATGTTTTTATATTCTCAATTTCTTGCAACTTATCTTTTAATGTAAGTCCAACTTTACTTTGATTTTGCATTATTTCATTTTTTTTACGTGTCAATTGGCAAACAGAGATATTCTTTTCTTCTACTTCTGTATTGTCAACTTTCAGCTTACTCTCTTCTGATAATTTTTCAGAGTTTAAATTAATGATATTATTATTCAGCCTACTTGTTTCGTTTTGCAATGCATTTATTTTAGCTTCTATTTTCGTTTTCTCAATATTTTCAAAATGAGTTTCATCCTTTAAATTTGTGTTTTCTTCTTCTAATCTTAAAATTTCAAATTTACTTTGTTTTATTTTTTCTAAGTAAATAATGGATTCACTTTTTAAGATTTGTAAATCTTTATCTAGTTCCTGTATCTCTCTTTTTCGCCCAATAATACTTGAGGTTTTTGAATATATACTTCCACCAGTTAATGATCCACCAAGATTTATAACTTCCCCTGATAATGTAACAATCTTATATCTAAAATTATTTCTTTTAGAAATGTGTAGGGCTGAATCCATGTCTTTACATATGATAGTCTTACCAAGTATAAAAGAAATAACCTCACTAAACTTATCTTCATAGCCTATTAATTCGTTTGCAATCCCAACAAACCCTGGATTATTTTTAGTTTCACTATCGATTGTGAGCTTTTTACCCTTAATAATGTTCAAAGGTAAAAATGTTGCCCGTCCAAGATTATTTGTCTTCAAATAGCTGATTAATAATTTTGCCACAATTTCATCTTTAGTTATCATGTGTGATATAGAACCACCTAAAGCAATTTCTATAGCTACTTCTAATTTTTTTTCAACCTTTATAACTTCTCCTAATACAAAGCATTCATTAATATTTCCTACTTTGCCTTCATTAACATGTTGCATTAAATTCTTTACTGATTTATTATAACCTTCATGTTTTTTTTCTAAACTTGTAAGTACATTAAAATTAGCTTCCGTTTTATTTACTTTAAAATTATAATTTTTCATAGTTATCTCATCATTGATTAGAATGCTTTTAAGCTTACTAATTTCCTGCTTGTTATCTTTAAGTGTGATTTCATAATGAAGTATTTTCACTTTAAATTCTTCCATTTGACTTTGAAACATCATTTTTGTAGTGGTATTTATATTTATTGAATTATTAAAGTTTTCAATATTAACTTTCAAAAGCTCTATTCTTTTTTTGGCGCCAATAATATTATTATTTAAAATTAATAATCTATTAGTAAGTAAAATAGTTTTGTCATTGCTGCTTTGTTCTTCCTGCTTAAGAGAATTAGCCTGCGCACTTTCCACTGCTATATTTTCTTGAATAATATTAATTTTTATTTCTTCAGATTTAATTTTACCTTCTATTTCTATTTGAGTATTTTTTATGTTATTTTGTGAATTTTCGAGTCCCTGTAGATTGCTTTTAAAAGCTAACAATTTTCCATTAATGTCATCACTATCTTTTGATGTTTTATGGATAAGTTTTACTAGATTTTCTATTCTTTCATTTAAAATATTTATTTCAGAAATACTATTTTGATAAATCAACTTATTATTATAATATGATTGCTTTTCTTCTTGGTTTTTATTTTCAAATTTTTCAAATTCACTGTTCCAGTATTCAACATCAGTCTTTAACTGCGTTTTTTCTTTTGTAATCACTATAACTTCTAACTTTAATTTAGAACATTCCCCTTGCGTGCTTATAATTTTTTTTTCAACCTTATCTATAGCATCAATTATTATGTTAACTTCTTTGCTTTTTAACTGTTCAAAAAATTTTAAAAATTTCTTTGCCTTTTCGCTCTCAATCATTAACGGTTCTAATCTTTCTTCATATGTACTTAAAATATCTTCTATTCTAATAAGATTCTGCTGGGTGATGTCCAATCTCTTTTCTGATTCTTCTTTTCTGCTCTTAAACTTTACAATTCCAGCAGCCTCTTCAAACAGCTTTCTTCTTTCTTCAGTTTTTCCACTTAAAATAGCATCAATTTTACCTTGTCCAATAATTGAGTATCCTTCTTTTCCTATGCCTGTATCCATAAAAAGCTGTTGAACATCTTTCAATCTACAAGATGTATTGTTTATTAAATATTCACTTTCTCCTGACCTATATAATCTTCTGGATATGGTGACATTAGAATAATCAATATCTAGTTCGCAATCACTATTATCTAGTGTCAAGGCAACCTGTGCTAGACCAACTGGTTTCCTAAACTGTGTGCCTGCGAATATAACGTCCTCCATCTTATCGCCTCTTAGACTTCTTACACTTTGTTCTCCGAGAACCCATCTAACAGCATCAGAAATATTGCTTTTACCACTACCATTAGGTCCTACTACCGCTGTAATGCCCTTCTTAAATGTTAACTCTGTTTTATCTGCAAAGGATTTAAATCCTCTTATTTCAATAGATTTTAAAAACATGATAACACTCTCCTATTTTACCTAAATAACATTGGTAATACAAAACTTAATGTAAAAATTATAATTATTCCATAAACCATTACCTTCGTAAATTTATCTCTTTTTTTCTTATTCATAATTCACCTCATATTTTGATTTTGTAATTTTCTTTAATATAAAAAGAAAAGTATATATTACTTCAAATTCAGCAAGTGTAATATATACTTTATTTAATGTGCTAATATTAGAACTTATATATATCTAATCTAAAAGTTATTCTATTATCTAGTTTATAGCATTTACATAAAAATATCAATTGTTAGACTAACAATAAATTAAGAAAACCGTGCATGCACGGTTTTTTTATCTTGGTTCAACTATGAATTTTATAGCTGTTCTTTTTTCTCCATCTATAGTTATTTCCACAAAAGCTGGAATTACTACTAAGTCGATACCATTGGGTGCAACAAACCCTCTAGTAATGGCAATAGCTTTTACAGCTTGATTAACAGCACCTGCCCCCACAGCTTGTAATTCAGCAATTGAATTTCCTCTGAGTGCTGCTGCTAATGCTCCTGCTACTGATTTAGGTTGTGAATTCGCTGATACTTTTAATACTTCCATTATATATTACCCCCTACTGAATTCCTTGTTACAAATACTATAGACACTATATTCTATACAATGAATTAAAATCCTTCTTTATATTTCACTTGTGCATATCCATATATACTTATATTAATACATCTTTCACCAATGCATACACTAATACTCCCGCGTTCTACGGTAGTATCTTGAAATACTTCTATTAAAATTGTAGTTATTTGTTTCTTTATGTCATGAAAAAAGCTTTTACCATTAGCATAAAGTTTTGAAATGTCTTTTGGATTTATTTTAACTAAAACTCTATTAACAATAATATCATTTTTAATATTACTCATGATGACGTCGCACAGTATATCATTATATACACTGCCTTCAACGAGCTCTCTAAATGCAGGATGAAATGGTCCTGCAACTAGATCATTGCCCTCTGAAATTTCTTCAGTTGGCTGTAACCCTATTCTAATAACATTTATTTTGTTTGCCACCATCATAAGATAAATTAGCTTACTTATATTTACTGCTTCACTTAATGAATAAGGTTCAAATGTTTGATTTTTATACATTCTCTCCATAGGTGTATCTTTAATTACAAGAGCGGGATATATTCTACAAATATCCGGTTTAAGAGCAATAACTCTTTTAGCTGTATCTATATCTTTATTTATATTATCTCCTGGTAGGCCTATCATAATTTGATGTCCTAAGACAAAACCATATTGCTTTATAAGTTTTGAAGCACGCTCTACATCTTCTGCAGTATGTCCTCTACCTGATTTTAATAGCACATCCGCATCCAATGACTGTACTCCTAGTTCTATAATATCTACAGAGTATTTTCTAAGATTGATAAGTATACTATCATCGATATAATCTGGTCTTGTAGATAATCTAATGAATTTTATTTTATTATTATCTTTAAACTTCTTAGCAACAGTTAAAAGTTCTACCTGTTTTTCTGTTTTTATAGCTGTAAAAGTTCCCCCAAAGAATGATACCTCAATAATAGCTTCATCATTATTTATTGTTTTTAAATATTCATTTACCGTTCTTTCAACATACATCGCATCAACTTTTGCTTTTAAGCCTGTAATGCTATTTTGATTACAAAACACACAATCATGAGGGCAACCTTCATGTGGAACAAAAATTGGAATAATGTAATGCAAATTACTCATGTATATCCCCCTGCCTGATCATAACTTCTTTTGCTGCATTTTGCTCTGCTTCTTTTTTACTAAGCCCTTGACCTGAACCACTTATAGTCCCATTTATTAATACATCAACGAAAAACTTTCTTTTATGTGGTGGCCCTTCAAATTTTAGAAGTTCATAACAAATATGAACTTCTCCATTTTGCTGTAATATTTCCTGAAGTTTAGTCTTGTAATCCAAAACTATTTCATTACTAATTGCTTTATCAATAGTTGCTTTAAAGTTATTAAGTATAAAGGACTTTGAATATTCTATTCCTTTATCCAAATATATAGCAGCGATTACAGCTTCAACACAATCAGCCAATATTGAAACTCTATTTCTACCACCAGTAATTTCTTCCCCTTTGCTCATGTTCATGTACATTCCCAATTTCCAACCGCTTGCAATTTCACATAGTGAATTTTCACAAACAATTAAAGACCTAATTTTGGTTAAATATCCTTCATACTTTTCAGTAAAATTGGTATATAAGTATTCAGAAATTATAAGTTGTAACACAGAATCCCCGAGGAACTCAAGTCTTTCATTAAATTCAACCTTTTTTTTCTGATTTGCAAAGGAACTATGGGTTATTGCAGTTTTTAATAGCTCCTTATCGCTAAAATTTAGTCCAAGTTCATTCTCAAGGTCTTGTGATTTTATATCGCATTTCATAAATCATTACTCCTTTTAGGAAGTTTATTTAAATATCTTTCAAGTTTATTATTCAATTTACTCCGTCACATCTAATAAAGTAACTAGATTTGATTTTTATAATAAATTCAAAAATAAGTTTGAAAAAGCTAAAGGCCCGCAATACTGCGGAGCCTTATGTTATTCTTCGGTGTGTGCTTTAATATATTCTACTACATCTCCGACAGTAACCATCTTCTCAACATCTTCATCAGGAATTTCTATTTCGTACTCTTCTTCTAGTGCCATGATTAATTCAACAATATCAAGAGAATCGGCTCCTAAATTATTCATAAAAGATGATTCCATTTTTATTTCTTCTTCATCTATACTTAACTGTGATGCTATAGTAGCTCTAATTTTTTCAAACATAATATCTTCACCTCCTTAACTTTCTCTAGAATTCATTTATTACAAATTACTATTTATATTCTTTTCTTGCTGGGATAACTTTTCAATTTCCAATTTTAATTTTTCTACAACATTATTTTCATTGAATATTGTAGCCTGTTTAATTGCATTTTTAAAAGCTTTAGCATCTGAACTTCCATGAGCTTTTATACAGATACCATTTACTCCCAGAAAAGCAGCGCCACCATATTCTTTATAGTCAAAATCCTTTTTAAACTTCTTAAACACTGGTTTTAATAACATTCCTCCAAGCTTCGTTCTAAAGGAACTCATTATCCCAGTTTTTAATATATCAAATATATTAGCAACTGCGCCTTCATACAATTTTAAAATTACATTTCCTGTAAACCCATCACATACTAAAATATTAGTGTCTCCAGTGGGAATTTCTCTAGCTTCCACATTACCAACAAAATTTAAATTTGCTTCCTTTAGCAGTTTATGAGCTGATTTAGAAAGTTCATTTCCCTTTTCTTTCTCAGTTCCTATATTTACCAGGCCTACAGATGGATTTGTTATTTTTAAAATGTTTTCAAAATATGTTTTCCCCATAAGTCCAAATTGCACCAAATAATGAGGCTTACATTCTGCATTTGCTCCAGAATCAATTATCATAAAGGGGCCACTCTTCCCTGGCATTATAGGTGCAAGTGCCGGTCTATCTATGCCTTTTATTCTTCCTACTATAAGCGTACAACCAGCTAAAAAAGCACCAGTATTTCCAGCTGAAATTATAGCATCTGCATCGCCACTTTTTACAAGATTTAAGGCTTTTACGAGGCTAGAATCTTTTTTTCGCTTAATAGCCATTACAGGATGTTCACTTGTACTAATAACTTCACTAGCATTAACAATTTTTATTCTATTACAATCATAAGTATATTTCAATAACTCGACCCGAATTAAATCCTCAGCACCAGTTATTACGATATCTATATCATACTCTTTTATAGCTGCAACGCAACCTTCAACCACAGCACTTGGAGAAAAATCTCCACCCATTCCATCCACAACAACTACCATTTTAAACCCTCACTTTGTATTTGCCTAATAAATAAATATAATATTTATTTATATTATATACTATAAAGTACAAATATTCCTAGTATTATTAAGACTTGAATAGAATATAATTATATTTAATTATATTTATTTTAATTTAATATATTTATTTTAATTTAATATAATTATATTAAAAAATAAAAAGAAAGTCTTTCGACTTTCTTTTTATTATTTTGCTTCCATAACAATAACTTCTCTATTTTTGTAATAACCACAGTTTTTACATACTCTGTGAGCAAGTTTCATATCGTGGCACTGAGGGCACTCAACTATTCCTGGTAAACCAAGTTTAAATGTTTGCGCTCTTCGAGAATCTCTTCTACCTTTAGAAAATTTTCTAGCTGGATTTCCCATTGTAACACCTCCTTAATCAGTTAAAAACAATTCTTTTAATTTTGCCAACCTTGGATCAACATCGTCAATTGCACATTTACATGTACTATGATTTAGATTAATTCCACACTGATGGCATAATCCTTTACAATCTTTGTTACAAAGTCTTTTTATAGGCAACATAGAGATGATATTATTTTCCACAATTTCATCTAAATCTAATCTATCATTTTCAATAAAAATAATATCCTCATCTTCACTTTTTAGAGTTTTCGACAATCTTTCATTTAATTCAATATTTATTGAATGTGAAAAGGTCTCAAGACACCTAGAACAAGTAAGTAATAGTTCTGTCTCTATACTTCCAGTAAACTCTATTTCATCGCCAATTGGTTTTAAAATCAAATCTAACTTAACTGGTTTAGAAAATTGTATAAATTCATTTTCATAAAAAAACTTTTCCTTTTCTAAATCTAAATGAATTTTTTTTCTTGTGTTTTTATTACTAAATAATTCTGAAACATCTATTACCATACTATCCACTCTGAAAAACTAAATATATTTAGTTTTTTCTCATATAAAGAAAATCCTTATACCTTGTATAAAATAAATATACAGCTCGAGCAAAGCTTCGCGTCCCTCCTAACTGAATTGTTTTTTACTTACATCAAACACAGACTATTATATAAACAATACAGTAAAAAGTCAAGATTTATTTATCATAGAAATTAACAATAATTTTATTTTATTAAAGCCTGAGTATCTCTTGCAATCACTAATTCTTCATTTGTTGGTATAACAAATATTTTAGTTTTAGAATCTTCTGTATTTATTTCTACAGCTTTTCCGCGAACCTTATTCTTAGATTTATCTAAAACTGCTCCCAAAAATTCTAAACCAGAACATATATCTTCTCTTGTTTCTGGAGAGTTTTCACCAAGTCCAGCTGTGAATATAATTGCATCTACTCCACCCATTACAGCAGCATAAGAGCCAATAAATTTTTTAACTTTATAGGTAAATATATCAAGGGCTAACTGAGCTCTATGATTTCCATCTTCCCATGCAGCTTTTTCTATATCTCTAAAGTCACTACTTACCCCAGATATTCCCAGAACTCCTGATTTTTTATTCATTAAGTCATTTACTTCATAAACTGTTAAGTTTAACTCTTGCATTATATATATAATTATAGCTGGGTCTATACTTCCACATCTAGTTCCCATGGCAATTCCTTCAAGAGGGGTAAATCCCATACTTGTTTCTATTGATTCACCATTTTTTATTGCAGTAATACTAGATCCATTTCCTAAATGACAAGTTATTAATTTTAAATCTTTTATGTCTTTACCCATCATTTCTGCAGCTTTATCTGAAACATATTTGTGAGATGTGCCATGGAATCCATATTTTCTAACGCCATTTTTAGTATAAAGCTCATATGGGAGTGGGTATATATATGCAACTTCTGGCATTGTTTGATGGAATGCAGTATCAAATACAGCTACCATAGGGGTACTAGGCATTAATGCTTTGCAAGCATTAATTCCAATTATATTAGCTGGATTATGTAGTGGTGCAAGTTTTGAACACTCTTTTAAATTCTTCATTACTTCATCATTAACTATAACAGATCCAGCATATTTTTCTCCACCATGAACAATTCTATGTCCCACTGCACCTATTTCTGTTAAATCTTTAATAACACCATGGTCGCAGTCTATTAGTGCTTCAAGTACTAATTTAATTGCATCTGTATGATCTCTCATGGCCTCTTCAATAATATATTTATCGTCCTTAGCCTTTTGAGTTAATTTTGATCCTTCCATTCCTATTCTTTCTACGAGTCCAAGAGCCAAGCATTCTTCATTTTCCATGTTTATTAATTGGTATTTTAATGATGAACTTCCACAGTTTATAACTAAAATTTTCATTAAATTCGCCTCCCTAACCTTATATTTTTCGAATGTTTACTATTTATAATACTATTTTTGAATTTGAGCTTGAACTGCAGTTACAGCAACAACATTCACTATATCTTGCACATTGCAACCTCTTGATAAATCATTTATTGGCTTAGCAAATCCTTGACAAACTGGTCCAATAGCCTCAGCTTTTGCAAATCGTTGTACTAATTTGTACCCAATATTTCCAGATTGTAAATCTGGGAATACTAATACATTTGCATTTCCAGCTACTAGACTGTTTGGTGCCTTTTGTTTTGCTACACTAGCGACAATCGCTGCATCTAGTTGAAGCTCTCCATCAATTTGTAAATCAGGTCTAGCATCTTTTGCAATTTCAGTAGCTTTTGCTACTTTATCAACTAATTCATGCTTTGCACTTCCCATAGTTGAAAAAGATAACATTGCAACCTTAGGTTCAAAATTACATAAACATTTTGCATTATCTGCAGTGCTTATAGCTATTGATGCTAATTCTTCTGCATTAGGATTTGGATTAACAGCGCAATCTGCAAATAAAAGTAGTCCATCCTCACCATATTCATTGCTAGGTAATTCCATTATAAAGAAACTTGAAACAACCTTAATTCCTGGTGCAGTTTTAATAATTTGCATTCCAGGTCTAAGTAAATCTCCTGTAGTATGTACTGCTCCTGATACTAATCCATCAGCGCCTCCCATTTTAACCATCATGGTTCCAAAATAAAGTGGATTCCTTAATGTCTCTGCGGCTTTTTCCAAGGTCATTCCTTTGTGTTTTCTTAATTCATAAAATGCCTTTGCATAATCATCAGTTTTATCTGAAGTTTTTGGGTCTACAATTTCTATACCACAAAGGTCAACTCCAAGCTGGGTTGCTTTTGCTTTTATTACAGTTAAATCACCTACTAATATTACCTTCGCTATTGAGTCATTTTTGATGATTTCACTAGCTTTTATAGTCCTTTCTTCCTCGCCTTCTGGAAGTACTATTGTTTTCACATCTGATTTTGCCATCTTACATATTTTCTCTATAAATGCCATTATTGTATCTCCTCTCAGTTATTATCGACCTATATACCTTAATAATATACCATACATTTCAGCCTAAAATATCAAAATCATTACATATTATATAATCTATATTTTAACAATCTTTATACTTTGATTTCTTTCTCCCATATATATGCTTTAATTAATCTATTTTATATTATATAATGTATCTAAATAAATATATTGGCAACTTATATAATTATATTTATATGAGCTTTCATGAGGTGATTAAATGAATATTTCAGGTATAATTGTAGAATATAATCCATTGCATAACGGTCACATATATCATATTAATAAAACCAAAGAGCTTACAAATTGTGATGCATTAATTTGTGTTATGAGCGGAAATTTTGCTCAACGTGGAATCCCATCTCTCATAGATAAATGGACGAAAACTAAAATGGCTTTAAATAATGGAGTAGATCTAGTAATAGAGCTACCAGCTATTTATAGTGTTTCTTCAGCAGAATTTTTTTCCTATGGCTCTGTAAGTCTTCTAAATAGCTTAGGCGTAGTGGATAATATTTGTTTTGGTAGCGAGCAAGGTGATATAAAGGACATATACGATATTTCCAATATACTGCTTAAGGAACCTATTGAATTTAAATCACTGTTAAAAGCTTATTTATCCAAAGGTATTGTTTACCCACAAGCCAGATCTAATGCACTTTATGATTATTTAATAAATTCAAAAAATAACATTTCAAATTTATTATTAGATAATTTCCTAAGTTCTCCTAATAATATATTAGGTATTGAGTATTGTAAAAGCTTAATAAAGTTAAATAGCTCAATTACACCCTATACTTTAAAAAGAGAAGGTGCATCCTATAATAGTAATATATTACACAATGAATTTTCTAGTGCTACGGCCATAAGAAAATTCATTAAAGAAAATGGTTCACTATCAAAGCTAGAAGGTCATGTTCCAAATTCAGTATTAGCTGAAATCCTAAATTTATACTCAGAAAATTACGAATTTGCCTTCGAAGATTCCATGTTTCCATACATAAAACATAAATCGGCTACATCAAAAAACTCATTAGTAAACTTACCAGATGTGTCAGAGGGTCTTGATAATAAAATTATTAAATCCTTACAAAATAATTTAAGCTACTCTAGTGCAATAGAAGATATGAAAAGCAAACGCTACACCTATACCCGAATTAGCAGGATATTATGTCAATATTTTATAGGATTTGATAGCTTTGATTCTAAAAGATTACGAGAAATGTCTTGTCCATATGCTCGTGTTTTAGGATTTAATTCAAATGGAAAGTCAATTTTAAAATCTATAAAATCAAACAGTAGCATTCCCCTTTATACTAAAATCCCTAAAGAGCCCAGTGATACCTTGCAGCTAGATATTCAATCTACAAGAGCTTACAACATAATAAACAACAGTATAAATCCTAATAGTGATTATTTGATATCTCCTATAATTGTAAATTAAAAATAAATGCTACTATCATAAAATTCTAGTTTTAAAAAATACTAGTTTTTTATAATAGTAGCATTATTATATTTAAAATTAACCACTTCAATAACATAAGTTTATTAAAATTTAAATATATTTAATACTGTACTACTTTAAAAGGAGTTTACAATTGAAGTTACTATTAGCTATAATATTGATTGTCATAATTTTCTTATTGTTTAAATTATTTAAAACTTTGAATATAAATATTTTAATAACAATAATTTGTTCCCTTGTTATTCTTCAAATAATATTAGCACCAAATATTTGTATAAAATATACTATATCTGGTGCAAAATTGTTTTTCAACGCTGTTTTTCCTTCTCTTTTCCCATTTTTAGTTGTAATAAATATTATAATAAGCTATGATGGCATTCATATTTATTCTAAACTATTAGGTAATATAATTTGTAGACCATTAAAACTACCTAAAGAATGTAACTTTGCACTGTTAATTAGCGTATTATGTGGTTACCCCTTGGGCGCAAGATATACTTGTGATTTGTACGAAAAAAATCTAATTGATTTAAATACCTGTGAAAGATTGCTAAATATAGCTTCTAATTCCAGTCCTCTTTTTATTGTAGGTTCAGTAGGTGCTTCTATGATGTTAAGTGCTAAAATAGGTTATGTATTATTACTTTCTAATCTTCTATCCTGTATGGTTATGGGATTTATTATTCCCTCAAAAAATTCTCTCTATAAAATTAGGAATAATAATAATAATAATAATAATAATAATAATAATAATAATTCCCCTAAAAAACCTGCCACCACTATAAATATTGGTATGGTATTTAAAAATAGTATTGAAGATTCCCTAAAGAATTCCTTAAATATAGGTGGTTTTATCGTAATATTCTCTGTAATAACTGGAATAATAAAAGACAACGCGATATTTCACATTGTCCTTAATAAGTTTTCTTTAATTATTGGTCTTTCTGGAAATTTTATAGAAGGTTTATTATTGGGATTACTGGAGGTAACTAATGGATGCTATTTAATAGCTTCTAGTAATTCAAATTTATATTTCAAGCTTCCAATTTTGAGTTTTTTAATTGCTTTTAGTGGTTTATCTATCATTTCTCAAGTTTATAGCTATACCTATAAACTTGATGTATCAATAAAAAAATATATCTTTCGGAAATTTCTTCAAGGTATAATTTCTTCAATTTTAACACTAATTCTATATTATGTTTTACTTCAGACCTCATCTGTTTTTACCTTTAACAATATGAATTTATATAGTGGTAGCAATTTATACTTTTTAATCCTGTTAGTTTTGTTTATCCCACTACTGCTTATAAAAATAATTAAATTATTTCATACTTCTTAATTCTTTAACATTTTCTCTTATTGAAGTTGTAGTACCCGTAACTTCTTCTTGCAGAGATATTAAAAATGTTTGAACATCTGATTTAATTTTATGAAGCATTTGCTGACCCTTTAAATCAATTTCTTTATCTAATTGAGATAGTATTTCATCTGCATAGTCTTTAGCACCTAGCCTCATAATTTTAGCATCTCTCTGGGCTGCAGCTATAATTTCCTCAGCCCTTGTTTGTGCTTCTTTAACTAGGTCTTGCTTTTCAACTCTTCTTCTTATTTTGTCAATGGTTTCTTCCTCGAAAATTTTAGCTTGTTTTTTTGCATCAACAAGAATTCGTTCTTTTTCATCACAGATCCACTGGGACTTCTTAAACTCGTCTGGCAAGTGATTTATAATTTGATCAATTATATCCAATATTTCTTTTTTATTTATTACTGACTTACCTGTAACCGGTATTTTAGATGAACTCTCAATAATTTCTTGAAGATATTCTAAAAGCTTTATAACGTCCATATTTTTCCTCCTATTTAGAATTAATTTTCCTCATTATATCTGGAATTATCTCATCAGGTACTAACCCCTTAATACATCCTCCAAACATTGCAACCTGCTTAACTGAGGAGGAACTTAGATAGCAATACTCTGCCTTTGTCATCATAAACATAGTTTCCTTAGTTGGATCCAATTTATTATTCATGGATGCCATTTGAAACTCATATTCAAAATCCGAAAAAGCCCTTAGTCCTTTAACAATAACTGAAGCTTTCTCTTTATTCATTAGGTCAACAAGTAAGCCACTAAACTTCTTCACCTGTACATTAGGTAAATTTCTAACTAAGTTTTTTATTTGCTCTACTCTCTCGTCTTCGGAAAATAGACTTTTTTTCTCAGGATTAACAAGTACACCTACAATTAATTCATCAAAAACTCTAGCTGCCCTCTCAATAATGTCTAAATGTCCATTGGTTATTGGATCAAAACTTCCAGGACAAATTGCTTTTTTCATGTTATTCCTCCATGTTTTCCTCTAGTATAGTTAATAATTCACAATTATTAGCTTACTTATATTTATAAAATAATACAGTTGTATTCCCATATTTTCTCAAATCAGAAAGATGAATAATAGCATTTCCTTCATATATTTCTTCTGAAGAATCTATTTTACAAACAATCAATCCGTCATTACTTAAAAGTTTATTTGCTCCAATAATCTCAATAGCAGGTGGAATCATATCTTTAGCATATGGGGGGTCTATAAAAATTAAATCAAAAACAATTTTTTCCTTAGCAAATTGTTGCATATATTTATAGGTGTCACCTTTTAAGCAGATGCATTTATCATTAAACTTTAAATTATCTACATTCTTCTCTAACATCTCAAAGGTAGTATCCCCCATATCAATTAGATAGCATTTTTCAGCTCCTCTGCTTGCTGCCTCTAGCCCCAAACTACCTGTACCTGAAAACATATCTACCACTACCGCATTTCTTGTCCTGTCTTGGATTATATTGAATATAGCTTCTTTTATTCTATCTAATGTAGGCCGCGTTCCCATCCCAACAGGGGACAACAACTTTCTTCCTCTTGCACTTCCGGAAATTATTCTCATATGTTTATTCCTCCATCTAGCCAGTTTCGATATATTTTAACATATATATGCAATATATACAAAGATATTTTTCCCTAATTAAAACAAATATAATTAGAACTTTGCTCAATTTTTTCAATTATTTCATTTTTCACCTTTATGTCTTCAATATTATTACTTTGTATTAATTGTTTTGCTTCACTATTTGCTAGTTTTAAAATATTAATATCTTCAATTACATCGGCTATTATTAAACCTGATTCACCATGTTGCTTAAAACCAAATAATTCTCCCGCACCTCTGGTTTTTAAATCCTCTTCAGCAATAAAAAAACCATCATTACTCCTTATCATTACTTCCAATCTTTTTTTTACTATTTTGTTTGTGATATTAGCCAGTAGTATACAATAGGACTTATGCACTCCTCTTCCTACTCTTCCTCTAAGTTGATGTAGTTGTGCAAGTCCAAACCTTTCCGAGTTTTCTATTATCATAACAGTAGCATTGGGTACATTCACTCCAACTTCAATTACTGTGGTGGAAACAAGTGCTTTAATTTCTCCGGCTTTAAATTTATCCATGATTTCATTTTTTTGCTTACTAGGCATTTTACCATATACCATTGCTATTTCTATAGAGCTAAAATATTCACCTTTTAATTTTTCATAGAGCGACTGGACTGAACTTAACTTCATTTCTTCATTTTCTTCTACTAGAGGGCAAACTATGTAAACTTGCCTCCCCTTATTAATTTCACTTAGTGCAAATTCATATACATGTCTACTAGATGCCATACTTTCATAAGAGGTATCTATATTCTGTCTTCCTGGGGGCAATTCATCTATAATAGATACGTCTAAATCACCATATAAATATAAAGATAGTGTTCTCGGGATAGGAGTAGCTGTCATTACAAGAATATCTATATTTTTACCTTTATTGGAGAACCTATTTCTTTGAGTAACTCCAAACCGATGCTGCTCGTCAGTAACAATCATACCTAAGTTATTAAATTCTACATTATCTTCAATAAGTGCATGGGTCCCAATAATAATATCAATGGTTCCATTTTTTAGCTGTTGTTTTATTAATTCCTTGTTTTTAGGCGATATACTTCCAGTTAATAATTCTATTGTAAGTGGAAAACCTTTCAATACCTTTTGAATTTCCTCAAAATGTTGATTTGCTAGAATTTCAGTTGGTGCCATCATAGCTGCCTGATAACCATTTTTTACCACATTAAACATAGTAATTATAGCAACTATTGTTTTACCACTTCCAACGTCACCCTGTAAAAGTCTATTCATACCTATATCCTTCTTTTGATCTATTAAAATTTCCCGAACAACTTTACTTTGTGCCTTAGTAAGCTTAAATGGAAGGCGTTCCTTTAAGCTTATAAGTTCTGGTGCTATTTTAAATTGGATACCCTCATTATGATACTTTATAAACTCTTTTAACATCAATATTTTCAATGAATATGTAAATAACTCTTGAAATTTAAGTCTTTTCTTTGCTGCATTAAGTAATTCTAAACTTTTAGGGCTATGAATACTTCGAGTAGCCTCATCTAAAGAACAGAACCCGTATTTTTCCAAAATCCATTTGGGCAAATTCTCTGTTATTTCAATATTGCATAGCACATCAGATATAATTTTGTTAAAAAAATTATTTGTGATATTGTTTTTAAGTGGATACGTTGCAACAATTTTATTTATATCTGTTGATGCATTTATATCAACTGAAGTATTTGTATCCATTGATGTATTTTTTACTATTTTGGGATTCATCATAGTGATTTCACCCTTGAACACATTCACTTTGCCAGTTATAAGATATTTATTTGAAATTTTAAAGCTATTTTTTGCATAGGTTTGATTAAACCATTTACCCTTGAATTTATTTTCACCTTGGCAAAATACTATGGTAGAAAGGGTTCTATTATTTTTAAGTCTAAGATCGTTTAATACATTTAAAACAGTACACTCTACAATGATTTTTTCATTATCTACGCATTCCAAAATGCTTTTCCCTGCAGATACATTCTCATAATCTCGTGGAAAATATAATAGTAGATCTAATACGTTAAAAATCCCACATTTATTAAGAGTTTCTGCCATTTTAGGTCCAACACCCTTTATATATTTTATATTACTATAAATATCCACAAATACCACTCCAAATATAAGATTTTAATAATATATCTTTCATTACTAAACTTTAAGGTACATGAAAATAAATAATATTTATTTTCATGTACCTAAGAAAAAAAGCCCTAGGGCTTTTATTCAACTGAAGCAATAAAATAATATAGTGGCTGTTTTCCATTATAATGTTGAATGTCTATATTCGGATATTTATTCTCTAATTCAGAAATAAATTCTTCCACTTCACTTGTTACACAATCTTCACCATAGAAAATTGTAACAAGCTCGCTATCTTCTGTAATCATACTATCTATAAGATCTCCACAAACTTTGTAAATATCTGTTCCAACTTCTTTAATGTGTTGCTCAACTAACCCTAAAATATTGCCTTCTTTTATTATGTTACCATCAGCCTCAGTGTCTTTAACTGCATAGGTTACAGAAGCGGTTGCAACATTTTTAATTGCTTCTTTTAATGTATTTTCATTTTCTTCTACACTAACTTCTGCATTAAACATTGTTACGGCAGTAATACCTTGAGGAATAGTTTTAGAGGGAATAACTATTACATTTTTATCTGACAGGTCCACCGCTTGTAGCGCTGCCATAAGTATATTTTTATTATTAGGCAATACAAATATGTTTTCAGCATTAATTTTATTAATGCTCTCTAATATATCTTGTGTACTTGGATTCATAGTTTGGCCACCCTCTATTACAACATCCACACCTAAATCCTGAAAAATGTTTTTAATGCCCTCACCAAGTGCAACAGATACAAACCCATATTTTTTATTTTCAGGGGTATTTTCTTTTACCGATTCGCCGGCTACTTCCTCCTGAATTCCTAATAAATTTCTATGTTGCTCTCTCATATTTTCAATTTTTATCTTAGAAAGCTCACCCAGTGTTACTGCTTTTGAAAGCACTAGACCTGGATCATTTGTGTGTATATGAATTTTAAGAAATTCATCTTGGGACACCACAACCATTGAGTCTCCATGTTTTTCTAAATAATTTTTTAATTCATTAGTATTAACGTTTTCAGCTATAACTAATAATTCAGTACAATATCCATACTTTATGTTTACAGGCATATCTGCAGCTGCAGATGATATTGTTTCTGATTTTGTACTTTGCTTGTCTGATTTGTTAATGGTAGCCTCCATATTAGTTTTTAGTGCTTCATACATTCCTTTAAATAATATTAAAAGTCCCATACCACCTGCATCAACAACTTTTGCTTGTTTTAATGCTGGGAGCATATCTGGAGTTTTATCGAGCATTATTTCACTATGCTTGCAAACTTCCTCCATAAGTGTAACTACATTAGTTGCTCCGCTATTTACTGCACTTTCACCAGCAGCTTTAATTATAGTTAAAATAGTCCCTTCAGTTGGCCTCATAACAGCCTTATATGCAAAAGTGGCGCCTTCTAAAATACTTTTAGCAAATTCTTCAGCAGTAACTTCGTCAAGACCTTCTAGCCCTTTTCCAATGCCTCTAAATATTTGTGATAGTATAACGCCTGAATTACCTCTTGCACCCATAAGCGCGCCTCTAGCTATCTTTTGCGCTATCTCACTAATAGATGTAGTTGACATATTTTCAATTTCACACACTGCAGCCTTAAATGTCATTGACATATTAGTACCTGTATCTCCGTCTGGAACTGGAAATACATTTAGTGAGTTAACGTATTCTTTTTCCTCTTCTAACCTATTAGATGCATTAATTACCATATTACGGAAATGTTGTCCGTTAATTTTTAAGTATTCCAATGTCTTTACCCCCTTAAACCCTTACACCTTGTACGTTTACTGTTATTGCTGCCACCTTTAGTCCTGTATTATTTTCAACATTATATCTTATTTTTTGAATTATATTATTTGCAATTACAGAAATTTTTGTGCCATATTCAACTATTATATACAATTCAATAAATAGTTGGTTTTCCTTAGAATGAATTTTAACGCCTTTATTTAAACCATCACTCTTAATTAATTGCCAAAATCCGTCCTTAGCATCTTTTAATGCCATGCCCACAACTCCATAACACTCCATTGTAGAAATGCCAACTATATTAGCTAACGATTCTTCTGAATAATATATAATACCATTCTCGTTCGTAATGTTACCTTTCATTGTAATTCCTCCTTATAACGCTATATAGATTATATTATATTATAAAGCAAATTTATTCAAGAAAATTAATTATTTTATTACTTTTATTACTAATAATTTTGTATTCTACTTGCAAGAGTTATAGTATATATGTTACAATAATGCGTGTTTCAATTGAGAAAATTTTTTTTCTTATTAGTCTTAAGGAGGTGTTTTCATTGTCAAGAAAATGCGAAATATGTGATAAAGGTGTTATTTCAGGTGTTCAATATAGTCACTCACACCGTCAATCAAAAAGAAAATGGGCTCCAAATATCCAAAAAGTTAAAGCTATAGTTAGCGGAACGCCTAAATCTATACATGTATGTACTAGATGTCTTCGTTCAGGTAAAGTACAACGTGCTATATAATTAGGAAATAAAAAATGCAGCTACTAAAGCTGCATTTTTTATTTTACCCACATTAGTGAAAATATTAATCTCATTATGAACTTTTATATGTTATTTTCTAAAGAAGAATTTAATAATTCGAGATATAAACCTGGGTAATTTAATAGCCATAATTCTCATCTATCTTCCCTCCCAAACTGATCTATAGAGCGCCTATCTATCTTCACATCATTAACAATGATTGTTGTGATTCATTATGATAAAGCCACAATATACAATTCCTCCTCCCGTAGCAATTAGCCACCACCAAAATGGAAGTATTACTACTGATAAAATCCCTATGCCTATACATGCAACAATTACTCCAAGTTGATTTCCTAACCACTTATAATGCCTGCCCATAAGTTGCTTCCCTCCCAAAGTATTCCAATATTATTATATGATTTATCTTCACTAATGTTGCAAAAATAAAAAACTATTTTTTTATTGAAAACATCAATAAAAAAATAGTTTTTAAAGTGAATTTAATCTGATGATAATATTATCATTAGTGTTCCGAATTTAAATTTAATTAAAACTTTAGGCACAGCAAACTCATTTGATATAGTTATACTCTGTCCAATTTTCAAATTATAGTTATTTAGTGGATATTTTGCTCCCTCAATGGTTAATCCTATTATTTCATCACCATAAGATTGTAGCGAGAATATCTGCCCCACAGCGCCACTTAATGATGTTGAGGCACTAATTAACCTAATATCATTGTTTTCATCCTTTATGCAGGCATTAACGCCATTTTCCAAACAAATTTTTAGCATTCCAATATTCCCAAGTAAATGATCAATTCTACTTCCCGTACATCCGAGGAATACTATTTCCTTTGGTTTCATACAAAGAGCCTTTTGGGTTGCAATTTCAGTATCAGTAAAATCCTTTTCTGTAGGATAAATATCTATGGTACATTTGCCCTTTTTAAAATAATTGAAAGCAGCTTTATCAATGGAGTCAAAATCTCCTACTAATAAATCGGGCTCTATATTATAATCAAATAGACAATTAGCCCCACTATCTGCTCCAATTATAAATGTATCATCTGTAATTTCCTTTGTGAGAAATTCTAAAGATGGTGGATTGCCTCCCGATATAATTATGATCTTCATGTTAAATACCAGCTCTTAATGCTTTTATATTTTTCTCAATTTCATTATTTTTAAATACAGCGGATCCAGCTACAATTACATTAGCACCACTACTCACAACTTCCGAAATATTACCTCCATCAATGCCCCCATCCACTTGAATCATAATGTCTTTATTATATTT
>Ga0209125_1000577_pt1 | contig 44886 bp, 39 predicted proteins | sample BarGraIncub1131A_FD_184503 | JGI IMG/M metagenome (GOLD analysis project Ga0209125, IMG submission 184503) | Arctic peat soil microbial communities from Barrow, Alaska - Barrow Graham LP Incubations 11-31A (SPAdes) (version 2) | ecosystem: Environmental > Terrestrial > Soil > Wetlands > Peat... | reverse complement strand
TGGGCGCTGTATGGCACGCCGACTGCGCCCCAATCACGTCAGGAACTGACGGCGGCAGGGTTTGTGCCCTGCGAAACGCCATCCAATCGCTCAGCGACTTGGTTGGAGTAGTTCATATTCTGGACATGCTTGACTCGGCTTGAGCTCTCTTGTCGGCCCTTCTGCCCATCTTGCGCCGCAGGGTAGCAGGGAGCCATCGCGGGCCCCCCGCCCCCTAAGAACCTTGTGTGCACGTTTCCCCGCACACGGCTCAAGCAAACAGGAACACTTCCAGTTGGGTATCACCTTCCTTTCGGCTTTTTACAGGGGACGAGGGATACCCAGCTCAAATTGAAGCACAGGAAAGTGGGTCAATCGCCTCCGCGCATGTTTTGCACTTGGAACAGGTTGGCGGGATTCTTCTTCGGATCGACCTGACCCTTGAATTGCCCCGTGGTGCAATGCTTGGACTGCAGGTCCACCATGGTGAAGGAATCATCTACGCCGATTCCGGCCCCCTTGTTGACCGGCAGATGGTGTTCAGAATTGGTCTTGCCGACGCTGAACACTTTCCACAGTTCTCCCTTGCGATCGTAGATTTCGTTGGCACCGTTCAGGTTCCCCAACTGGGCATCCATGTAGAAGACGCGTTTGCTGACCGGGTGGTTCGGGTTGACTGGCGCTGCTTCCAGAACATACACCTTGCGCAGCTGCCAGCTGACGTCCTGGAAGCAGCTCCCCTGACCGGAAAAATTGACGAACTTGTATCCGTCGGCTTCAGCAGGCATGTCGCTGGCCAGTTTCTGCTCGTTGTGGTTGAACATCGGGAGCAGGACATTCTTTGTGCCCTTGAACGACCACTTCATGTCGGTGATACGACCGTTGTAGCCCTCGAAGTCTTCAATCATCAGATCGGAACCAAGGAAGGAATCGGTCACCTGCCCCTGTGCGAGACGACGTACGCGCCGCTGAAAACCCAGATAGAGATAGGCATCATCCGGTTTCAGGTCATCCTCAAAGCGCTGGATCAGGAGCTGGGTATTCTTCAGATCCTGAGGCTCGGAAGCCCTCACGTAGATGGCGCGAAAAAGGCCGGATGGGTTTGGCATGATTTCAGGCACTGGCGCATCCTTGACCCGATGCATGAAATTCAGGAAATGGAAATCGTACTTGATGGTCTTTTCCACCTGGCCCGTCTGCATGTTGCGGTACTTCCAGTAGAACGGCGAAATGATCGCGCCATCCCCCCAGTTCACTCCGTACTTGTAGTTCCACGCCAATTTTTCGCCGGCGCGCGGATCAGAGGTTTGCGGCTCTTCTGGGAACGGACGCCCGGCCACGTAGCCGGTAATTTCCCCCGCAGTTGCGCCAAGCTTGGCCTTGTTCAAATTCTTGATGGTGGCGTCGATATAGGCCTTGTTGATAGAAAACTGGGTCGTCGCCCCCACCTTCATCTCGAACAGCCCATCCTTGAGCATTTTGAAAACGCCCGCCGCCAGTACGTCCTTGAACTGATCGGCATTGGCTTTGTTGATCACGGTGCCCGCAGTCAAGCCCGCGAAACTCGGCAGCCCCGCCTTGTAAGGATTGAATGAGGCTTCGACGTCCGCCTCGGTGACGGCCAACGCACTGCCGATGAAACTGGCGAGCACGATGGGCAGCAAGGCTTTGATAGTTTTTTTCATTTGGTGTCTCCTCGGTGATCAGAATTTGTAGTTGAGTTTGACGTAGACGTCGTTTTCCCTGAACGCGGCGCCAATCGGGCCAGCCCGGAAGCGGCCGAGCGGTTCCAGACCAGATAGTCCGCGCGAGTAGGAAGTGAAGGGATTGGTATCCCCGGCCGGTGCAGTAAATGGCGCGAACGGATTACACGAACGACAGTCGTCAAACTTGTATTGATCGTTGCTATTGGCCCCCTTCCAGTTGGCGCCGAAGGACAGTTTGAGATCGTTGCTGACGTTCCACTCCACCTGGGGTGCGATGGCAAAAGCTTTGGCATTGAAGTCTCTGGCAAAAACAATTTGCGGACTAACCGTGCCGTTCTTGAGAAATCCCTTGATCAGCAGTGTGCCGATAAAGTTATCCTGGAAGTCCGGAATGCCGACAGTGCCGAGGGAGCTCTGCTGGCGTTCGAACTGGTAGATATGCTGCCAGAACAACTGCGCCGAAAAGAGCGTCGCCGAGGTCGTGCTGATGAACGGGACAAAGGTCGGACGATCCACCCCAATCACCATCCGAGAGACATTATTTTTCGAATACAGCTGTTCCCTCGCGGTGTTGGAGAATTCCTCACCCTGGGTAACGGCCAACTCCGTACGGACCGCCGCCCCAACGGCAGGCAACTGGAAGTCCATCGACCCACCGATCAGGTTGACTCGCGGAAACTCCATATCGAAGGAGATCAGATACGGCCAGTTGCTCTGGAATTGCCCAGTAAACGAGTTGACAGCACCTTTTGCCCCGTGCAGGGAGGGCAATTGGGAACGGTAGGTCAAGGCATTCAGGGAGAACGACAAGCCATCCTTCGTCACCCCCTCGTATTTTGCCCCCAGTTGGGTGTTCTGCAGACTCCATTCAGGCAGGTTCACCTTGTTTAGACCAATCTGGTGCGGACCGAAGTTGGTGGCCAGCAAGACACCGGGGGCGACATTGGCGAAGTTCGCCACGGTGCCGCCGTTATCCCACAGATTGGCCATGCCGCGGAAGAAGCAACCCGCGTCGAGGATGACGTTGGGTGTGCCGCACTGACCCAGATTATTCGGTCGGAACTTGTCGAAGTTCCACACCACCTGGACGTTGCGATCCTGCATTGACTCGCTGGCCCCCATGCGATATTCCGCCTGGGCAATCCACATCGGAATGCGGATTTCGGAGAGCTCGTCATAGATGTTATTGCGCGAGTAGTCCACTGGGTTGATCACGTCCAGTACGCGGAACAAGTCGGTTCTCCCCCAGACGACCTGCTGTTTGCCGACTTTCAGAAACAGCGAATCGCCGCTGTCCAGATCGAACGTCTTCTTGGCATAGACCTCGCGCAGAAAATCGAAGCGGTCGTTGAACTCCGGGGTTTCGAGTTCCCGGAGGCTGAGATTGCCGTAGCCCCCGAAATCGCGGCAGCCGCGCGAATCGGTATCGCAGGGCCGAACCGGCACGGCAAAGGCAACGCCTCCGTCGATGTTGTGCCAGCGATCGCCCAGTACGCGGAAGCCGTCGTTCGGACTGTTGGGATAGGAATCGACAAACTTGTTGTTAACCAAGCCCAGTCCCGCCACGGCGGTATTTCCGAGGCCGGCGCCGTAGGGCACCGAGACTAGGCCCCCGGGGGTGGTCGTCTGCAGACTGACGGCGCCCCCGGCTTCTTTTCCGTACTCCTTGCTATTCATGCGATAGACGCCGTCCCAACTGCCGCGCAATACACTGTGCACTGCCCATCCATCGCTTAGACTCTTGTCCGCTTCCACCTGCAAGGTGTTGCGAAACTTGGACAGGCCCGTGCCTTGGCGGCCTGCGGTATGGTTTTCATACGTCACATCCACGTTCCAGGGAGAGGCGTCTTCTCCCAGAGCGGGCAGGTTATCGGCGGCCGTCACCTGCCCGGCGATCGCCATCGCGGCGGCCGTCACTACGAGTTTGGTGCATCGATGCTGCTGTCTCAATTTCATGAAAATCCCCCTCCAATTGGCTCTTTTGATGAACTTCCGGATTGCCACTCTCCTCTTGGGCCTCTTGCGGGCCTTACCTTATTCGGTGGTCGCCAGGTCAGGCGACCGCTGGTGTTGCCGAAAACCGTCCACAGGCTCGGCGGGCGAAGAACTCACGCGGTTCCGCGCAGCCCCGTTCGAGTCGTTGTTCTCGAGCACACCGTCTGCGTCGTAATGCACAGCCGTCACGAACTTCGGTTTAAAGACAACGCACCAGGACGGCACGATCAGCACGGCAGCGATGGCATTGACGATGAGCATGAAACACAGCAGGATGGCCGCGTCGGACTGGAAGCGCAGATCGGACATGAAAATCCACATCACGACGCCAGCGATCAAGGTGACGGCGGTGAAGCTGACCGCGTAGCCGGTGGTGGCGACGGCGTTGATCACCGCCATTTTTATGTCGCGCAGGACGGCAAACTCCTCACGAATGCGGTCCATAAAGTACACGGCGTAGTCGATGCCGACCCCGACGCCGACGGCAATCACCGGCACGCTGTTCACGCTAATACCAATGTTGAGCGCCCCCATGAAGGCGTAGGTCATCAGCGTCGAGAAGAGCATCGGCAGCACCATAAGCCAGCCGGCGTGCAGCGAGCTGTAATAGATCATCACGATGCAGAAGGCGAGCAGCATGACGGCCGGGATGATGATCATGTGGTCGCTATGCAGCGCCTGGTTGCTGGCCGCCGTTACGCCGATGATGCCGCCACCGAGTTCGATGTGCAGGCCCGGGACTTCGGCTTCGATCTTCTTGATCCCCTCTTCGGCAAGCACGACGATGCGGCTGATCGTCTCGGCCTGATGGTCCTTGTAGTAGAAAACCATGTCGGCTTCGTTTTCGTCGGCATTGACGAATTCCTTCAATGCGCCGGGAATCGGACTCGACGCCATGTAGGCGAACATCAAGCCTCCGATTTCCTCGGCCGTGTCCGGCAGTTGCATCCAGCGCGGGTCATCGTTATGCGTCAGTTTATTAACCACGCGCACGACGCCGGGCATGGCCTTGGTGCCGCCGAGCGTCGGATCGGACAGCATGTGGGCCTGGAAGCGCTCAATGGCAGCCATCACTTCTGGGCGCTTGATGCCACTCTTATCGTCGGTGCGCGCGACAACGTGCAACTCCTCCGAACCCGGAAAGCGAGTGTTGATCGCCTTGGTGGAGACGTTGTAATCGTGGTTCAGGTGCAGCAACGGCGAACCTGGTTCCGATTCGCCCAGTTGCACCTTGGTCACGAAATACGCACCACCGAGCGCGCCGATCAGGCTCAGGATCAGGATAGAACGCGCGCCACCATCGGTCCCGCCGGTCAGAGACATGGCCCTGGCGAGGAAATTGCGGACGCCTTCGTTGCCGTTCGCGTGCTCTTTCGGCGCCGGCAGGATAGTCAAAGCCAGGGGCACCATGAAGTGCACAGTAAAAATGACCGAGAAGCCCCAGAAACCGGCGGCCATACCCAGTTTGAAGTTGAATGGGGCGGCGCCCAGCATCAGCACGGCAATCCCCAGCGCATCGACGATGATGGCCAGCGAACCGGGGCGGAAGAGCGCGTCGAGCGCATTGCGCGCCGCCTTCTTCCCATCGTGCACGATCGCCAGCTCTTCGTAATAGCGCACCACCAGTTGCACGCCATGGGAGGTGGCGCGTGCCGCGATCAGGAACGGAATCGGCAGAGAGAGAGGCTCAAGGTTAATCCCCATGGCCGCCATGAAGCCCAGGCCCCAGATCGAGGACAGGGCGATCCCGAGCAGCGGCAGCGCCACGCCGTACAGGCGGCGGAAGTAAACGATAAGCAGGGTGGTCATCAGGAACAGGGTCCACGCCAGAATCTCGACGATCTGGTTGAGGTAGGTGTAGACCCAACCGATGAGTACCGGGTTACCGGTCACGTAGATCTTGTGACCGGGTATCGCCAGCGTTTCGCGGACTTTCTGCAAGGCGGCGAAAGTGGCCGGGTAGTCGATATCGCCTTCAGTCATCTGCGCCTTGATCAGCGCCGCCTTCATATCCGGCGAGACAAGCAGGCCGTAGATCGTCGGATTAGCGATCACGTCGTTTCTCAGCTGCGCGAGTTCGGCGACCGTCCGCGTGGGTTTCAGCGGGTCGTAATAGGACTCGGACGCGAAACCGCCCTGATCGTCAAGAAAGACTTTGCGCGCAGTGCGGTGGGTCAGGCTGCTAACCAGGTTGTGGTTGACGCCCGGCAGGTTGTCGACGCCTTGCGTGGCCTGGTGGATAAGTTTGAGTGTTTCGTCGTTGAAAATAGTGCCCTTCTCCACTTCAACCGCCATCACGATCATGTTGGCGCCGCCAAAGTTCTCTTTCAGGTGGTTATAGACCTTGATGTACGGATGGTTCTGCGGCAACAGATCGGCAAAATCGGTGAAGACGCGCAGTCTGGGCAGGGCGGAGGCAAACAGGATCGTCACCAGCATGACCAGCGAGAGAACGATCTTCGGATTGCGAAAAATCCATTCCTCGCCCTTGTGCAGGGCGTGGGTGATGGCGTGACGTGTCTTGGAAACCATGATCTTGGCCTTCCTGGCTTATTGTTTGGCGAGTGTGCTGATCGTGCGCAGCAGTCCACCCGGACCGCCAATGACGATGGCCGACTGCCCCGGCAAGGACGCGCCGCCCCCCAGGAAAACCGGCACGGCATCCGTGTAGGGCACGGCGCGCCAGCTGTCGCCGTCAAGGCGCGCGATCACCCCGCCAGCGCCGACGCCGAACGGAACGCCGTCGTGCATGAACAGGCGGTATAGCGTCGCTTGCGCCGCGTTGTTCTGCTTGCGCCAAGTCTTGCCGCCATCGGTGGTGTGCAACATCTGGCCGGCTAGTCCACTCACCCAGCCCTCGTTCCGGCTGGCAAAGAGCGCGGCGTAGGGGTAGAAATCACCGGGAATCTTCGGGCCCTTCTGCCAAGTTGCGCCACCATCTTCGGTCGTCACCAGTAGACCGAATTCGCCGAGGGCGATGGCGTTTTTCTCGTCGACAAACTGAATCGTCGTAATCTGGGCATCGGCGCCCAATTCGGTCGTCTTCCAGGTCTTGCCTCCGTCGGCGCTGCCTGAAATGACAGCATTGACGCCGGCCACCCACCAGCCGCCCTGTCGATCGCAGGTAACGGCCAGCGGCGTACGCGGCATTTCGAGCGGCGCGGAGTGCCAATTCTTGCCTTCGAAGTCCGCCGACCAGATCTTGTGGTAGTGGTCGATTGCCAGGAAACCCATGTCGCCGCAGACGATCATGTCAACTAGAGAGGCATGCTCCAGCGCATGGCGTTCCCAGCTTTTCCCCTGATCGTTGGAGACGAGCACGGCGCCGCCTTGCGTGCCGACAACCACCACCTTGCCGTTGCTGGCGATCGACTGGCTGATGTCGTAGCGTTGCACCGAGCGTTGGCGTTCGCTGGCGATCCCGGCCAGATCGGGCTTTGGCGTACAGGCGCTCAGCGCCGTCAGGGCAAGTAGCGCGCAAAGGGTGCGGCGCATCGTCGTGGGGTTTTGTTTTTTCCAGTTTTTTTTCACACATCCTCCTTTTTGGGCAAAAAACGCCCCCTCCGCCTGAAAAAAGCGCGATTTCACCCCGCTGCGGGGTGAGTAGGGAACGTGTTCCCTACCCTGTTGTTATGAGGGGTTTAGCGCCCGAGGTCTTTGGCGGTTTTGCCGCCAATCCCCCATTGCGCTTTCGGCACGTCATGGATCCATACGCGGACGTTTTCGATCGGGGCGCCAACGGCTTCGCAAAGCGCAGCGCTGACTTTCTCGATGACCGCTTTCTTCTGTTCGTCGGTGCGGCCTTCAAGGAGATAGATTTGAGCGAACGGCATGGTGCTTCCTTTGCTAACGGATTTTGTTCAAACAAAACGGACATTCACGCAGCCCAGGGACTGGATGCGCAAATTGACATGATCGCCCGCATTGACCGCGACCGCCTCGGTCACGCCGCCCGACAGAATCATGGTGCCGGCCGGAATTTCTTCGCCGCGCGCGCCGAGGTGATTGGCCAGCATGGCGATGGCCGCCGCCGGATGGCCGAGTACGGCGGCGCCGGCACCGATCGCTACTGCTTGACCGTTCTTCTCCATGACGACGCCCAGAGTGCGCAGATCCAGACCGTCGACCTGCACGGCCTGACCGCCGAGCACAAAACGGGAAGACGAGCAGTTGTCGGCAATGACACTCTTCAGGTCGAACTTGAAGTCGCGGTAGCGCGAATCGATGATCTCGATGCCCGGCATCACGAAATCGGTCGCCGCCAGCACCGCCCCGATGTGACAGCCGGGCCCCTTGAGCGCGCGCTTGAGGACGAAGGCGATCTCTGGCTCGGCCTTGGGATGAATCAGTTCGCTCATCTTCACCTCGCCACCTTCGCTAACGCTGAAGGTGTCGACGAGAAAGCCGAAACATGGCGTGTCGACGCCCATCTGTTTCATCTTGGCGTGTGAGGTCAGCCCGCATTTCAGGCCGACCACGCGATTGCCGCGAGCCAGCTTGCGGCGCAGAATTTCGTTCTGAATGGCGTAGGCGTCATCCCACTCCATCTCGGGATGGGCATCAGTAATCTTGACGACGTCGTGCGCCTGCAGTTCGGCGTTTTCGAGCAACTCGGCCAGGTGGGCGATGGTTTCCTGATGTAGTTTCATGCTGCAACTCCCCGTGCGCGGGCTAGCGTCATGGCGGTATCCTCGATCATGTCTTCCTGACCACCGACCATGCCGCGTCGTCCCATTTCGACCAGAATGTCGCGGGCGGGCACACCGTACTTTTTCTCGGCGCGTTTGGCAAAGAGCAGGAAGGAGCCGTAGACCCCTGCGTAGCCGAGGGTCAGCGCATCGCGGTCGATGCGAATCGGGAAGTCCATGATCGGCACGACGAGGTCTTCGGCGACGTCCTGGATCTTGAAGACGTCGACCCCGGTCTCGATGCCCATCAGGTCGCACACGGCGACCAGCACTTCCATCGGCGTATTGCCTGCCCCTGCCCCGAGACCGGCGGCAGCGGCGTCGATCCGGTTGGCTCCGGCCTCGATCGCGGCGATCGAGTTGGCGACGCCCATCGCCAGGTTATGGTGGCCGTGGAAACCGAGCTCGGTCTCCGGTTTGAGTGCGGCGCGCACGGCACCTAGGCGTTCCTTGACGCCATCCGGCAGCAGGTGGCCGGCCGAGTCGGTGACGTAGATGCAGTTGGCGCCGTAGCCTTCCATGAGCTTGGCCTGTTTGACCAGTCCTTGGGCACTGTTCATGTGCGCCATCATCAGGAAGCCGACGGTATCCATCTCCAGTTTTCGCGCCATGGTGATGTGCTGTTCGGAGACGTCGGCCTCGGTACAGTGGGTGGCGACGCGGATGGTGTGCACCCCGAGGTCACGCGCCATCTTCAGATGATCGACGGTGCCGATGCCGGGCAGCAGCAGGGCCGAGATCTTGGCTTGCTTCATTTTCGGAATGACCGCGCTCAGATACTCTTCATCGGTGTGTGCCGGGAAACCGTAGTTGACCGAACTGCCGCCGAGGCCATCGCCGTGCGTGACTTCGATCAGAGGAACACCGGCCTCGTCCAGGCCGGTGGCGATACTGACCATCTGCGCGAGCGTCATCAAGTGACGTTTGGGATGCATGCCGTCGCGCAGCGTCATGTCGTGGACGGTGATTTTCTTGCCTTTGAGGTTCATGGGTTTCTCCAGATAGTCTTCGCGCATTGCTGTGTTCATCAGTGCGAGCCGCAACCTGCCGTCCGGGCGACGCCCGTACTGACCACGGGGGTCAGTGTCAGGCGACCGGCGAGCATTTCCTCGGCGAACATTTCGGCGGTGCGGGCGCCAGCCGCGGTCATGATGTCGAGGTTGCCGGCATAGGTCGGCAGGAAGTCGCCCAGGCCCTGCACTTCCATGTAGACCGAGACGCGGTTGCCGTCGAAGACCGGGCCATTGACCAGCCGATAGCCCGGCACGTATTTTTGGACTTCCTTGATCATCGCGTGGATGGACTCGGTGATCGCATCGCGTTGCGGCTCGTCCTCGGTCAGGCAATGCACGGTATCGCGCATGATCAGGGGCGGTTCGGCCGGGTTGATGATGATGATCGCCTTGCCCTTTTCGGCGCCGCCAACCTTTTCAACGGCCCCGGCGGTGGTCCGCGTGAATTCGTCGATATTCTTACGCGTGCCGGGGCCGGCGCTCTTGCTGGAAACCGTGGCGACGATTTCGCCGTATTTGACCTTTTGCACGCGGGAAACCGCCGCCACCATCGGGATGGTCGCCTGGCCACCGCAGGTGACCATATTGACGTTCATCTCGCGCTTGCCGACGTGCTCGCGCAGATTGACCGGCGGCACGCAATAGGGGCCGATCGCCGCCGGCGTCAGGTCGATCATCAGCACGCCAAGGGCATTGAGCTTGCGCGAATTTTCGGCATGCACATAGGCTGAGGTCGCGTCGAAGGCGATCTGGATCTTATCGGCCTCGACATGTGGCAAGAGGCCATCGATACCGTCGGCGGTGGTCTTCAGCCCCATCTCGCGGGCGCGGGCCAGCCCTTCCGAGGTGGGATCGATGCCGACCATCCAGACTGGCTCAAGAACCGGACTGCGTTTCAGTTTGTAGAGCAGATCGGTGCCGATGTTGCCCGGACCGATCAGCGCGCACTTGATTTTCTTGGTCATGGGATTGGTTCCTAAAAAATTTGAGCTCAACACATGGAGGAAATGATGCCGCCCTCGACTCGCAGGGCAGCGCCGTTGGTAGCCGCCGCGCGCGGACTGCACACATAGGTGACTAGGGCTGCCACTTCGGACGGATCGATGAACCGTTTAAGTAGGGAGGTCGGGCGTGCTTCAGCGAAGAAGCGGCGTTCGGTTTCGTCGAGACTGCGGCCCTGCGCGCTGGACAGCTTGGCGAAGAATTCCGCGACGCCTTCCGATTTGGTCGGACCGGGCAGTACGGCGTTGACCGTCACGCCCGTCCCCGCGCAGGTCTGCGCCAAGCCGCGCGAAACGGACAGTTGCGCCGCCTTGGTCATCCCGTAATGCACCATCTCGGCCGGCGGATTGACGCCCGACTCGCTCGAGATGAAGACGATACGGCCCCAGTCGGCGGTCTTCATCAGCGGTAGGTAGTAGCGCGAGAGGCGCACGCCGCTCAGCACATTGGTTTCGAAGAAGCGCAGCCATTCGCCGTCCGGAATGTCTTCGAACGGGACCGGATCGAAGATACCGAGGTTATTTACGAGGATGTCGGCCTGCGGGCAGGCCGCGATCAATGTTTCGACGCCGGCCGGCGTCGCCAGGTTGGCGGCCACGCCCTGCACGTCGGCGCCGGGGACAAGTCCGCGTAGGCGTTCGACTGCTGCGGCAACCTTAGTCGCCTGACGCCCGTTGATCGTCACGCGGGCGCCCTCGCGCGCCAGTTCGGATGCGATAGCGAAACCGATCCCGGCCGTGGAGCCGGTGATCAGTGCGCGCTTGCCGGAAAGATGGAGGTCCATGTCGCCAGACCTTAGACGAAACGGACGGAGCAGCCGCCGATGCCGCCGATGGTGACGCGCAGGCTGTCGCCGGCCTTGACCGGGACCATGGCGCCGAGTGCGCCGGAAAGCACGACGTCGCCGGCCTTCAGTGCAATGCCCAGCTTGCCGAGCGTATTGGCCAACCAGACCATGGCATTGACCGGGGACGCCAGCGTGGCGGCGCCGGCGCCGGTGACGACGATCTCGCCGTTCTTCTCGAGGACCATGCCGCACAGGGAAAGATCGACGCTCTTCGGATCGATAACCTTGTCACCGAGGACGAAAACGCCGCAGGAGGCGTTGTCGGCCACGGTATCTTGAATCTTGATCTTCCAGTCCTGGATACGCGAATCGACGATCTCAAAGCAGGCCATCACGCCTTCGGTGGCGGCCAGCACGTCGGCGGCAGTCACCCCGGGACCCAGCAGGTCCTTTTTCAGCAGGAAAGCGATTTCGCCTTCGGCCTTCGGCTGGATCAGGGTGTCCATTGGGATTGACTCGCCCTCGTTGTACACCATGCCGTCGAGCAGGTAGCCGAAGTCGGGCTGATGTACGCCGAGCATGTTCATCACCGCCTGGCTGGTGACGCCGATCTTCTTGCCGATGACTTGCTCGCCGGCTTCGATACGGCGCGCCAGCATGCGTTGCTGGATGTGATAGGCATCCTCGATCGTGATGTCGAAGCCGCGCGAGCTCAGCGGACTGACCGTCTTGCAGGCGGTCAGCGCTTCGTAGAGTTCGTCTCCGAGTTGCGTGATTTGTTGTTGGTCCATAGTCGTTCTCTCGTTATTTGACGGCGGATGTTTCGGTAAGAAAATCGCCGACCAGTCGGTTGAAACGGGCCGCCTGCTCGATCTGCACCCAGTGCCCGCAACGGCCAAAGGTATGCAGTTGCGAGCGTTCGATGAGCTGATGCAGGCGCAGCGAGTTGTCAAGCGGGATGACCTGGTCGTCGCGCCCGTGAATGATTAGAGCCTCGTGGGCGATGGCCCGGATCGCCGTCGGATCGCTGGCCATGGCGTCCACCCAGCGCTGGCGCGGCGCTGGGAACATGGCCGCAAAGGATTCCTGAAAGCCCGGCTGGATGCTAGCGCGGTAGCGCAGCTCGGCCAGTTCGTCGCTGACCAGCGTACGGTCGAAGGCGAAAATGTCGAGCAGGCCGCGCATGGCTGCCGGCGACGGCTCGTACCCCCAGACCGCGTCGAGCCCCGGGGTGATGGCAAAGGGAATACCGACACTTCCCATCAGGACCAGCCGGCGTACGCGTTGCGGATGACGGATGGCCAGGGCCAGGGCAATGGCACCGCCGAACGAATTGCCAACGACATCGGCCTGCGCCACATCAAGGGCATCGAGCACGCCGAGTGCGTGTTCGACCCAAGCGTCCAGGCCATAGTGCACGTCCGCCGGACGCTCGGTAAAACCGAAACCGAGCATGTCCGGGGCCAGTACTCGCGAACATTTTGCAAGGACGGGGATGGCCAGGCGCCAGTTGGCCCAGGCACTCACCCCCGGCCCCGAACCGTGGATTAGCAGGACGGGAGAGCCTGCACCGACATCATGGCAATTGGTGCGGATACCGGCAGCGATAAGGCTGCGGCCGATTTCCGGGCTGGTGGCGTTCATGATCCTGGCCTTAGAGCTTGATGCAGATGTTCTTGAGTTCTGTGTAGAACTCGAGCGAATGCACGCCGCCCTCGCGGCCGATGCCGGACTGCTTGGCGCCGCCGAACGGGGTGCGCAGATCGCGCAGGAACCAGCTGTTGACCCAGACCAGGCCGACTTCTAGCTTGCCGGCCACACGGTGGGCGCGGGCGACATCCCTTGTATAAACCGAAGCAGCGAGGCCGTAAGTCGTGTTGTTAGCGCGCTGCACCACTTCATCCTCGGTATCGAAAGGCATAACTAGCGTGCACGGACCGAAAATTTCTTCACGCGCAATCGTGGCTTCATCGCCGACACCGGTCCAGATGGTCGGCTGAACCCAGGCGCCACTGGCCAACTCGCCAGGCATCAAGGGAATGCCGCCACCGGCGACCACCGTCGCGCCCTCCTCGACCGCCTTGTGGTAATAGGAGAGCACCTTGTCGCGATGCTCCTGGCTTACCAGTGGACCCATATTGCTGGTCGGGTCGCTCGGCACGCCCAACTTGAGCGCTTCGGCGCCCTGCTTGAGCGCGCCGACAAATTTCTCAAACAGAGGGCGCTCGACATAGACGCGCTCGGTACCCAAGCAGACCTGGCCGCAGTTAGAAAAACACGAGCGCAGGGTGGCTTCGATGGCCACATCGAGATCGGCATCGGCAAAGACGATGGCCGGGTTCTTGCCGCCCATTTCCAACGACACCGGACGCGCACCATCGGCGGCTGCTTTCATGATGGCAGAGCCGGTCCGAGTTTCGCCGGTGAAAGTGATCGCATTGACGCCGTGATTGGTGGTCAGGAACTCGCCGGCCGATTTCGGCCCGAAACCATGCACGACGTTATAAACGCCCTTGGGCACGCCGCAGGCATTCATCACTTCGCCGAGCAGCGTGGCAGTGGACGGCGTTTCTTCGGACGGCTTGACCACCACGGCATTGCCACAGGCCAGGGCTGGGCCGACCTTCCAGGTCATCAGCAGTAGTGGCAGGTTCCACGGGCAGACGACGCCGACCACGCCGACAGGGCGACGCACCGCATAGTTGATGGCGCCACGGCCGTCCGGCGTCGCCGTTTCGAAGAACTCGGTCGGTGCGTTCTTGATCACGTCGGCGAAGATCTTGAAATTGGCTGCACCGCGCGGAATGTCGATGTGGCTGGCCAGGCTCTTCGGCTTGCCGGTATCGGCACACTCGGCGTCGAGGAATTCGTCGAAGCGGCGGATGATCTCGTCGGCCACCTTGTTCAGGACGTCCGTGCGCTCGACTACCGTCATCTTGCCCCACGGGCCTTTCAGGGCCGCGTGCGCCGCGGCCACGGCGGCATCTACCTCGGCCTTGCCGGCCTCATGCACCATGCCGATCAGCGAATTGTCGACCGGCGTGCGCTTCTCGAACTGCTTGCCGGTGGCGACGAATTCGCCATTGATGAAGTTGAGGATCTGTTTCATTTTTGTGTTTTCCTTTTGCCTGCTCTGTTTTCCTAGTCCAGCCCGAGTGCTGCCAATCCAGCCCGGGCACACTCCTCGTCCTGCGCTTCGGAAGCGCCCGAGACGCCGATGCCGCCAAGCCAGTCGACACTTCCGATCGGCAAGCCACCGCCGAACACGATCAGCCGTGGCTGGCTGGAGAAGCCAAGCTTCATGCCCTCGTCGGCCCCCACCAGGGACATCCAGCTCTTGGTGGGAAAGCCGAAGCTCGCCGCCGTATAGGCCTTGTCGATGGCGATCTGGATCGAGTGCACGAAAGCACCCGGCATACGCAGGAAGGCCATCAGATTGCCGCCGCGATCGACCACGGCGACATTGATCTTCCAGCCGAGGGCTTCGGCATGGGCGACGGCGGCCTGCACGGCTGCCGCCGCCGCTTCAGCCGTAATCCCCGGCGTGCTGGCGGCAACTTGCATCAGGTCAACACGCTCAGGAAAGCTTCGTTGAGCTTGCGGTCGTGATAGAAGACGCCGGCGCCCACTTCGTCCCAGGTCCAGGTGACCGGGTGCATGTCCGGATAAAAGTCGTAACCGCCGCAGAAGGTCTCCAGGCGGTTGCCCGACGGATCGAAGAAGTAGATCGTCGTGCCGCGCGTCACGCCGTGCCGGGTCGGCCCAATGTCGATCGACACGCGGTTCATCGACATGATGTCAGCGGCGCGCAGCACCTGCTCCCATGTGTCGAGGCGGAAGGAGACATGGTGCATCTTGTCGTCTTCGCCGTGGCGCACCATGGCGATATCGTGCGCCTTGGCCGAGCAAGTCAGCCAGGTCGCCAGGTCGGTTTCGCCGTCCTCTAGCTTGATGCGCTCGACCAGGCTGAAGCCGAACACTTCCTCGAACAGCTTGCGGTTGCCATCGATGTCGCCGCCGTAGATCAGGCAGTGGTCGAGGCGCGACGGCGAAATGCCTTTCAGGTCGGGCACCCAGGCTTCCGGGTTAGTGTAGGACATGCCGTTACCGACGTCGGTCTTCTCGGCATAGAGTTCGATGGTGTGTCCGGTCGGTACCTTGAAGCGCACGCGCTCACCGGTTTCCAGCATTTCGCCGGCTGGAATACGCTCGGTCTTGACCCCATAGTCCCTCAGGTCGGCATCGAGTTTGTACAGCGTGGCCTTGTTCAACACCTTGAAGCCGAAGAAATCCATGCCCGCGCGATCGGCCTGGCGCAGCACGATGCTGTTGTGGTCGCGCTCGTCCCAGGCCTTGAAATAAACCCGGCCTTGGCTATCGCGGCCGGTTTCGAGCAAGCCAAGAACATTCTTGTAAAAATTGACGCTCTCTTCCATATCGAGCACGCGAATCTGTGCGTGTCCCGGACGCAAAACACCTGTCATTGCCATTGTTGTCTCCTCTTTTATATGCGTTTCGTGATTACAAAACTGCTTACTTTTTGCGGTGGCAAATTACGTAATCGATTCACTATAACGATATTGCCATCCAATCTCGAAGTCAATACGTTTTATCGAGATTTTGAAAAATGCTGCAAAAAAAACGGCTACTACGATAAACTACCCATCTCTGGTCAAACCAATTAACAGTACTGTTTTGTCATGCCAAACCACACATTAACGTCTGCATCCGCGCATCCCGAACCCAAAACGCTGGTCGAATCCGCGTACCGCAGCCTGCGTCGTGACATCATCGAAGGCCATCTGGCGCCGGGCGACAAACTCCGCGTCGAGCATCTCAAGGATGACTACGGCGTCGGTGCCGGTACCCTGCGCGAGGCGCTCTCGCTGCTGCTTTCCGATGCGCTGGTGGTCAGCCAGGGGCAGCGCGGTTTTCGTGTGGCGCCGGTGTCGCTGGCAGATTTTGAGGACATCACCAAGACTCGGGTCATGCTCGAAAGCGAAGCCCTGCGTCAATCGATTGCCTTGGGCGACGACGCCTGGGAAGGCGAGTTGCTGGCCGCCTTCCACCGCCTCTCCAAAGCCGAGGAAAAACTCGGCGACACCAACGCTAGGGAAGAATGGGAAGAACGCAATCGCATCTTCCACGAGGTGCTGATTTCCGCCTGCCCGTCGCGCTGGATCAAACATTTCCTCTCCATCCTCTACCATCAGGCCGAGCGCTACCGCCGCCTGTCGCTCTACCTGCAACCCATTCCCCGCGATGTTCATGCCGAACACGCAGAACTTTTCAAGGCCACCATGGCGCGTGATGCCGAGAAGGCCTCCGCAGCCATGGCGGAGCACATCCTGCTGACCTTTCGCTCCATCCAACTCATTCCACCGGAGCAACTGAACGAAAAAAGGCCGCTCTGACGCATCGCTTCAGCCCTGGACAGGCGCGGCCGGGAGCGGTTGTGGTCGACATACGTTCTTGGCCATTTTACCGAGCACCTTGAGGTGGATATCGCTGGTCGGTTTGACCCGACAAGCCAGGACCCGACCCGCAGCTTCCTCTTCCGCGCTCACGTAATCCCGGCTCATCACCCGCTTCTGGTAGGTGCCTGCGGTGATTTCCACCTTGCACACGCCGCAGCCGCCGCCGCGACAGCCAACCGGAATCCCTTTCTTGCCGAGACGCTCCATCCCAAGCAGCAGGGATTCCTGCGGCGAGCAGCCGAATCCTTCGCCGGTTTCCTCGATCACTACACGGTGGTAGAGCATATTTATCCCCTCTTCCAATTCAGATGTTCTTGAACAGCGGGCTTTTCAGTTGCTGGGCGGCATCGGCGGCGGAGAAGAACTTTTCCGTATAGATGTCGCGCTCGAAGAGACGGCCCTGCATGAGGGTCGTAATACAGGCCTCGATCATGGCTGGTGGCCCGCACAAGTAGGCTTTGTGCCCGCGAAAGTCGTTGTTGAAATGGGCCTTTGCTGCCTCATGGACAAAGCCGCGCGCGCCCTTCCAGTCGGAGTTTCCCGGTTCATGCGACAGGGCCGGCGCGTAGTTGAAATTGGCATGCTTGGCGGCCAGCGCAGTGAACTCGTCGTGGTAATACAGCTCGGCCTGACTGCGCTGACCGTAAACCAGGCTAATCGGCAGATCGCAGCCGTTGTTCAGGAGATCCTCGATCATCGACTTTGGGCTGGACAGGCCGGAACCGCCGGCCATGAATATCAGCGGCACGTTGGCCGACTTCTTGACGAAGAAGCGGCCGTATGGGCCTGACAACTGCAATTTTTCACCGACTTTTAGTTGCTCGTGCAACCAGGTGGTGACCTGACCGCCGGGCACGATGCGCACATTTAGTTCGATTACGTTGTCCAGCTGCGGCGCATTGGCCAGCGAAAAAGCCCGCGCGTGGCCGTCGATGGCGGGAACCTCGAGGTTGATGTACTGGCCGGCCTGGAAGTGCATCGGCCGGTCCAGTTTCAACCAGATGCCGCGAATGGTCGGCGTCAGGGACTCGATACGCACCACCTCACCGGTGTAGTCCTCCACCGGCAGGTTTTCGGCGTCGGGATCTTCGTCTATCTCGGCTTCGATCACCGTGTCGCATTCCAGACGCGCACAGCAGGCCAGCGTCTTGCCTTCCTCGCGCTCGAAGTCCATCAGGGCAAAGGTCGAGGCCTCGCCGTGATCGACTTCGCCGTCTACCACCTGCACCTTGCAGGTCGCACACAGACCGTGACAGCAGGCATGCGGTAGGTAGATGCCGGCGCGCAGGGCGGCGTCGAGAATGGTCTGCCCGTCTTCGACCTCGATGGTCTGGCCGAGCGGTTCAATGGTCAGTTCGTAAGCCATGACGCCCCCGGCTCAGAAACAGGTGCCGCTGCCGTTCAGGCCAGGGGTTTGCAAGCGCAGCACGTCCTTGTGCTTGAGACCCAGCTCGGCCAGCGTTTTGTTCATGTCCGGCTGGAACGGCTGGCCGGACTTGAGCCAGACGACCTTGCTGAAGTCGATCTTTGCCCAATCGGGGTGGCGGCCATAGGAATGAGTGCAATATTTGTCGACAAATTCCGAAAACGTGGCACTCGGCGGCAACACAAGAGCGAGCGGCGCGGCGAACATGAAATGGTCATCCCATCCTACGTATAGGAGTTGGTTGCCATGAAATTTGTCCTGAGTATCCGCCGGGGTATATTCGTAATCGTAGAGGGCTTTGACAGCCATGGTTGTCTCCGTTATCTGTTTCTAGTGGAATAGGGTTTAGTGTTGGCAGTTGCTGATCACTAGCAGCTGCCAACTGCTCCTCAGGTGTTCTGTATGGCCACGCCGCGCCAGGCAGCAAAGTTCGCCTGGTCGCCAGAGCCCTCGTAATCGCCGTTGTCCTTGCCGTTTTCGATGCGGCACCACTCAAGATACTTGGCCAATGGATCGAAACCTTCGACGGTCGGATCGGTACCTTCCGGCCAGCAATTGCCCTGGTAAATCTGGTGGACCGGCAACCAGGACTGGATGTACTTCTCCGGCTCGTCGTCGAAAATGTGCTTACAGCCGTCCGAGCAGGTGTGGTACTTCTCGCCCTTGTAATCCGATTCGCGATAGCAAATCTTGGTCGGGTCGTCCGGCTCGGTAAAGAGCATCGGAATCTGGCAGACCTGGCACAGCATGGGCAACGTATTGGTGTAGAACCGTTCGCCCTTGTCGGCCATTTCACGCAGCTTGTCAAAACGCGGACGGTAGTACTTGTCGAAAGTGTTCGGGTACTTGGCCGACAGCCAGCCCATTTCCTCGGCGTTGGGCAGCCATGTATGAAGGCCCATCGCGTGCCCGTGGGTGCACAAGGTTAGCCATAGCTGGTGCGAGAGGTGCTCCTTGTCGACCGTGCATTGGGTGATGCAATCCGGCACCTTGATGCCGTATTTGGCCAGGTCGTTGAACAGCGCGCCGCCGTTCTGCTCGAAGTAAATTTCCCAGGCCTCCTTCCAGCTCATCACACGCTTCGGCAGCATGTAGTCCATCATCGTGGCGACCAGGCTCAATACGCGGATCCCGCGCCAGGCCCATTTGTCGATCCACTTCTGGACGATCGGCAGGTTGTCCGGATCTTGTTCCAGCATGAACTTGATGCACTCGAGGCCGAGGGTCATGTGACGTGCTTCGTCAGACTGGGCCGAGAAACCGAAGGTCACCGTTGCCATGTCGCCGTTGTAGGCAGCACCGGACATGAAGGGCACGAACAGCAGGTTGGTCAGCACGTATTCGAAGCTGAAACCGATGGCGATCATCCATTCGAAGGGACCAGCGCTAAAGGCGTCGTCGAAGAAGGACTTGGGCACCGACAGGTACCAGACGCGTTCGATCTGGTTGGTTGCGCCGGCATGGAAGCCTTCGTAGAACTTGTTGTAGTTCGACATCGCGTGGATCTGAGTCTGGGCGTGACGCACTTCGTCGATTGACTGCATCAGGCAGGCAACGCGCGGGCCGACGCCGGGGAAATTGCGGCCGGCCGCAGCGAAACCACGGTGGGCCATATACTCCAGCGGCGAAATGCCGGTCAGGAACAGCTTGACGGCACTTAGGTAGCGCGCATCAGTGATACCGAGGTGGCCGTTATTCTGGGCGAAGGCGTCGAGCACGGCGTACAACTTGCGCTCCTTCTCGGCCTGATATTTCCAGTAGGCGTCCATGGTCAGGCGGAAGGGGTCTTCCCACTTATCCCAATCGTGCACCTTGATGCCCTCGAAGGTGGCTTGCGGGAACACCTTCTCTTTCGGCTGGTAGGTCGTTTCCCAATCCAGACCACGCGTCATGTGGGCGTATTTTTCTTTCAGGCCCAGCTTTGTCTTGTTGGCTTTCATATCCATGTCGGTGTACTCCTCAGTTTTTCCAGGCCAGGGTGAAGGTGTCGTCGTCTTCGTCCAGATGGCCGGAAATGGTGATCAGGTTGACCTGCAGTTCCTGCAGGTCGAAATCGCGCCCAATACGCTCTTCGATCGATTCGCGCTTGATGACCAGTTGGCCCTCGGCGTTGATCTTGACCATGGCCGGCTGCTCTTCGAGACTGGCGTGCGGGTTGTCGGCGAGGATGGATTCAACGATCGGACGCGTATCCTCGTTGGTTTGAAAGGCGATAAAAACGGTAGACATGACAGCTCCTAGACAGCCAGGCCGAGCTTGGCGCAGCGGGCGTTGAATTCGGTGAGGACATCCTCGAGAACACTGGCTGCCTTGTCGCCCAGGGCGCGATTGGCAAGCGGCGTCAGGGCATCGAGCGTGACGGAGCGGTACTGTTTCACCCAGTCGCTGAGTTGCGCCATGTTCTCCGTCGATTCGGCGGAGGCGACCTTGATCTGGGCATCGACCCACTTGGCGGTTTCGCCGGTCCATTCGCCCATGAAGCGGGTCATCATCGAGATGGCTGTACCGCCGTGGGCGGAGAATTCGCTGTCGAGGTGGTCGTAGAACAGCGGGTAGGAAAGACCTTCAAGCACCAGGTTCTGGGCAACAAAAATCTCAAACCAGTCGTCGAGCACCAGCAGGTTTTCGACATGGCGCCGCATCGGCTGCCACAGGGCACCGTTCATCCAGTCGTCCTTGGCCTTGTCGAGCGCATCCGGACCGTCGAGCACGAGGCCGATGCGGGTCAGGTATTGGGCGACGCCGAGGTGATCCATCGAATGGTACAGGCAGGCCTGGGTGATCACCGTGCCGTAGCCGTAGGCGGCAATGTAGGCATTGCCCATGTTGCCGCCCCATTCGACATGGCGCATCGGCACCAGGATGTCGAGGGCGATCTGCTTCTGCTCGGCCGGAATCAGCTCGGCCAGGCCGCGCTCCTCGACCATCTCGAAGATTGATTCGGCGGCATCCTGCTGCCGGGCACGGGCAATGGTGTAGGAACCGTAGTAGTACTGGCGCGGATCCTTCAGCGCATACCAGTCCTTCATCCGGATCTTCGTGCGCTTCTTGTCGAACAGCACGTTGTCCGCATCCCATGCCGGACGATAGTGGAAGATGTTCTCCTGCTGGATGTTGTAGCTACCCTCCTGATAACGGCTAGCCGGCTTGTCGCCGAATCGCTCTACCAGGTGGTCGAAGGTATTGCGCAGTGGCTTGATCGCCACCGTACGCAGATCGATCTGCATTTAATGTCTCCTCTTATTGTTCCCGTTGCCGGGATGTTCAAACAGCGTTTGAAATGTCCTGCCGCGAAATCGCGTTCAGGCGCGACACCCAGTCGCCCGAACCGGGCGCCAGGGGATCAAGAACGATGACTTCGTTGGTCAGGCAAAACTCATGAAAAGCCGCTTCGGGAAGCATCAGCTCGACGGCCAGCGCCGGATCGCCGATGGCGAACTCAAACTCGATAAAGCCGTCGGGGCGCTGTTCGCAGACACGCACATAGCGCCGCGTGGCATCGAAGGTCGTTTCCGGTTGAAAATCTTCTGCTTGTCGCATGCTGCTTTGCTCCTGGTGACGACACTTTGCTTTCTGCGCCGAGGCACTTCCTTAATCAAGGAGCGTGCCACCTATTCAACTATATGTTTCTATTGAATAACGAAAAAAACCCGCGGCCAGAAAACCAGGCGCAGATTACGATTTGATTAAGTGATTTCTTGTGGGTTAATCAATTGATCAATCGATGCTGGAGCTAGCGTCGCCAAAATTCTCGAGATTTACCGTATGATCAACCTGTTCACCGAACCATCGCTTTGGCAGCGAAGACAGTAGAATCACACTCCAAAAAGAATCCCGGAAAGGCGATTTCCTCGGGACATAAGGCAGAGAGACATGCGATGACGACAATTCACTACCCCGAGTCGAACGATCTGCGCGAGCTGGTCCATTTTTCCGAGAAAGACGGCACCATCTGGCTCGCAGAAAATCGCATGGTGCTGATGCACACGTCGGCGCTGGGGGCACTGCGCAAGGAACTGATCGGTTCGGTCGGCAAGGAACACACTCGCCGCGTTTTTACCCGCATGGGTTACGCCGCTGGCGTGCGCGATGCCGAACTGGCGAAGCGCATCCGCGGCCACCAGTCGATGGCCGACGCCTTCTTCACCGGCCCGCAGCTGCACATGCTCGAAGGCGTCGTTCGCGTCACGCCGGTCGCCATGCACATGGATCCCGAAAAAGGCGAATTTTCTGGCGAGTTCCTCTGGGAAAATTCCTGGGAACAGGAAATTCACGTGCGCGACTTTGGCCAGGCGGAAGAACCTGTCTGCTGGTCGCAGATCGGCTACGCTTCCGGGTACACCTCGGCTTTCATGGGGCGCTTCATTCTGTTCAAGGAAGTTGAATGCGTCGCCTGCGGCCACAACAACTGTCGCATCATCGGCAAGCCGCTGGAAGAATGGGACGACGCCGAAGCACATGCCGGCTACTTTCAGTCAGACTCGATGCTCAACCACTTGCTGGAATTGCGTAATCAGGTCGACTACCTGCGGACGACGATCGCCCAACAAACCCAGACGTCCCAACTGGTTGGCAATTCGATGGGGTTTAAGCACGCTTACGATCTTGTCTCGCGCGCTGCCGCCACGCAGGTCTCCGTGCTACTGCTTGGCGAAACCGGGGTGGGTAAGGAGCGATTCGCGCGCACGCTGCATCAATTGAGTAAGCGTCGACAGGGACCATTCGTGGCGATCAACTGCGCCGCCTTGCCCAACGATTTGATCGAATCCGAACTGTTTGGTGTGGAAAAAGGCGCCTTCACCGGCGCGCAGACCTCACGCATCGGAAAATTCGAGCGCGCCGACGGAGGCACAATCTTCCTCGATGAAATCGGCGAACTCCCGCTGGCGGCACAAGCGAAACTGCTTCGTGTCCTACAGGAAGGGGAAATCGAACGGCTGGGCGACGACCATGTCCGCAAGATTAATGTGCGTATCGTCGCCGCCACCAACGTTGACTTGCAAACAGCCGTCAAGCAAGGACGTTTCCGTTGCGATCTCTTTTACCGCCTGAATGTCTACCCGATAAAGATTCCGCCTCTGCGCGAGCGGGTCGCCGATATCCCGCCGCTCGTCGAAGCGATGTTGAGCCGTTTTTGCACGCTCTATGAAAAGAAGCTGCTTGGTGTCAGCGACAAGACGATGCAGGCCATCAAGCGCCACCAGTGGCCGGGCAATGTGCGCGAGTTGGAAAACATGATCGAACGCGGCGTCATCCTCGCTCCGCAAGGCGGCTGGATCGAACTCGAACACTTGTTTACCCACGTCGGCGAAGTGGAAAACTGGGAATGCCTGATCTCAGCCGCGGGCAACCTGGAGAACAAACCCGAACCCTGCCGCACTGCCGCCCTGCTCGAAGCCATTCTCGGCAGCGGCATTTCCTTAGAAGATTTGGAAACCCGTCTGCTAGAGGAAGCGGTTCGGCGTTCCGATGGCAATCTGGCCGGTGGCGCCCGCCTGCTGGGCATTACACGTCCACAACTACAGTATCGGCTCAAGAAAAAAGAGGGCGTTTGAATGGCGGCCACGCGCTTTCAGGCTTCCCTGATTGATCGCTTGGGTATCTCGAACGACTTGGCGTCAACCTTGGAATCATCCCACATCACGGTTGTTCTGAGATATCCACCAGGCAAGGTCATGCCTTTGCTCCAGAACGCATTGCAACCTTTTCAACGCTATTACGCATGACTCCGCCCCCTGTGCCTCGCATCGGTACTCTTACGCTCACGGGTTCTCCGTTTGAGTTTCTCCCTTAGCATCGAGACGACAGGTTCCCAAGTTCCGTATCCACGCCTGCAGGAAGGTCGCGCCACCTCTATGCCGGATGCCGTCAAACCTACCTTCAGGTTGCCGTTTGACTGATCCCGAGGCGTTGTCGAGTTCTCGGTTTTGACATCGTTGCAATTATCGACACTTCTTCGATGGTTCCCTTGCGTTCGCGACCTTCTTGCATACCTGACGGGATTCATCCCGCCTTTTCCCTAGACGCTCACCACTACCGCTCTTGACGGAAGCAGCTCTGGGTGGTTTGGTATCACCGCCTGATCGGTGAAACCGAGGGGCCTACCCTCATCACGGATACAGCTTGTACAGCGACATACTGTCGCTTTCCCTCTTGGCACACCGACAACTAGATTGACAATTACCGGTAGCTGCATCGCTATCCTGCAGTTTTCGCGCCCCGTCGCGGCAGAACCCAGTTGGCACGCGGAAAGTGGCAGGTGTAGCCCTCGGGATAGCGCTCCAGATAGTCCTGATGCTCCGGCTCGGCTTCCCAGAAATCGCCGGCCGGTTCGACCTCGGTCACCACCTTGCCCGGCCAGAGTCCGGACGCATTGACATCGGCGATCGTATCGAGCGCGATCTGTCGCTGGCGCTCGTCGACATAGTAGACGGCCGATCGATAGGACGATCCAATGTCGTTGCCCTGGCGCGCGCGTGTCGTGGGATTGTGGATCTGAAAGAAATATTCCAGAAGGCGCCGGTAGCTCAGTTGGTCAGGATCGGACAGTATCTCGATAGCCTCCGCGTGGCTACCGTGGTTGCGATACGTGGCTTGAGGCACGTCGCCGCCGGTATAGCCGACGCGGGTGCAAAGGACCCCCGGCAGGCGACGGATCAACCTCTGCATGCCCCAGAAACATCCGCCGGCGAGGACTGCACGTTCGGGATTCGCCATCACCGCACCTCCACCTGATCAATGTACTCACCATAGCCCTCGGCTTCCATCCGGTCGAGCGGGATGAAGCGCATGGCCGCCGAATTGATGCAGTAACGCAGGCCGCCCCGGTCCAACGGCCCATCCGGGAACACATGGCCCAGATGGCTGTCGCCCTGCGTCGATCTAACTTCCGTCCGGATCGTACTGTGGCTGGTATCGCGCAGTTCGTTCACGAAGGCCGGCACGATCGGCTTCGTGAAGCTTGGCCAGCCGCAGTCCGATTCGAACTTGTCGCTCGACGCGAACAGCGGCTCGCCCGATACAATGTCCACGTAGATTCCGGGTACGTCGTTGTGCAAATATTCACCGGTGCCAGGGTGTTCGGTCCCGTTTTCTTGCGTGACCCGATATTGCTCGGGGTTCAGTGCCACAATCGCGGCTTCGTTCCTGACATAGCGTTTCATCGTGTCTCCTCTCCTGCAGTGCATGACAGCGGGGTTGGCAAGGAATTCGGCGAATTGGATTGGTCGGCGAAGCTCCTGCCGCCACAATCGCGCATTCCGTGGTTCTGCTCAACGTATTACCCCATGGTGATTCCGTCGCCAAAGCTGGACGGTCAAAAATGCGACTAGGAACATATTGCCTGCCAGAACGAGGCCAGTAATCAGTGACGGACGGTGCCACAGGTGGTTGAGTTCAAGAGGGATGTAAATCCCGCCCGAAAGAGTCCCAAGCCAGGCACCCCAAGCGCAATCGTTCCAGAGTCCGTAGCTTTCCAGCAATCTCACCGCGATGTAACCGGACGCCAGAAGAAAGAGTGAGTGCAGGTCGGCACCAGGGAGAAGGCTAGCGTAATGCAAGAGTACCGACGGATAATGGGCTTCTGGATTCAAGTGGAAGCGCCCGATTAGCTCCATCGCCAAATGCCGCACGTCGTGATGCATCAGGTCAAGAACACCAATGACTGCCGCAAACGCCGAAAGCCCCTTGATTGCCTCAAAGGCAGCGATTGCATGCAGAGTGCGCCGCATAGCGACTGGATGTGAGGGAACAACGGCGCGAGGGGGCTTGGAATCAATCATGTTGGCAGAAGTCGGTCCATGCTGAGAACCTCTGTGAATGGTCTGGCACTCAGCTTACCGTACCGCGGCCCAAAAAAAAGCTGACATCCGGCTAGAAGCGGTAGGACCGTTGCGCGGTAGCGGTAGGTTTGGCTTGTCTGATCCGTCCCTTTCGTCTGACGGTGCTCAAGGAGCCTTGCCGTAAACGGGTTTTGGGGTGCAGAGGAACGGTAAGAGCAGTTAAGCCTTTGTCCTAATCGTTATCCGCGGGATCACGCAAGGGACGCAATTCGCCTTTGGCGACGGCTTCTGGCACAGAGAACGATTACCGCCCCAGCATGTTGATGTGCTCGTGCAGCAGCGGCGACAACCGCGCAACGTCTTCGTCCTTCACCGTATAGCCGTCAGCGCGCAGTTGGTCGAGGGCGGCCTCCATGTAAATGGTGTCCCACAAGACGGTCATTTTTAGCACCAAACCCAGCGCCCCCAACTGGTCTTCCTGCCCTTCACGGCAATGCTGGCGCAACTCGCCGTGCTTACCATGGAACACCGCCCGCGCAACGCTGTGGCGCCCTTCGGCTCGATTGAGCTGCGTCAGCGTACCCCGGCGCTTGGCTTCGTCATCGATGTCGGTCAGCGTGTGTAACGTCTTGTCGATCCGACCGAATCTCACGATGGCCTGCGCCAGCCGGGTTGGCCGATCACCGACCTGGAGCGGGCGCATGATGCCGTTGGCCGGCACCAGGCCGAGCTTAAGCGAGCCAACCAGGCGCAGCCTGTCGTCCCAGTGCGGTACGATTTCTTGCAGACTCAGATTGTGCGCAGAAATGGTGTTGAGCAGGCCGTAGTCAGCCTGCGGATCAATGCGCCAGAAGCGTGTGCAACCTACGTCCGCCAGTCCCGGGCGGAAGCGATAGGCGAGCAGGCGGAACAGGCCGAACACGTCGCTGTCAGCACCGGTATCGGTCATGATCTCGTCAGAATGGCGATTCCACCTTTCCCAATCAAAAGCGGTACGCAAGTGCAACCATGGCCGTACTACGCCAAGATTGGCTTACCAACGGACTGTTTGCAATTGCATCATCCATTCTCGTGAGGCGGGCGTAGGCGTTGAGAACCCAAGGACCGGTGATAGGCAATTCAGCGAGAACACCAACAAATGCATTTAAGGCGCTCGACGCATGCCAGCTTTGAGCACCCGAGCCCGCCTCCGACTGACGTGGTCCAAAGTAGAAATCGACATAACGACGGTCCATAACTTCGAACCCAAGCTCCGGATAGAGGGTTAGCTTATTCAGTTTAGCTTCAGCCAAGTAGCGCGCTTGAAGAAGCATGCCATCTGACGGCCCCAAGTCCCGTAGCAGTTTGAATTCAAAGGCGCCAAGTGGCGTGACTTGTAGGGTTCCAATGCCTACGGGTACAGAGTCCTGGCGGCGTGAAAGGCCGGGAGCACTGAAGCCGTCATTGCGGAATTGGGCGAGAATTTCCAGGTGCCCATACCCCACTGGCAGAGTGCGAACGCCAAAGGTATCGATGCGGCCGAACATTGGGCCTGCGTCGAATGCAAGGTAGGGTATAAGGTCGTTCCGGTCATGAGCCCCGCGCACCACGCCTTGTGTGTTTAAGACAGCCATACCGACATCACCGGTAAACCAGCTTTCCTCGGCATGAACTGCAGTAACAAGCACAAGGGTCAGAATTGCTAGCCAGGTCGGCTTCACGGTTGGCGATTTAGTATGAGAGAGCCGCATGATTCTTACTTTTTCCTATAAATTAGGTTCAATGAAAGGGCTGAAGATGACGGGAAAGCGCGCTATCAAACAGGAGTTCGTAAAGGACCGGCACCAGTCCCAACGTAACCAGCGTACCGAGCATCAAGCCACCGATGATGGTCACTGCCATGCCCGCCCAGAGCGGCCCGCCGAAGAGCAGCAGTGGTACCAGACCAGCGACGCAGGTCAGCTTAGTCATCACGATTGGGCGCAGGCGCTGCACCGCCGATGACACGACGGCTTCGCGGGTGTTCTTGCCGGCGCGCAACTCGGCCTCGATGCGTTCGAGCAGCAGGACGGCGTTGCTGACGATGATGCCGGCCAGCGACAGCAGGCCAAAATTCGCCATAAAGCCGAGCGGCTCGCCGGCGATCTTGAGGGCCGGGGCGACGCCAATCAGCGCGAAAGGGATGATGGCGAGAATCAACGCCAGCTTGCGGAACGACCCGAATTGCCAGATGAAGAGAATGAGCATCGCCACCCCGGCATGCGGCAGATATTCGCCCAGGGCGACATTGGCTTCGGCGGCTTCCTCTATTTCAGCGCCGAGTTCGATGCGATAGCCGGGCGGCAGTTCCAGCCCGGCGATGAGCTGGGCCATCCGGTCGACCACCTGCTGGGCGGTTTCCACCTCGCTGCGGCCTTCGACGGTTAGTGTGCGCGCCAGATCGCGGCGGCGAATCACTGAGGGCTCGGCGCCGAGGGAAATGGTCGCGACGGCCGACAGCGGCACCGCCGAAGCGCCGGTCAGTGGATGGATCAGGGTGTTGGCGAGGTCTTCGGGGCTGCCCCGCTCAGTATCGTTGCCGCGAACGATAATTGGCACCAGGGTGTCCCCGTCGCGCAGCACCGAGACGTCCACACCCGTGTAACGGGCACCAAGCGAGGTAGCGATATCCTCGCTGGTCACCCCCAGGCGGCGCGCCTTGCGCTGATCGATCAGCACGTCAACGCGGGGCACGCGGTTGGCCCAGTCGTCGCGTACACCTACCACGCCCGGTACCTGGCGCAAGGCGCCCTGGATCGGCTCGCCGATGCGCTTGAGAACGGCCGGGTCCGGGCCGGAAATGCGGTAAGCCACCGTACCCGAATCATTCGAACCCAGCGAGAAGCGCTTGGCTTCGGCACGCAGTTCCGGGTGCGCCTGGGCGAGCCAGGCGCGGGTCCGCTCGATGGCCACATCGAGATGCTCCTTGCCCGTCACGCCGACTGTGAAATAGCCGATGTGCGAAGCCGGCAGCGGCGGGTTCAGCCCGAGAATGATGCGCGGGCCGCCATCGGCGACGTAGCCGATGCTGGTCGTCACTTCGGGGTTGATCGTCTTGTCTGCTAGCCAGCGGCTGATGTCCTTGACTGTTGCCAGCGTGGCGCGCGTGTCGCTACCCGGTTGCAGTTCGACGGCGATCTGGTATTGCGGACGATCAGATTTCGGCAGAAAGCCCGCCGGCACCGTGGCCAGCAGGCCCATGGCAGCGGCGGACAGGATGACCATGGCCGCCAGAAACACGGCTTTGTGTTCGAGTACCCGGCCGATCAGGCGTCGGTAGGCGCGATAGAAGCCGGCCTCGCCGTTCGGCGTTTCCGCTTCGCCATGCTGTGTGGGTTTGAGGAAGTGGTAGCACAGGAGCGGCGTCACGGTCAGGCAGAACAGCCACGAAGCGAGCAGGGCCAGTGTCAGAACGACGACCAGCGGCCGCAGGTACTCGTTGATCGAGGTATTGCCAAAGTAGAAGGGCGAGAAAGCAAAGATGATGACCAGCGACGAGGTCAGCAAGGGGACCGACAGTGTCCGGCCGGCGGCAATGCAGGCATCGCGCCGCGCTTCGCCAGCTACTAGCCGTCGTTCGATATCCTCGGCGATGACGATACCATTGTCGACCAGCAGGCCCAGGGCGATGATGATCGCCGCCATGGAAACGGTATGCAGTTCGATGTGCAGTGCCTGCATGGCAATCAGGGTGGCAAAGATGGTCAGCGGCACGATGCCGCCGACGATGAGGCCAGCCCGCCAGCCGAGAAAGAGGACGACCACCGTCATGACGATGATGATGGTTTCTTCCATGACCCGGTTCATCTTGCCCATTTCGTGTTCGACCACATCGGCCTGGAAGGTCACGTAATCGAGCGCAAAGCCGGCGGGCAGCATCTGCTCCAGTTCGGCTACGCGGGCTTTCAAGGCCTGGCCGAAAGCCCGCACGTTCTGGCCCGGCCGCATCGAGACGCCGAGAACCACGGCTGCTTCCCCCTTGTAAACGGCGGCGGATTCGGGCGGATCGGCGGACAGCACCTGGATGCGGGCAATATCGCCGAGACGCACGATATTGTCGTTGCGGCCGTTGCGCTCCGGCAGGCTGAGCATGAATTCGCGCAAGGCCGCCGGGGAAGTGATTTCGCCCGAGGCGACTAGCGCGCTGTTGAGGCCGCCGAGAACGACCTGGCCACCGGAAAGCACGACGTTCTGCTGCTGCAACTGCTGCAATGCGGCCGGTGCGCCCAGTCCCAGAGCGGCCAGGCGGGCGCGGTCGAATTCGATGTAAATGCGCTCGTCCTGCAAACCGTGGAAGCTGATGCCCTGCACGCCGGGTAGTTCATAAAGTCGCTCACGCAGGCGCTTCAGGGGTTCGCGCATCTCGCTCATGGTGAAGCCCGGCGCCGTGACGGCAATCGAGGCGACCGCGACGCGACCGAAATCGTCGTTGATCGCCACCGGCAGCGTGCCGCTCGGGAATTGCGGCGAGACTTCGGCTACCTTGGCGCGCATCTTCTGCCAGATTGGCAGCAGGTCAGTGTAGTTTTCGAGCAGGGTCACCTGCACGATCACCATGCCGGTGCGGACGTTGCTGACGACATGCTTGAGTTCCGGTAATTCGCGTAGCCGTGCCTCCAGCGGCCGGGTAATGAGCTGCTCCATGCGCTCGACCGGCAAGCCCGGATTGGCGACAAAAATCATCGCATCGCGGATGGTCGTCGACGGCTCTTCCTGTGACGGAAACTTCAGGAAGGCGATCAGGCCCACCACCAGAACCAGGAAGGCAACAAAGAAGCTCAGGCGGCTGGCGCCCAGGGCCGATTCGGTGAGTTTCATGGCTGATTTCCAGCCAGCAGCGTTTGCCCGTCGTGTTTCACCGCCGGCTGACCTTCACTGAGAAAGGCCGTGCCGGCCACCACCACCTGATCGCCGTCCTGCAGGCCCGAGGTGATGGGAATGCGCCCGCCCGGCAGCACGGCATTATCGAAAGTGACTTGGCGACGCACGAGGCGTCCGCTGCTGCTGTCGAGGATGAAAACGCTGCCGGCGCCATTTTCATTGCCGGGCATCAAAGCTGGCGCAGGTACGGCAATATCGACCGGGGCACCTCTTGGCAGTTCAAGCGAGACGACGCTGCCGCTACGCAGCCCGGTGCTTGGGTTGGTGAGGCGGAAAATGGCCGGCACCAATGAACCGCTTTCTGTGCGTGCTGATAGTTTGTCCAGTTTCAGAGGCAAGCGAAGCACGACCTGGCCGGAGGTCGTTGCCGTCGCTGTGCTTCCCGGCACCAGGCGAGCGGCGACGCAATCCGGCAACATGACCACCACTTCAAGGGTCCGGCCTGCCTCGATATTGAGCACCGTTTGACCCGCCGCGATGTCGCTATGCGGCTGCGCAGTGCGCGCCACGATTTCGCCATCGAACGGCGCCGTGATGCGCGACAGGGTCAGTTCCCGCCGGGCCAGCGCGACTGCCGCATCGGCGGCCTGCAACTGGCTGAGCGCGACACGATGCTGGGTGTGGACCGATTCCAGCGAGGTTGGCGAAATGATCTTTTCACTGGCCAGTGCTTCGTTTTGTCGGAGTTGCGTTGTCCTCTCGGCAAGCGCCGCCGCGGCTGCGGCGCGGTCGGCTTCGGCCCTGTCGAGGCGCCATTGCGCCGGACCTTCTTCCAGGCGGGCCAGAACCTGACCTGTCCGCACCCGGTCGCCTACTTCGACAAGGATGCTGGCAATGCGTCCGCCGGTTTCAAAGCCGAGATCCGAGCGTTGGTGGGCGCGCAGGGTGCCGACAAAGGATTCATTGCCTAAATTGGGACTGCTGGTGATAACTTCCACCTTGACCGGGCGTGGCACGCTGGCAACAACTCCAGGCTCTTTGGCGCAGCCTGCGAGCAGCGCCAGCAGAAGGATGGCGGCAATTCGGGTGGGGTAGTGGGGCATTTGTTTCTCCATCCCGGCAGGGTTAAGCCAGGTTCTTGGCCAGTTCCTGCAACGCCTGACGCATGGCTTCGTGCTGCTCTGGCAGAAACTGGTGCAGATTCATCAGTTCCAGCAGCACGATGCCATCGAGTGATGCCGCCAGCACCAAGGCCAAGCCGGCGTTTTTGCCGGCATCGGCAAACTGGCCATAGAGCCGTCCATAGAGGCCCTGCACCGGGGCCAGCAGATGGGGATAGTTCGAGGCAGCAGCGAGCAGGTTGGCGAGCAGACGCCTTTCGCTTTCTGGCATGTCGAAGCAATCGTCGACCAGCGCCAAGAGCAGCGCATCGGTCGTATTGCCCCGCCTAGCGGCCTTGGCGCGATAACGCTCGTCAAGCTGGTCGAGCATGCGCTCGACCACTGCCCCAAGGAGTTCGTCCTTGGTCTTGAAGTGATAGATCAGGCCGCCTTTGGTTACGCCAGCAAGCAGAGCGACGCCTTCCAGTGTTAATTCCTGGACACTGTGTCGAGTGATCAGGTCTGCGGCAGCATCCAGCAATTTTTGTCGTGAACTGGTGCGTGGAGAACTAGTGGGCATGGGGAATTCCTCGTTGGGATTGATACTGTACTGTACGTATAGTACAGTTTGAAAAAACACCCTGTCAATAGAGGAGGTCCTCCATGATCAATATTCATCAAGCGGCACAGGCGACTGCCCTGTCCATGTGTCTTGTGCTAGCCGGTTGCGCAACTCCGGTTTCCGTACCCAAAGCTTCGGTGGCGGCGCCAGATGGCTGGAACATTGAGCGTCCGGCCGCATCCGTCGCGCCTGGCAAGCCAGCCGATGCCTGGTGGCAGGACTTTGGCAGCGCCGAACTGAATGCATTGATCGAGTCCGCCCTCTTGGCCAATCGCGACCTGCACATCGCTGCGGCTCGCGTTGCTCAGGCGCGAGCATTGGTCGACGGGGCAAACGCCGAGTACATGCCGCAGTTTGGGCTTGCCGCCGGCGCCAGAAAAGGACGCGAGTCGAGTGCCGACCCGAAAACCGAATTTGCCTATGGCGGTTTGCGCGCCAGTTGGGAACTGGATCCATTCGGCGGCAAGGACTTCACCAGCAGTGCCGCCCGCAGCGATGCAGAAGGGGCGGATCTCGCCTGGCAAGCGGCTCGAATGACGATTGCGGCTGAAGTTGCAACGGCCTATTTCGATATCCTGACCTTGCGTCAGCGGGACGCGATCGAGCGCGACGCCATTGCCACGCTAGAATGGCAGATAGCTGTGGCACAGCGCCGTTTTGCGGTGGGTCAAGTCAGTCGGTTGGACATTGATCGCTTCAGTGGCGAACTGCACCAGGGAAAAGCGAATGCCTCACAACTACGGGGCCAGCAGCAAGTCCGACTGCGTCAGCTCGCCCTCTTGCTGGGCGCTTCGCAACAGCCAACACTTGTTTTGTCGGCGGCAGACAGGGCGGAGATGGGCGTGCCCCCCCATCTACTTCCCGCTGAATTGTTGGAACGCCGGCCCGATGTCCAACGTCAGGCACGCGCTCTGGACGCAGCGGCAGCCAGGCTGGGCATCGCCCGACGCGACCTCTATCCGCGATTTCTGCTCGACTGGGCTGGGCGCAAGGAGCGCATGAGCGTGGCGGGCAGCAGTGCCGCACCGGCGGTGGTGATCGGCTTTGGCCTTTCGGTGAGCCTACCGCTCTTCGACGGTGGCCGCATTCACGCCAATATTGACATTCATGAGGCCCGGATGCAGGAGGCGATGGCTGAGTACGAGAAGGCGATGCTCAGCGCCCTTGCCGATGCGGGAATTGCGCTCACGCAGTTGGTCACCGCTAACGCCTCCAGCTCCGAACTGGAGGCGGCAACGACACATGCCGCCGAGGCTGCTCGGCGCAGCCAACGCCTGTTTGATGCAGGACAGGTCGATCTGAATACCGTGCTTGACACCTACCGTAGCCAGTTACGAAGCCAGGATGCCCTACTCCAGGGGCAAGGGGCTCAGCGTTCTGCGGCAATATCGGTGCGTCGTGCTTTTGCCGGCTCAATTTGAATCAGATCGGTGAAACAGATGATGCTCATTTTTCGACTGAAACCTTTGAATGGCCAGTTTGCAATGCGTTTTCAGTCATTCGCAACGTCAAAGTTTCTTAACCACGACGTCTCTTAATGGTCGGGAGTACGCGTACGACATGTTGCCAGAAAGCTGCCTTTTGCGGAAACTTCCAGCGTGGCGAACGGCAGCTCATCGGAACCGACGGGAACTCACCCTCCCGACCAATAGCGGAAGTTTGGGCTTGCTATACAATTTGCATTTTTGCACGATGGCTGCACTAGAAAATACCGACTAAACCATGCGCGAAGCGAACGATTGGCGTCTAACAAATCAGGCAACCTATCTTAAAGGGGTTGCACTTGTACGTCGTTCTTATACCGCAGCGCACGAGGGTAATGACCATGACCACTGCGAATTTTGCCTTTTTCAAAATTGATGGTGGATGGTTTGTGTGGAACACTAAGCACTGGGTATGCAACGCTTGACGGCTGTCGATGGATTTGTGAAGCATGCTATAGCGATTTCGCCGATTTGTTCGATTGGCGACCAGATTCAAATTGACCGTAGTCGGCCGAGGCTGTGTCAAAACGCAAAAATTTCGCATCTCGCGAAATATCTTCCCACCGAAGATGCGAAATGCACCTGATTACGTATGGCAACCCCCACCAAAATCATCATTTTCATCATCTGTGCGCGCAGCACTCCCACTTCAAAAATCAGGCCGTGCGTTTTGACACAGTCTGGGCCAGGACCGGCCAGTCGAGGGGGCGATCCAATTTCAATAATCAGGGCTCCCGCTGAACCCGCTGTATGTCCGGTTTTCGGCGAGCAAACTGACGGCCGTACTGCCTCAAGCCGGCCAGGAGCCGCCGGTCGAGGTGGCTATCCAATTTCAATAGGTAAGGCATTCCCAAGCCCCGTCGAGTGTCCGGTATTCGGTGAGCAAATTGGTGGCCGCACTGCCTCGACCCGGCCAATTACCGTCGCTTGTCGTCTCTGAGTAGCAGTCATTCAAGTGGCAGGTGTGCGCTGAAACCTGCCAAAAAACCTATACTGAAACACAGTTTTTGTCGCCATTCTGACGTGAACGGCTATATTCTGAGCAAAGTGATCTGGAGATAAATGGCTACTCAGACGAGGAGTAGTGATGATAAATGTGCCATAGGGGTGATGAGAACCGTGATGTGCCCATTGATCCGCATATTGCCGAGAACTACCAACATTGCCGCCTCCGACCCCCCTGCGAAAATGCAGCTGATGCTTGTGGTGGAGCCTCGATTTTCAAGCCATCGGAGCCATCATGATCTGTACAGTGCGCTGATCCGAAAGGCGTGCGGTTGAGCTGTGTCGCCAATCCCTACCATGACTCACTATCGCTCGGCCGGCCCACGGCTCGGGTTACAAATTTCGGCGAAGGCACCACCAAAGACCGTCTAAGTTGGATCAGTTTTTGATGGTTCCGAGCGCAGGTGGTGCGTTACCCGTGCTGAGGCAGGGGGACCCAGCCGGCAGCTCGAGTGTGATCGCTAGGCCGCTATCTTCGCGCAGCGCGGCACGGATGCTTCCGCCGTGGATCGCCATGGTCCGTCGGGCTATAGCGAGGCCCAGGCCGGTACCGCGCACGGACTCACTTCCTTCAACCCGGGTAAAGGGCTCAAAGATCGCTTCCAACATGTCGGCTGACACCCCGGGGCCGCTGTCTTGCACGCGCGTTTCCAACATCGCGCCATCGCTGCTCACGCGTGAGCGAATCTCCACTATCGTGCCTGGCGCAGTGAATTTGACAGCGTTGCGAATGACGTTCTCAAACGCGCGATAGATTAGTTCGCCATCGACCTCGGCGACGAATGTTCCCGGCGCATCTATGGTCACCGAACGCGACGACGCACGTGCCTCGAAATCGGCGTCCTCGGCGATGGCGTGGAGCAGTTCGACGATGTCGACCCGTCCGCGCGCGATGCTAGCGCGTCCGGCTTCGAGGCGGTGCAGGGTCAGTAGTTCCTCGACCAGTGCGTCGAGCCGCTCGCACTCGCGATCGACGCGTTCGATCATGGCCGGCACCTGGGCGGGATCCTGGCGCAATAGGCCGATCGCTGCCTGCATGCGGGACACCGGCGAACGCAGTTCGTGCGAGATGTCGTGCAGAAAGGTCTCGCGAGATTCAGTCAGTTGCTGGAGCTGGGCCGCCATGCGATCGAAGTCCTCGGCGAGATCGGCGATCTCATCGCGCTGGCCGCCCATAAGCGCCTGTACCCGCGTATCGAGGCGCCCCTCAGCGACGCGGCGCAGCGCCCAACTCAGATGTCGCAGCGGACGCGCGAGATACCAGGCGAGCCCTACACCTGTAACCAGAATTGCCAGCGTGCCGGAAAGCACCGGAACGAAGGGCAACGGAAAGGGCCCGAGGCGAGCCTCGTCGGGCGGCGGCGGATGGCCGGTGAAATAGATGATCGCAACGGTGCCCGCGATTCCCAGGCCCATGGCGAACCCCAGGGCTAGCAGCAGCTTCCAGAATAGGCGGTTGCGTTTCCAGACCATAGTCAGTCGATCAACAGCTGGTAGCCCTGACCACGCACGCTTTGAATCCACGATTGTCCGTCGGGTCGCGTGCCGAGCTTCTGGCGGATGCTACTGATGTGTACGTCGATGCGGCGATCGAAGCGGGCCAGCGGCTGACCGAAGGCCTGTAACGAAATGTCCTGCTTGCTGAGCAATTGGCCAGCGTGGCGGGCCAGCACTTCGAGCAGATTGAATTCGGTGCCGGTCAGCTCTAGCGCCTCGCCATGCCAGGTCGCACTGCGGCTGCCCGGCCACACAGTCAGTCCTCCCGCCTGCAGGATGCGCACGTTGCCGGCCGGAGCGCGGGCTTCGCTGCGGCGCAGGATCGCGCGCAGGCGCGCCACCAGTTCCCCAGGGGTGCAGGGCTTTGGTACGTAATCATCCGCGCCTTGATCGAGGCCGACGATGCGGTCGATGTTGTCGCCGCGTGCGGTGAGCATCAGCACCGGGACTTCGCTCGCCGCCCGGATGCGGCGTAGCGCCTCGATGCCGGACAGACGCGGCATCATGATATCGAGCACGACGATGGCGTAGCGCCCGGAAATGGCCTCCGCGACACCGCTCTCGCCGTCGTGCACAGCGTCGACGGTGAATCCCTCGTGCGCGAGGTAGGTCGAGAGCATCGCGGTGAGGTCGATATCGTCGTCGACGAGCAGAACCCTGTTCATGAATAGATTCATCCCGAAAATGACGACTTCAGTATGGCACCGAAGCCGAGGCGTAGGCCGTGGGCGCTGCGCACTTTTACCCTGCTTAACACTGCTGAACCGCAGGCAACCGAGTCTGATATTACGATGTCCGCAACTTCAGAAGAAACTCATGCGAACCTCCCTCCGTCTCTCATTCTCAGCCCTCATCTCCGTGGCAGCCGCCCTGGGCGGCTGCGCAGTCGGTCCCGTGTACCGCGAACCCGAACCGGCCATTCCTGCGACCTGGCACGCCGCCCGGCCAGACGTCGGCGCCATCGTTGGCATGGCCGACTGGTGGGAGCAATTCGACGACCCGACGCTCGGCACGCTGATCAGCCTGGCGGAGTCCGCCAGCCCGACCCTGGACAAGGCCTGGGCCAATATCCAAAAGGCGCGCGCGACCCTGACGACAGCCCAGGCCGACGGCCTGCCGAGCCTGAGCGCGCAAGGTTCAGTGACGCGCGCCCGAGAACAGGCGGTGAATGGCCAGATGAGCGTGACGACCACGCGCAGCCGCAGCGTCGACACTTCGTGGGAAATCGACCTGTTCGGCAAGGTCCGGCGTAATGCCGAGGCGGCCCAGGCGCGTATTGAGGCTCGCGTCGGCGACTGGCACGACGCAAGCGTCTCGCTGGCAGCCGAGGTGGCCGACACCTATGTACAGTTTCGCGGCTGCGAACTTCTGGCCGACGCCTATGGGCGCGAACTCACCTCGCTTCGCGAAACCGATAAGGCGACCGCCCTGCTAGTGCTGGCGGGGTTCTCCGCATCGGCCGATGGCTCCCTGGCGCGGGCGTCGGTCGCCAGCACCCAGTCGACGTTGATCAACCAGCGTGCCCAATGCGACCTCCTGGTGAAGTCGCTGGTCGCGCTCACCGGGGGTGACGAAACCGATCTGCGCGTCCGGCTGGCCGGCACTTCCGGGCACATTCCCCAACCCGCATCGATCGAGGTGCCGAGTGTCCCGGCCGAGGCGCTGCGCCAACGCCCTGATCTCGCCAGCAGCGAGCGCGAGCTGGCGGCAGCTAGCGCCGATATCGGCGCGGCCCAAGCCGACCGCTACCCGAGCCTATCGCTGTCGGGTGTGATCACGGTGGCTGCAGCCACGACCACTTCACCGCTCACCACCTGGTCGCTCGGGCCGTCGCTGTCACTCCCGTTGCTGGATGGCGGTAGGCGGCGCGCCGCTGTGGACAGTGCCCGTGCCACCTACGCGGCGGCCGAGGCCAACTACCGACAGAAGGTCCGTCAGGCGGTGAAGGAGGTCGAGCAGGCGCTGGTGAGTCTCGACAGCTCGGCGCGGCGCTCGGCGCAGGTGGAATTGGCTGCGCAGGAATACCGCCGCTATTTCGAAGCTACCGAACAGAACTGGCGTGCCGGCGGCGTCAGCCTGTTGACGCTGGAGGAGGCGCGGCGCTCGGCGCTGACGGCCCAGATCGAATCGATCGGACTGCAGCGCGACCGCGTCGAATACTGGATCGCGCTCTACAAGGCACTTGGCGGCGGGTGGCAACCGGGTACCCCGGTGACGCCGGCCACCGCCAGCCAATCGCAGGACAAACAAGGGGAAATGCAGTGAATCGCAAGTTACGCAACCGAGTGCTGGTGGCAAGCGCAGCGCTGATGATCGGCCTCGTGGCGTGGGTTGCCAGGTCCGCCGGTTCGGCGCCGGTCGCGGGCGAGGTGGGCGGCAGCGTCGCCAGCGCCCTCACCGTCGCGGCCACATCGCCCGAGACGCAGACCTGGCCGCAAACCCTGCAGGCCAGCGGGGCACTCGCCGCCTGGCAGGAAATCATCGTCAGCCCGGAGACCGGCGGCTTGCGCATCGCCGAACTGCTGGTGGACGTCGGAGCCCGCGTCAAGCGTGGGCAGTTGCTCGCGCGGCTCGCTGACGACGGCCTGAAGGCCGATCTGCGCAAGCAGAAGGCGGCGGTGGCGCAGGCGCGCGCCAATCTTGACCAGGCGGAATCCAATATGCGGCGCGCCAAGGTAGTCGAAGGCAGTGGCGCGCTCTCGGCGCAGAAGATAGAGGAATACCAGATCAACGAGGCGACCGCGCGCGCCGCGCTGGCCTCGACGATGGCCGAGCTGGATAGCATCCGGCTCAAGCTCTCGCAGACCCACATCGTGGCTGTAGACGACGGCCTTGTCTCAGCCAAGTCGGCTGTGCTAGGCAATGTAGTGAACACGGGTGCCGAACTCTTCCGCATGGTACGTCAGGGCCGCATCGAATGGCGCGTAGAACTCGATGCGCGCCAGTTCGCCGCCGTGCGGCCGGGCCTGCTCGCCCAGATTACGCTGCCCGGCGGCCAAAGTGTCGAAGGAACCGTGCGCCAGGTGGCGCCGACCTTATCCACCAGTACCGGCCGTGCCATCGCCTATGTCAGCCTGCCGGCCGACAGCGCCGCGCGCGCCGGCATGTTCGCCAACGGCAGCCTCGAACTGGACACAAAGCCGGCCTTGACCCTGCCGCAGTCGGCTGTGGTCATGCGCGATGGCAAGAACTACGTCTTCGTCATCGGAGCGGGTGACAAGGTCACCATCCGCGCCGTCGAAACCGGCCGCCGCCGCAGCGATCGTATCGAGGTCCTGACAGGGCTCGCCGGCGATGTCCGGGTTGTCGCCAGCGGCGGCGCCTTCCTGTCGGACGGTGCGCAGGTCACCGTGGTGGCGTCCGATACTACCAAGGCGACTAAAGAGACCAAAACTACCGTAGGAAACGCGTCATGAATGTCTCCGCCTGGTCGATCCGTAACCCCGTTCCGGCAGTCCTGATCTTCATCCTGCTCACCCTGGTCGGGTTGATCGGCTTCAAGCACCTGCAGATCCAGGATTTTCCCGATATGGATTTGCCCACGATCCAGGTTGCCGCCTCGCTGGAAGGGGCGGCACCGGCGCAGCTCGAAACCGACGTCGCGCGCAAGATCGAAGACAAGCTCGCTTCGCTTAGCCGCCTCGACCATGTCACCACAACCATCACCGACGGCGCGGTAAACATCAACGTCACCTTCGAAATCGACAAGAACAGTGAGGAGGCCCTGAGCGAGGTACGCAACGCTGTCGATAGTGTGCGCGCCGACCTGCCTTCCAGCATGGCCGCGCCCACCGTGTCGAAACAGACCGCTGCCGCCTCGTCGCTGCTCACCTACACCATCGAGTCCGCGCAGCGCGACGAGCAGGACCTGTCGTGGTTCGTGGACAACGACGTGGCCAAGGCGCTACTTGCCGTCAAGGGCGTCGCCAAGGTGGCACGCGTCGGCGGTGTCGATCGGGAAGTGCACGTCGACCTGGATCCGGCGCTGATGACCGGCATGGGCGTGACGCCTGCGGCGGTTTCGGCGCAGCTAAAGGCGGTGCAAAAGGACGCCTCGGGCGGCCAGGGTGATATCGCCGGCCAGCGCCAGTCGGCGCGTACCATCGCGACAGTCGGCTCGTCGGCTGAGATCGCCGCCATCACCGTGCCCCTGTCGGACGGCCGTTACGTTCGGCTCGACCAGATCGCGCACATCAGCGACAGCTACGCCGAGCGAAGCTCGGCGGCGTTTCGCGACGGTCAGCCGGTGATTGGCTTCCAGGTGACGCGCTCGCGCGGCTACTCCGACGTCAGCGTTGCCGACGGCGTGCGCGAAGCGGTGGCGTACTTTGCCCAGGCGCATCCCGAGGTCCGCATCGCCGAGGCCAGCAACACGGTGACGCCAATTGAAGACAACTATCATGGCTCCATGCACCTGCTGATCGAGGGAGCACTGCTCGCCATTCTCGTCGTCTGGTGGTTCCTGCGCGACTGGCGCGCCACTCTCGTCTCCGCCACCGCCCTGCCGCTGTCGATCATTCCGGCTTTCGCCGCGATGGCCCTGGCCGACTTTTCGCTCAACAAGATTACGTTGCTCGCCCTGTCGCTGGTGGTGGGTGTCCTGGTAGACGATGCGATCGTCGAGGTCGAGAACATTTCTCGCCACCTGCGCATGGGCAAGACGCCCTACCAGGCGGCGATGGAGGCGGCCGACGAGATCGGTCTGGCGGTGATCGCCACCACCTTCACACTGGTCGCGGTCTTCCTGCCGACGGCCTTCATGGGCGGCATTCCCGGCAAGATCTTCCGCCAGTTTGGCGTGACGGCGTCGGTGGCCGTGCTGGCCTCGCTGCTGGTTGCGCGCCTGCTGACGCCGATGATGGCTGCCTATTTCCTCAAGGGCGCCGATCAAGAGCAGCGCGACGGCCCTGTCATGCAGCGCTACTTGGGCTGGGTGCGCGCTGCTCTTGGCCGGCGCAAGCTGGTTGTGGTGTGCGCTTTGACCTTCTTCGTCCTTTCGCTGGGGCTCATTCCTCTGCTGCCGACCGGCTTCCTGCCAGCACAAGACCAGGCGCAGACACGTATTTCGATCACCTTGCCGCCGGGCAGCACCCTCGCCGACACTACGGCGCTGAGCCGGCGCGCCGCCGAACTGCTGCGCACCGTGCCCGAGGTCAGCGGCGTCTTCATCGTCGCCGGCAGCGCCAGTACCGGTAGCGGCATGACTACCGGCACCACGGCCGACGTAGCGAGTGCGACGCTGACGGTCGAACTGGTGTCGCGTGGCGAGCGCACGCTCAAGCAATCCGCCGTCGAAGCCAAGATGCGTCAATTGCTGCGTACCCTGCCGGGTGCCCGCTTCGCGGTGGGCGGCGCCAACAACGGCGAGAAACTCGAAGTCACGCTGGCCAGCGACGATCCCCTGGCACTGGCGCAAGCAGCAGCGACCACCGAGATCCAGCTGCGCACCCTCAAAGGCATCGGCAACGTCATCTCCAGCGCGGCGTTGCAACGCCCGGAAATCCAGGTCCGACCCGATGCGGCGCGCGCCGCATCGTTCGGCGTCACTTCGGAAGCCCTGGCCGATGCCGTACGCGTCGCCACCTACGGCGACTACTCGACGGCACTGCCCAAGCTCAACCTGCCGCAGCGCCAGATCCCGATCCGCGTGCGCATGGATGCTGCGGTGCGCAACGACCTCAATGCCATCGCCCAACTGCGGGTGAAGGGCAGCGACGGTACGGTCAGCCTGGCCTCGGTCGCCGATGTCGGCATGGGCAGCGGGCCGGCGCAGATCGACCGCCTGGACCGGCTGCGCAACGTCACGCTCAGCGTCGAACTGAACGGCCGGGCGATCGGCGAAATACAATGGGAGGCGCAGCAGCTGCCAGCGCTGAAGAATCTTCCGGCCGGCGTCAAGCTCATCGAGCAGGGCGAACTGCAGCGCATGGGCGAACTGTTCCAGAGCTTCGGTCTGGCAATGGCGATCGGCATCTTCTGCATCTATGCCGTGTTGGTGTTGCTCTTCCATGACTTTCTGCAACCGGTCACGATCCTCTGCGCTTTGCCGCTGTCCATGGGCGGCGCGCTCTCTGCGCTGTGGATCGCCCAGCAGGCGTTCTCGATGCCGGTGGTGATCGGTGTGCTGATGCTGATGGGCATCGTCACCAAAAATTCCATCCTGCTGGTCGAGTACGCCATCGTCGCCCGCCGCCACGGCATGGGCCGCCTGGAGTCCCTCATTGATGCCTGCCACAAGCGCGCGCGGCCCATCGTCATGACCACGATCGCGATGGCGGCCGGCATGCTGCCCAATGCCCTCGGCCTCGGCGCCGAGCCGAGCTTCCGCCAGCCGATGGCGGTCGTGGTCATCGGCGGCCTGCTGACCTCCACTGTCCTTAGCCTGTTGGTAGTACCGGCGGTGTTTACTTATGTGGATGACTTGCTGCAATGGGGGCGGCGGCTCATCTTTGGGGCGGAGCGGAAACCCAAGGTGGACGTGCCGGCATGACGATCGCCCCCGAATACTCGGTCTCCGACGCCAAGGACTCATGGACCGAGGTTGGAAATCCAGGCCGCTCATGCATCCCATCCAATTCGCTACAGCGTCGGAGAGGCCACTAGGATTTACACCGTTTTACATTGGGGGCCTTAATGTGGGTTACCAGACTGCCGTTACTCCTTGTGGCAGAGACTCACATATTGGTGTCTCTCAACTATCCAAGGAGTTCAGCATGTCCACTTCAATTAATGCCGTCGGAAGCGGCGCTTCAGGCGGTTTTGATACATCCAAGGTAGCCTCCAAGATGGCCTCCAAGATGATGAGCGACCTCGATCCCAACAACACCGGCAAAGTTACCAAAGACCAATTCGTGTCGGCGCTGAAATCAAAGGGCGTTTCGGAGGCAGACGCCACTAAGACATACAGCTCGATCGATACCAAAGGTACCGGCAGCATTACCAAATCGGATATTGAAACCGCCATTAACAATGGCAACCTGAAACCGCAGTCAGGCGGCTCGCGACGTAGTTCTGGCAGCGCAGACGCTTCGAATAGCGCGGGGCAGACTGGAGGCTCAGCATCAACCAGTACAAAGATTTACGATAAAGACGATACTAATGAAGACGGAACTGTCACGTCTTTGGAAGAATTGGTATACGCACTCAAGCATCCGGGTGAGGCTTCCTCGGACAACAAGACGTCGACGCAAAAACCGGGCGGCAACGTCAATGTAAAGGCATGAGGCCATAAGGGATTGGACGGAGGTATCACGCCGGCCAATCCTTCAAGAAAGATAGCCTTCCGCAGGGGAAGATACTTGGTAGCTTTTTCCCCAAGTAGCCTCGCAATACCATCCACTCAACGGCCGCTTCGTAGATTTCAATTCCGTGAAAAATGAGTTTGGCAGAACGGCCGCTCTGGAGAAAGCTTACCGGCCGTTTTGGGTCGAGTCCGGCCAGCAGGAACGTGCCTGCGAACGTTCACAAATCGTTGCTGCATCGCACAATTCAAAGCGACCGCTAATAGAAAATCTCCGTCGGCTAAACAGTGATTACTCGAAATCCGTTGATGCCAAACGCCTAACGGCTTCTTCCGTTCCGCTGCACCCCAAACCCCTAAACCCGTCTTCGCGCCGTTCCTAAGACCATAGGCGAATATTCCATTTCACCCTAGAACGACGTTAGAGACGCTCTCCGAACAGTGCTGAGAGCGATTCGCACCACGGGATTTCGCCGTGAAAGTCCAGAGAGTACCCTGCGCGGATGTTGACGACCACAAGAGGGCAGGAGCGGATCTCGCAGCACCTGACCGGAAACGCGCTATATGAGCTGCTTTCAGGTTTGTCCTTGCTTTCGAGCTTGTCAGCTCCGCACGCGCCAGGCGTTCCTGAAGAAACAGAGTTGAAGTCCAGACGCTCGCACTTCGCATTAGTTTCCCCAGATAGTTATCGGCAGGGTCGAGATGACCGACGCGTCATTGGTGCGAGCTCCCGCGAGCCCGTCTTGGGAATGCTCCCGGAATCGTCGGCGACAGTGGTGAGCACAGCGATGCGCGTCTCGTTTAGGAGATAGAGTCGATTTTCGACGTTTCCCATGGCGGTGACATTGATCAACTATCGAGGAGCGATCATGGCAATGCGCACGCGAGAAGAGGAGGAAGTGGTTCCCAATGCGGCGGGGATTGGCGTCGGCGCGTCAAGCCACTGGGTGGCGGTGCCGAGGCATGCGGCGGACGACTCGGTGTGCGAATTCACTGCGATGACCGACGACCTGAACGCGATGGCCGACTGGCTGCTCGCCTATCGCGTAGATTCGGTGGCCCTCGAGTCCACCGGCGTGTACTGGATCCCGATCTTCGAGGTCTCGAACAGCGTGGCCTGAACACGGCAATCGCTCACGTAAACGTCATGCGGAGACAAGGACTTCATCACAACGCCTTGAGTCCCAGGAGTTCAACGCGATAATCAGGGCGACGATCGGCGAGTTTTCGGCGACGACGTAGGCT
>Ga0209125_1000576_pt1 | contig 44957 bp, 41 predicted proteins | sample BarGraIncub1131A_FD_184503 | JGI IMG/M metagenome (GOLD analysis project Ga0209125, IMG submission 184503) | Arctic peat soil microbial communities from Barrow, Alaska - Barrow Graham LP Incubations 11-31A (SPAdes) (version 2) | ecosystem: Environmental > Terrestrial > Soil > Wetlands > Peat... | reverse complement strand
TCTACTGTAACGAATTATTTTTCAAAGGTACCTATAATTATCCCCCCGAAGAATTATTCTCTCTGTCTGTCTGTTGAATTTGTCTCATCGAACCTGTGGGTTTCATCGTACACACCATATCAACAAGAATTATTTGACATCATTACAAAGTACCATGAAGAACAAGGTTTGAATTTCAAACAAATATCAGATTGGTTAGTAGAACATGATTATAAAACCCCAAGAGGGAACATTTTCAAACAATCACATTGTTGGTCAATCTACAAAAAGAAAAATAGTAGCATCAAAAGGTTTAGTCGTGAGTATGACCATATCATAACTGATATGAAGGTGGATGTCGTTGACTATGTCCCCCAATTCTAGATTATCGTCAATTTTGTGTTTTTATTTTAATGTATTACAAGGGGGGTATTTGTAATTCATCCCCCCGATAAAGATTAGTGTTTAGGATTATCAGGGGAATGAATCATTTAAAATTTAATCTGAATTCTATTTCTTAGGGCACATTTAGTGATTTCTGGTTTCCACAATTCATCCCATCTATCTTTAACCCTATCCAAAGAGATAATATCAAAGACTTTAGTTTTCATTAATTCTATCCTGAAATTTTCAGGGGTTATGATACCCTTAATAGCTTTGATTCTAATGAGCATTTCTTCATCTTGAACCTTTTCATCACTTGTTAATGGTTCTAATTCTAATGTCCCTTGTAGGGGGACATTTGTGGATTTACGCATCTTGTAGAAGGACTTGTTATAGACAATGACTGTTTCTTTATATAATTTCCAATGTCTTTTCACACTTTTGATGTTGACCTTCATTAATTCACTCACTATTTGTTGGGTTATGACTGGATAACCCTCTGTAATCATGTTCCCAATTGTGTTACCTACGTTTTCTTTGATATTCTTATTATTCATAATATGTATTTTATTTAATTCTAATGTTTAGTTTATTGATTTATATATTGTTATAGAGATTGTCCCGACAATATGATAGAGAAGATAAAAGAAAAATAAAAGAAATAATTTACAGAAATAATCCCTTACTTCCTTATTAATTCTAACTCTTAATCTTCTCAAATCCATATTCATATAGAGATTGTACTGACAATATGATAGAGAAAATAAAAGAAGAAAAGAAATCCATAACAGCAATAATCCCTTAACTTTATTCTTCATAACTTTCTATTTTAACTTTAGGTTCAAATCCTATAAACTCTTTAAACTCTTCAATCATAATCTTTTTCACTAGTTCATTGCATTTAATACCTTCACCGACCATAATAGAATCATGTACAGTCATTGCAATAATCTTTGGAATAACCTTGTAAACCCTTTTCATTATAAAATCAAGCATAACATAAGCTTCTATACTTTGAAGCAGTATTGCAAACCTATTATAAGTAAAAAATGAATCACCTCTAATTTGCGAAAATATATTATGAACATTTGGAAATAAACTCATAAATATTAATCTACATTGTAAATTTGTAGGATCAATTTTATCTGATGGTAAATCATTTGATGCAAAAAAAATCTTTAGAACTTGAATTTTAGTATCATCTCTTGAAAGTTCAAATCCTTCATTTTTAAATTCTTCCATTAAATATTCATAAAATGTTCCCTCAAGTACTAATTTCTTAAATAATTCAATATCCTCACATTCAGATATTTCTAAATTTTCTAGTATATATTTTAATTCTGAATCATCTTTAGCAAGAAAAGCAGCTTTTTGGGGATTAGTTAAAAGCAATAATGCAAGATAAGGCTGACAATTCTTGACATCAATATTAACCAGTTTTTCACCTTTAACTCGAAGAAATTGCTTCAAACCTCTTTTCATACTGGTTAAATTACTGTGAAATCTTCCTGCAGTTTTATCAATAGAGTAATAAAAATCTTTATTTATAATTCTCATTGCAGATGCAATTACACAATTTCTTTGATGAACTGAATCAGTACAATTCAAATCTATAAATTCCTGCCAACCATCAACAATTGTTAATAATTTCAAATACTTAACTTGATCAGCATATGTTCTAAGTGTCTTTAATCTTAGTTTACTATATTTTTCATATACCTTATCAATTCTTCTTGCAAGTTTAGGATTATTTAAATTTCTAAAAACATACTTGCTTTCCCATTTTTCTGTGTATTTATACGAATAGCTTTTTTCACCTGGAATATAACCATCAACTATTTTAATATAACCCAAAAGAACTAAATGTTTTAGGTATTTCCCCCCCTGTGGCACAAGTTCATTAATATAATCTAATCTTAATTGTGCTGAATTATTTTTTTTGGATGGATTTAATTTATTTTCTTTTCTAATGTGACTGGAAAGGATCGTTAAGACCTCTTTCATATTATCAATATCGAAACCTTTGATATGTGGCTTGATTTGTTCTTCAATTCCTTCTAAATTATTGAATATTAATTCTGGAATTATTTGACATCTTTTGATCATTTAGGTTGTTCATCTATGGCAATTTTTGATGTTATTTTTCAGTTGTTGGTAAGTTAAATGTTGGGGGTGAGAACAACCAATACCCCCAACTCGTAATGAAGAGCTACATCATTACCCTATATTATTTATAATCATGTTATTAAGTACGTTAAATAACATGAGTATTATTTTCCTTTACTTCTAATAAATAGTATTAGAATAAAATATTGGATAATATCCAATTAAGAAAATGAAAATAAATTTGAAGAATTTCAGTAGGAAATTTACAGTGTGAGGGGATATTACTATTTAATATCTTTTCAATATATCGCCAATTAGTTTGGCTTTTATTTCAATCCACAAATATACAAAATTATTTGATATGAAAAACATATTGTAGATAATGTTTTAAAGAAATATTATTTGGGCATTGCAATTTATTTAATTCGATTTGTACAATGATTACAGTTAATCGTATACAATCATATTGTCCAGAAAATAACTAGGGAAAATGGTAAATTATTGGTGCTTTAATTATGCTTTAAATGTACTTTAACCCCTATTTATTGAACTAAAAAATCATCAAATATTGTGATTACCATAAACTGATATAAGTGTAATGTGCAGATAAATAAATGAATGCATTTCTAATAAATATAAAGTAGATGTAAAAAGTAGTGCCCACATGCATCACACACACTGGTTGGAGATTTTCAGAATTTTCACATACTATTCGATCCCTTTAAAGAAATCTTCAATTGAGATGTCTAAAGCTCTAATTATTTTGATTAATGAAGCTACATTATGATTTTCTCCCTTCTCTATTTTTGATAGAGTAACCTTATTTATATTGTTCTTATAAGCAAAGACCTCATAATTAATATAATCAGGATTGCTTTTTCTAAGTTGTCTTACTCTATCTCCAATTTTCAATAAAACTGGGTCTTTGTCCAAATTTAATTCAGTTGAATTAGTTGTTGTCATCAATTATGATATTTAAAACAAAAGTACAAAATAAAACATACTATTCCATGTATATTTTTAAATACATATTATATTATGTATATTAAATTGTGTATCTTTGTGATAGGGTAAAAAGTTTACCTAAACATTTTTCAAATTCACTTTAACTTATTAAATATGAAGAATTTGGCACTTTACTGCAGGGTTTCCACGAGTGAACAAACAACAGAGAATCAGATAATAAGACTTATTGACTATGCAGAAAAAAACAACTGCACTTATGATATCTTTGAAGAAGTTGAATCAACCAGAAAGACAAGGCCTGTTAAACAGGAATTGTTAAGAAAACTACGAGCTAAAGAATATGATGCAGTTGTTGTGTACAAACTGGATAGGTGGGCACGTTCATCGACAGAATTGATTATTGATACAAAGGAGATTCTTGATAAAGGAATTGGGTTCATTAGCCTAAGTGATAATTTGGATTTTACAACTGCTTCAGGAAAGCTGCATTTTCAGATCCTTTCTGCTTTTGCTGAATTTGAAAGGGAGCTTATCAGAGAAAGGACAATTGAAGGTTTACGTAGAAGTAAATTACAAGGCAAAATCCCAGGAAGACCTAAAGGATCGAAAGACAGTAAACAGAGACGAAAATCTGGTTACATAATACGTGAGGCAAAAAAAAGACAGAAGGTAGATGTCGATCAAGGCATTCATAAAACAGTAGAATCCTACATGGATTAAACAATACCCCCCCAAATAACTATTGGGGGTTTTTTATATCCCAAAACAGGCTGATCCTCCCCTGTATTCAGATAGCCAAATAAAGGGACGTTTATTTGTTTTGAAAAATAAAATTATTTCTTCATTACATTCAATAAAAAACAATGAATGTTGTGAATCTTTAGTAAATAACCAATGTCGAATTAAATGTGATGTCGAATATTGCCAAAAAAATGTTACTATTGCTATTAGTTTGAAACCGTTGAACTGTAAATCCTTTATCAGTGATATAATAACCAATGCGGGGGTTATCAATACTGAATTATCCAATTTGTTATACATAATCAAGGAATATTATGGGAAAACTTAGTGATGTTATTGTAAAATGGGGGAAACTAAATCAGGAAATTAGATTTGGAGATTTGTTCGCTAAACTCTATACGAAATCAATAAAAGAGAAAATCGAAGATTTATACAAGAAAATTGAAAAATCCAAAAATGATGATGCTGAAGAAGAAGATATTAATAATACACCTTTAAAATGACAAATATTTTGATCTCATTCTGAAGATTCCTGAAGCTTGAACAGGCTCTTTAATTAGAACTATTTAATTATCTTTACTTTTCTTGTAAATATCATATAAATATCCAATTGGTCTTTTACCTAAATTTTGATTCTCCTTTTGGGATTCAGATTTAATTTCTGCCATATCTCTAACACTTTTCCCTCCAATAATTAATGAGATTATTGATGCTGGTATTGATATTGGAGGTAGTAATGTAGAGGCAATTGTAAGTACTGCACTACCTGTTAATTCTGCAACTGCTTTATTCATTTTTAATTTGTATTTCTTTGACAAATTAATAAGTTCAAAATTATGAGCTTCCATTTTGTTTTGCAAAGTATATGAGAACTTCTCGACAGTTTCTTCGATATTGTAGATATTAGCATTCCTAATCAATTTACTAGAAACTCTAAAAATATTTCTTAATTCTTCCATCTCATTGTTTTGTCTCAATTTTATAACTTCATCCATAGATATTTGATTTAACCAGTTCATATTCGGTTTCTGAAGTGAAAAATTAAACAAATGTTCATCACTGATATTTTTCCCAAGTACACCTTCAGATTCTTCACTTTCATATTTTAAAATCAACTTGTATAAACCCATTTGGTATTTTTCTATAAATGGATCTACTCCTAATACTTGACTTTCTTCAAAACCTATAAGCAAGTTTCTAACATTTCCAACTATGTCCCAAAGGGCCCATAAATTATTCTTATCTTTTTGAATTCCTTTATCTCCAGTAGAACTATAATGCATCTTTCTTAAATCATTCAAATATGTATTAATATCACGGTCTGAACAATCATAAATCTCTTCAGCTAAATTTTTATTCTTAATAATTTTCTCAATAGGTTTTTTAATAAAATAATTTAATGCTTCATGCATGTCAGAAAAATTCCTACCAGTTAGTTCGTTTATAATTTGTTTTGACTTTATGAATGTTCTATCTTGTATTCGGTCAGATAAAATGCTGCTCAAATAAACCATTTTGGGGCATATAATTGCAATTGAAATATCATTCTGAGAAATAAACAAATTTTTATTATAAATTAGATGTAAATATGAATATAAAGTAGAGGCAGCGAATTGTTGAAGGTTTACATCTTCTCCTTTTGTATTTATGATGGTATTGTATTGCAATAGTAATGGATCATTTATTAATATACTGTCAAAATAAAGAGCCAATGGAGCCATACTTTCAGAAATTTCACTTGAGTTTTTATTTATTGAAACAAAATAATGATCTTTCATATTCGATAAAGATTCAAGGTATTGAGGTGCTGATTTAGACCAAAACCCTACAATATCATTTAACAGTTGTTCTATTTTATATACTAAATTATTTAACTTTAGCCTATTTGAAATAATTGTCAAATTTGATGATGAAATTGAATTGTTCACAATATCCATAATCTTTGCTGGATCGGTTAAAAGGAATAGTTTTCCCCTTTCTTGAAAAAAATGTTTTTCTAATATTTCAAAGTAAGCGAATTGGGTCTCTCTAATTATTTGTAGGTTAATATTGTCAGGATTCATATTTATAATATTTGGTTCTTCGATTTAGATTAAAACAATAGAGTAACTTTCCAAAGTTAGATTTCGTTGTTATGAACTATGAATTTAGCTCTTTCAAAAAGTTCATCAAACGTTATAATTTCTGGATTCGATGTATTCTTTCGGAAAAGTTCAAATGAACGATATTTGTCTTTATTGATTCCGTTTTCAGTTGAAAATTCATCTAAACTACCTATAATTAAATATGATTTAGGCTGATAATTGAATACTTCCTCACCAGTTGGATTTCCTTCTTTATCTTCAAGAATTAATTTATTTGATAAAGTTTCTACTGCTGAGGCAACAGTTCCTTGAACTTGTGCCACTGCACCAGATAATTCTTTTGAAGGAGACCAGCATCCAGGACGATAGGGCTTGTTGTCAAGTAAAGCTGTAATATTAGTTTTAATTTCAATGAAACATAGATTTGAAATTATGCCTTTTGTTTTCATTAATGCGTCTACTCTTTTGCCATAACTATTTAAATTATATCCTTGAACAATTTGTTCAAGTTTTTTATTGTCTAAATTAGACAGGAATATATAACCGAGGCCATATCCAAATACCCATTGATTCTTTTCAAAGAACTTCTGCCAGAGTGCTTCGTTTGTGCAATTATTTTTAATTTTTAATTTTTCAAAGTAGTCAATTTCGGAAAGAAGTCTTTTGTATACTTCAATCTGTTTTTTACGATACCCAACAGATACCAAATCTGCTTTAGTTATGTCGGATTTTATTAGTTCCAAAAATATATCGAGATTATCTTTTAATAAATTTCTAGCTTGATTATTTGAAATAATTAATCGTTTTAGTTCTTCATCGGCTATGTTTACTGGCCCATTACTTTCAAATTTAACAGATTGTATATTTTTAATAAATTCCAGCAATGCTCCTATCTCATCACCAATAAACGAAAAACTAGCATTATGAGGTTTCTCAGTCGCAATAGTGTAGCCTTGAATATTTAGAACAAAGATTCCGTTATTATCTTCAAAGAATTTGGCAGTGATATTTGTTTGCGCCCCTTCTTTATGTCTGAGAACAATTTCATCTTTAATCTTTGCAAAAGCGTATGATTCAGGTGAATTAATTACTTTTGAAGCTATACGAACTTTTGTATCTAATGTGCCAAATGATTTTAAACTTGGGCTTATATAAGTTTTTCCTTCAATTGGATTTTTAAAGTCATCCATTTTTTGTCCCCTTTAAAGATTAATACATTCATTAAATTATACACATTTCAAAATATTTTAAATCTCCAAACACTCACTTTTTCTAACTTTTTAAGTTATCCAAAAGCAAGAGTTTTAAATGTTTTTTAAATTTGGTTTTTTATTTTAATTGATGTTATTATATACTGTATTGATATTGCCGAAAAATTCAAGAAGAATTCTGCGTCAGCCTTTGAAATGTTTTGGTCAGTTGTTCCACCATGTCTCACGAAGTCTTTATTACTCACGAATCCATACATTTGACTAATTAACTTTTTTATATCACTATCAATTTTTGCTGATTTAATGACTTTTCCAAGTGTTATTCCAGGTTGTTCTAATAATATTTGTAACGTGCTTTCAATTGAATTTGTTGCTTCTTTTATACAATTTTCAAAGTCAGGTTCCGTTGCAAATAGAAAGTTTTTTGCTTTAAGCCATTGCCGTCTTATTGGTGCTAATTCATCTTGTAATTCTTCATTAGCTTTCATCCATTCTTTAGGATCAGGCTCTTGGCACAATTTCCTTTCAATATCAAATATTATATCTCCATAAATTTCGTTTACAAAAGCTCTTCTCTCTGCATAAGTGGGGAATTTTAGTTTACATACACCCCAAAACTCTTCTAAAGTTTTAAACTGATTAGGGTTTTCGTAACCTAAATTTTTTAGTTTATTAAATGTGTCAATATAAAGTGATTTATATTCTTTCGGTTGTTCATCTTTTCGTTCATTTGTTACAAAAGCAACCATCAGCCCCTGCAGTCTTTCAATATTTTGAATTGTTTCTTTAAGCATAATTTTCTTTATTAACATTATACAAATGAAAGAGGTATTTATAAGTGGAGTACTTGTGAAAACGTTCAAATCTTTAGGAGTTTTTCAAAAAAAAAATTCTACTAAACTATTGCTTCAGTTTTATCATGTTGAGATATTCATTTATTTGGTTTTTGATAAAGTTCTTTTCTCTATATTCTCTGTCAAAGAATCAAGTTCATTAATTAGTTGTTCACTTATTACCTTTTCATGATTTTGTAATCCATGCACAATACCGTTTCTTGTTTTACTAATTAAATCTAACTTATCCAATTCAGACTCTGATATTATCTTATTTTTATATAATAATCTAATAGCGTCAGTTGGTATTCGTATCTTCTCATTATCATCCAATATTAATGACATATCTTTTATCGTCCTTTCAAAATGAATCCATGAGTTCATGAAATTTCCGAGTAAATCCTTTTTACCATCTTTGTACTCAATAAGTTTAAATCCAAAAAGATTTAGAAACAATAGATTACCAATTTCAGCATATACATCGACATTAGTTTTCTCAACTGTCAATCCGTTCCCTTGATGATATAATTCATTTCTAAGTCTATGAAACCATTCTATTTCTCCTAAATCTATTCCCTCGATTTTATCTGAAGCATATTTTTCTATCCCATCTAACAATTTCGGAAAACTCTCACTCATTTCTGTATATTCTTTTCGAGTAATCTGAATAGATGTAATCCTTTGAGGAAGCCCAAGGAATGTTTTCATCATTAACTCTACAGAATTGTCGATGCAAATCATAGCTATCCTTCTATTGCAATCACTATCTTTTTGTAAGAGATTTAAACCATGATTTAATAATTCACCAGGGCCTGATGCCCATGGCGGATTTGATTTAACTTTCATTTTAGGCTTCTTTTTATATGGCACAATACATTTACTTTAATATTATTGACATTTTAAGATTAACTGTATTTCTTAGTAAAAATAAGTCTTTTTAATTTGATTTATTACATAATTTTAAGAATGGAAAAAATTCAAATTGTGTTGTCCCACGGATACTTACATATTTATCTATAATATTTGGTTCTTTTGATTTTATCGATAGTGTAATCGATCCTGATGTTTGATTATAAATATACGGATTTGTTTACCAACCACATTTAAGTTTGTTGGTGGGTCAAATTTCTAATCACAAATTATTTCTTTTGAGTTAGATCAGGACGATTATATTTCATTTTACTATCCTGTTTTATTCGATTTAAGGATTAAAATAGGATAGTAATTATTTTAGGATATCATAACTTTATTATTTTGTCTTTACGAACAACCGTAGACAATAATTATTTCCTATTATTAACACTTGCACATCATCTTTTTTCTTTTAATTTTGAATAATATAAAAAGACCAATATTGAAGGCTAAAAAATGGTGAGTAGGATAATGAATATTAAAGAACTATTCGTGCATATAAAACTATAAACACTTCTATATGAAAGGTTATAACAAAGAGATTAGAGACCATTACGACTTTTTTCTTGATTTGATATCTGAAAAGAAAATAGTCAAATCAAAACAAATTATTTTAGAAATTAAAAATAATAATAGAAATTGGTATTTTGGATCAACAGAAGTCAATCATATTAAAAAAGAAGTTCCAATTTCGCTTTTAATTGAACAAAGCAAAAGAGATAATAAATACGGTATAAAGTTAAGGTGTTCAACATTAACATGTGAACCTTTTTTTAGATTTGACTCTGATGGCCCTGCTCATAGGAATGATGACCCTTCTATCCCCTTAGATAAACAAAGTATTACCACTCCACATTTCAACCATTTTAATGCACAAGGCAAGTCAATTGCTTATAAGACAAGTCAACTATTGAACGAAAATGATTCAGATGCGATTGTAAATGATATAAATATTGGGCTTTCACACTTTTGTTTTGAAACCAATATTAGTATGTATAACAATGACTTACCAGAGGTGGTTGAACGATCACCTGAGTTACCAATACCTGTTTGTATAAGTGCTTTTTTTAATGGTGCTAAATTTGAATAATATGGATTTAATTGAGTTATTTACTCGAATTAAGAAAAGTTTTTGTGAGTTGACAACTTACAAATTAAGAGATGATGTATTAGAAGTTATAACTGCATTTTCAACCCTTAACAACAAATTTGTCTCTGTATTTATTAAGATTGATTCACAAAGAATAATTGTCACAGATAATGGGTGGATTGACTCAAATGCGTATGAAACTCCTATATACGATGTTTCAGAGGAAATTGTAAAAAGGGTAATAAGTAGTTATTCCTTTTCTTATGCGATAAAAAATACAGTTGATAATTCTGGAATAACATATTATTATAAAACATGTGACACTATTGAGAGTTTACCAAGTATAGTCTTTGATGTTGCTAATTTTATTGTTGGATCAGTGAATTCTTTTTGCATTCATTTCAAAGATGAAAAAGAAGAAAAAGAAAGAGAAACTTTCCGAAAAGAAGCATCAAACTTTTTAAATATGCAATATCATGATAATGTACGATTTAAAATCCCACTTGATGATTTTATAAACATTAAATTTAATGCAATAGTAAATAAAGGTTCTAACTTATTTCTGATTTCTTTTGTGACAGGTTCCACACCATATTATTTCGAAAATGATTTAAGAAAAACAATAGTAAATTTCGAAATAGCTGATAAATCGAAGTATAGAAATAATATAAAAGAAATGATTTCAATAATAAATAACACCTCGGAGGGATATCAACCTGAAAAGTCATCTTCAATTTTAAGTTTATTATCTGAAAAAACCACTAAACCCCCTATTAATTGGACTAATAAAAAAACAATATTGGAATATATTAATTAGCTAAGTAGGTTTTAAAAAGCCTTTAATAAATATACATGTTCGAGATGATTGTTTTATTTAATGCTATTTTGCTAAAAAACAAAAAATTATGAGTCCGTCCATTTATTCAAATACACTTGTCGATATACTTCATCATTACAAAAACAATTAGTTCTTTTTATTTCAGGAGTTCTTATATACTTAGTTAATGGTCGTAATAAATTAAATCTAATTGAGTCACTATATTTTTCATCATTCCATCCTGCGTTAAATTTCACAAACTCAGCAGCTAACAATAAACCAGCCATTGCAGACTCAAATGCACAAGGAACATCAATATCTTTATGATGAACATCTTGCGACTTAATTATTACTCTTCCACAAACAATCTCTGAATAGAAAACATCCAATGACTTCCCTATATAATATATCAATTCATTAAATTTTAGTTTTTGATTAGTGTTGCAAATTAATCTCAACAGTGCTTCATCAATGGGTAAGTTGTTTGCTAAATAACTTCTGATTTCTCTCTCACTATCTGAAATGTTCAAATTATCAGCGACTTCTTGTGATCGACTTGAGCCAGGATTTTCTGGATAATATAAACAACCTAAACATGAAGAATTAATAAAGTCAATGTGTCTTGATACACCAAGATTTTCCTGTTGTGTCCATGCGTTAAAAATGTATTTTGATAATGTACCTTGAATTGTTATTCTATCTTTAGCGGAATCCACACAAGATAGAACGGTTTTGATATTCCAATTTTGTCTTGACACTATATAAACTTCCCATTTTTTTTGTTCTGATATAAATCTAACTCCTTTCGTATCTTGTTTCGTTCCAAAAACTACTGTTTTGTCTTTATCAATATGATCTTGAGTTGAAAGAATATACCGCTGTAAATTTGTCAAACTTACTTTTTCGTTATCTACTATTATTAATTCTCCTTTTGCATTTTCAAGCTTTTGCAGGGCCCAAATAACACCATTTCCGATAGCACCAGCACCAACTAAAATTGTCTCATTAATATTAATATTGTCAATTGAAATGTTATTCAAATTATTTCCTACTTTGTAATCTAAAAGGGATAAGTTAAAGTCGTCATCAAATCTTCCGTCATGAAGATGATCTTTAAATATAAATCTAAAAATATTTGCAGCTCCAATACACGCACATACTCCTGCAGCAAAAGGATTATTTGATGTTTCAGAACCGACTGGATGCATGGATGAAAAACTAACTATCCAGTTGTTTGATCCAACATAAATACAAGGTATATTTTCGTTGTATAACGTTTTTCCTACACATATACAAATAGCAGGTAGTTTATCTTTTAAGATTTCAATTTTAGGATTAATCGATTTGGCCAATTCAATTAGACAAAATTCAAAATTGTTATTAAAATTGCTTTGAATGACAATTTTAGGATACAACCTTGATAACAATCGTATAAGCATATCTAATGTATACCTTCCTTCACTTGTAACAACTGCACTCTCATCGTAAAAAACACCGATATATTTAGATTCCAAAAATTCAGTTAGCTGAGTTATATCATAACCCTTTAGAATTTGGGATAGTCCTAATGTCACTTTATCAAAGAAATTAGCTATAGCCATAAATTACATAATTGTTATAATATTTTTCACTTCATTTATCCCTAGCTCAACCCATCCTTTTTGAGATGTTAATCTATTAACACTCCAATCATTAATGGAGAACTCATCGAAACCAAAGTTTGGAATAACAATAGAAAATCCACCCTCAGTAGCAATTATAGGAAAATCGTCATCCATTTCTGAATGATAAGCTTCAGTTGGATGACTATGAATTTGAGCAATTAAAGTATATCCATTTTTATAAAGCCATTTATTGATTCTATATAGTTCATCACCCTCAACTCTGTAATTTAGCCCATACTTTGTTTTATAAGCTGTTTGATTTGGTATGATAACTGTTTTGACTTCAAAAGTATTCTCAATAATTACACCTACAAATAATCCTATACATTCGAAACCTTTTACCCCTTGTTCTCTAAAAACATCATATATAAAATCAATGTATGATTGCGATATCAATATTTTATTTATGTCAGTTAAACCATTCATTCGGGGATAATTTCAGTTTTTAAGTTTAAATTCATTGTTGAAGTTATTAAAGTTTTTATATTTTCATTTTCATCCTTTAAAATTATACTATAAAATCTAATAGCAGAAACACCATATTCATAAAGTTTCTCGATTATAAAACCTAAACTTCCTTCAGATGCTATATTTCTGTGTAGCAACCAATAATCACCTGTATGAGCTGGGTGTGCATGATATTCTCTAACACCAGGCATACAAACGAAGGGTAAACTTGTTGTATCTTGCTGGGATAAGGAAACTAATTCAAAAGTTCCATTGGGAAGGATTTTCCTCCTGTTTAAACCAATTGCTTTTATTTTTAATTCTTCAAAAGTAAAAGGATTTATAAATCTGATAGATAAAGGTTCTAAATCGTAATTATCAAAATTAATTTTTACTGCAAAAGCTATTGGAGCTGGAGTTAAATGGATTGCAGAAAAAGCAATGAAAATATTAGGGAAACAAGCTTTTAATAAAAAAACACCTCGTTTTCTTTGAATATCCTCAATCTTTCTAAATTCAGTTAATTCTAATTCAAATTTAGATTTAGATATTTTTTCATCTATAATTTGCATAGATCATTTTCCTCCTTGTCCAGCTGAAAGGCTTAAATATAATTCAGCATTTTCTGGGAAATTATATTCTTTAACTTTCTTAGTTAATTCAAGCGTTTGGTCATTCCATTTTAAAGTCCAATCACTGATATTTCTTCCTTCATTTTTAGTTTCTTTAAGAGCATCTTCTACAACTTTTGATATATGCCACTCTTCATTTACAATAATAGGGCATGGATTGCCATTAACTATGACAATTAGATTTTGTTGTTTCTTATTAAGCTTTTCAGTTTCATTTTGATTTTTCATATTCAATTTGTTTTATATTAGAGTTCAATATCTTCAGTTACTTCTTTTCTGTTGCGACAATTTTTAAATTTTTATATTTCTATGCCAATATTATTATGTCCTCCCCATTCGATAAACCAACAATAAGGATATTCAAAATTCGTTAATTTAAAAAACATACCAGCTCCAATAATAATATTCTTAATATTTAACGGACAGTTTAAGTTTGAATTCACTATAAAGTTATAACATTTATTTTGATAAAATTGCTTTAAACCCCGAGTTATTGTATGAACCCCCCTTTTTTTTGGATGAATGAACTAATTATTTTTTGGAGACCATCTTTTTGGGACAAATGGGACAAGTTTTTCTCGATCTGGTTCACCTGTAATACAACTTTGATTATTTCTGTATTTGAGTCATTACCCATTTGAAACATTCATTACTATGTTGTTTGGCTATCCGTTTTGAATTGATTTTTATTGCTAATTTTAAAGGGAATAAGAAAACCCATTTAGTGGTCTAAAGAATGGGGAGTAGCATAAGAGGAAATAATTTCACTCTGGCAAAATAGTAAATCCTGAATATCAGTTCTATTGCTTTGTTATATAGCACATAATGTTTTCTTCACATTAATATTTGATCCAACTGAAATGTTTTCTATACTTTAGATAATCGCTATTATTCTCATTGGCATATGCTTCTTTCTCAAATTTTACTGCCATATACGCACTTTTAGAAAAAATATTGACACATAAGAAAAATAAGTACAGCAAGTAGAACCCAATATAAAACAGCTCTTTCATCTGTGCTGTATGAATCATTTCGTGATTAATGTTTGAAGCGTCTTTAGTGAATGTGTCTTTGTTTTCTTTTCTCACAAAGAAAACCCCAAAAAAGTTAATTGCAATGAAACTCCTGCACGGAATTATGGTATTATAAATGATTTTCATATTGTGTAATTATGTTGTAATCTTGTTCTTCAGTGAGTATTACGGTGAATCAGCGTTGAAAGAAATATCAAAAATAAGGAGTGAAGTTATATATGAGTAAAGTTGGGAGTGCTATTATTAGGAAACGAATCTTTATTTCACCACATGAATCACTTTTTTTTTCTCTTTGAATTAAACCCAATTATTGCACCAATAATACCTGCAATTACCATTATTACTCCAATTACAATATTACCAGAATGATCATCTGGATGATTTCCTAAATCACTTCCATGTCCTGTAAAAACGCATGTACCTATATAGTTAAAAATAATAAAAACAATTCCTGCAATAAGACCAACACCTAAACCGCCTAACCCACTTAAAACCCCAGAACCTATAGCGGATGATAGATTTTCTTTATCGACTTTGTTTAAATAAAATATATGTTGATTATTTTCTTCAATATATTTTTGATGTAGATTATTTATTTTTGATACAATATTTGGCAAATCATCATTAAATACTCTCTCAACTTCCAAAAGATTTAGAACAGTATAATTACCGCTATTACTTTTTATGCTGTTTGTCCAATTAGAATTATTTCTTATGAGTTCATAAAACGGTAAAGTCCACTGTGTCTCCTGATTTATTTTTCTAATGAAGTTATTTATAAAATTAGAATTCATTGGAATAAATCCATTTTCAGTTAAAAAATATTTTATCGTACTTAATTGATTAACTACTGTTACTATTTCGTTTAGATATTTTGTTTGATCTGGATTTCTGAAAGGCTCACAATAATTCCATTCCATGACTACATCAAAAAGATCAATAGCTTTTTTGGAAGCCAAATAATTATTTCTATTTATTAAGTGTTCAATTTTCTGTAAATATTCTGATGAATTACTTCCAGAAATAATTTTCTTTTTACAATCCAATAAAATACTTTTTGCCTTCTCCGATGCTTCTCTTTGTAACTTCACTAAAAGTGTTTGAATACTAGGTTTCGTGCATAGATCAAAATCTGATAAAGCTTTAAGTGAATAGTACCTATCTGCATTGATTACTTTTTCCAAGACGACTGCAGCTTGTGTTTCATTCTTATTTGCTGCTAATGCCTTTGCTAGTGTAAATCCAGCTTCAACAAATTGTGGTACAAGAATGTACCCCTTCCCTGCAAAATCTACCGCCTCATTAAGTTTTCCCTGAATGTAACAACTCCTACTTGCAAACAAATACGATTCTGCTGCTTGTACTTTAATAGTTTCAACTGTAGGACCTTGACTTAAGAGATCTTCATTTACATCATTCGCCAATAAATTATTACTTAAACTTGCTCCTGTAAATGATTCAGCAACTGAATATTTTATTGCTTTCCTAAAATATTCTTCTGCTTTGATTAGTTCAAGGTGTTTTGGAGAATACATATAAATTAAACCAATTCTGTGTAAAACAAAATAATCTGTTGGTTCAATTTTTTCAGCTTTTAATAAATTGTTTAAGGAATCATCATAAAAGTCACTATCAAATATTGCGTTTTTTAAAAACTTCATTCCCTGTTCAATATAGTATTGTCGCTCCTTTTGTATGTCTGGTATTCGTAAAAGGACTGCGATATTACCTAATAGAAGATTTGTGATTTTTTGTTGTTCAATTAGAAGTGAAAGCTTCCAGTCAAGCATTGCAGCCATTGCATTAATTTCACTTCTAAGATCGTTAATACTATAAGATATATCCTGCAAATTATCAGATAATAAATCAAATCCTGATTCTAAAGTACCGCAAATTGCACTTGTTGAGTTCTGTATTGCAGCTATTTGTTCATTTGATGCACTATGAATCGTGTCGTTAATTTCTTTTGTCTGATGTGAAACGATTGCAGAAAAATCCTTAGTTTGTCTTCCAGAAGAATTATTAAAAGATTTCATTAAGTCATCAACATATCCTTTGTTTTGGATATGACGTGTCCATTGTGATTTAGAACTCTCTCCAGAGTCAGAATTAAAGTAAAAAGTTGCCATGTTTAAATATTTAATTATCTTTTAATATAATATTTTTAAATAGTGAACGAATATGATTTCCCATCGGACAAACTATGGTTTCCCATCTTATGACCGTGAACCCAAATTGTTCCCGACTTATTTTCCCTGTTATGAAATTCAACCCATCCATCAGAATGGGTTCTCTTTTCATCGGTTCCTCCTAACAAACCATAATCAATCATTACACCTACATCACTGGCTGGTTTACCGTTTTCATACATTACACATATTCTAAATTTGCACATTCTTAATAATTTATGTTTTATGGACAAGTCAAAGAGAAATTAGCGCCTGCTTCCCAATTTTTATCAATTCTACCCTTTTGGTATGCACTCACTTTAATACATGTAAGCTTAGGATTATTAGTACAATTAAGTATCCCTAATTTGTCGTTATATGAAAGATCAAGGTTAGAAAGATTATTCGATGAAATCTCAAGAGTCGTTAAATTAATATTTTTCGACAAATCAATTGAGGATATCATATTCACACCCATATTTATATAAGTCAGATTTATATTGTCAGAAACATTTATTTGTGTTAGAGAATTCGAGAAACAACTTAGTTTTTCAAGTTTATTATTGCCCTTAATATCTATTGAACTAACCTGATTATGTGTAATATATAGTTCTCTTAAATAATTCAGGTTAGCGATGTTTATTGTTTTAATATTATTGTAACTGCAATTAAGAATTTCTAGATTTGAAAATTTTTCAATACCTGTCAAATCAGTAATGCTTTTATTTTCAAGATCTAAACTAGTAATTCTTTCTGCATTAAAACTAGAAATGTAATTATCAACAACATCATCATATCCAAGCTGAATAAGAGCCTTTTCAAAATTGACATCTGGTATATATATTTTTGAATTGCTAACATTTGTCCTTTCCCATAAAGTTTTATTTTTTTCTACTGCATTATCCCAATTGTAAAATAAATCCCACCAATTTTCGAGTTTGTTACCATTATAAAATATCGAATTTGTAGAGTTAGGAATCGACTGAAACCAATAAATTAGCCATTTAAACTGAGCATCATTTTCATCAACTGTCATAGTTGAAAGTTGTGGATAATTATACCTTATATCCTTCCACCGTTTATTATTTATTGCCAGTTTAATGCCACCATTTGGTTGCCAGTTTTCAATATCTGTTTCAACCAATGTCGAATTATCCCAATCATAAGCTATGTCTGTATTTGGTGGATATTCCGTCATCCCATTTCTTCCAAAGGGTTTGTAGCCAGAAGATGTTGTCGTATAACCAACGAATTTATTCCAAAACAGTTCTTTAGAAGGAGTAAGGTCAATGTAGCTTAATTGACTTTCTATTTGATGACCTCTATTGTGTAAATTTTCAGCATAAGTTCTTGCTAGATTATAACCGTATACAACATAACTTTTTGAATAAATTGGTAGATCGTCTTTGCTCCTATCACTGTTAGAAATATCAGACGTAACTGGACTAGACATATCAGATTCCCAAACATTCATAAAATTTTCAGGATCTAAATTTAGTTGTGTGACTATTGGATATTCAGGGCTTAATGGTCTAAGTGAAAACCAAACTTCTTTTGCCCCTAAATTATTCACAATATTTTTAAGATTTATTTTATTAAAAATGTCTTTAAAGTCTGGTGAGTATGTCTTGTAACTAGGGTCAAGTCTGACTTTATTGATTTCATAAATATTGAAATATTTAATAACCTTAACACCAACATCAGCTATTGCACTGGGATTGTTATATCCTCTAAACTTTGAACCCTCTTCGATTCCAAATTTTGTCATTCGCAAAAGATCAATAGTTCTTTGTTTTAATTTATCAATAGTTATTGGATCTAAATCATAAAAAGAAGGTGAACGTTTTGTATCAATATCAATTCCATTTAATGTAGGATAATAATTAAATACAACGATTGGAACATACACCTTATATCCGTTTGCAGGCGAGGATAGGAAATTATCTATTGTTGTTACTTCTTCAATCGGAGTAATCTTTATTGAAATTTGTTTTTCAACTGTTCCAAATTTTATTTTAATGATCGCTTTACCACTTTTAGCACCAATAATTTCTCCTGAGAGGATAGTTGCTAATTTATCATCATTTGTCAGTTCAATCTTATCAGATATATCCTTTTCAATGCCAGAATCAGATACTCCTGTTACATTTGCTTTATATTTTTTTGAAATAATAAGTGAGTCTATTGGGTTATTGATCTTTAGGGAAGTTATTTTTTGGAAGACAGCTTTTATATTAACAAGCTTTTCTATTGTTAATGTAGTTGGATTATCATTACCGATATAATCGCCTTCCCATCCTTTAAATACCCATTCAGCACTTGGATTTGCTGTTAGTCTAACAATCGTTCCATGAGGATAATTAGTCGCTTGACTTTTTTGTATAATTACTTCTTCATTTATTACGCCTTCACCAACTATTTCAATATTTAATGGATAATTTCTTTTTTCAAACAAAGCAGTTACACTCATGTCAGAATTCATTACAATATCAATTGGGTTTTGTGATCCACTTAATGAATTTTGCCATTCTTTGAAGATATACCCAGCGGAAGGTATTGCGGTAATTTGAATATGTTTTCCCTTTTCAAAAACACCATCAGAAGGGGCAATAGTTCCTACATTAGAAGGACTTACATCTGTTGATAGTTTATAATAAACTACATTATCTTTCTTTGAACAAGAAATCAACAGAAGAACAGCAAGCAACATTAAGGGAATTTTCATAATTTATGGTGAAAGGTTATTTGAAAATGTTGGGTTAAAAAGAAAATTGTGCATTCGTGTTGCCATTTCTGTGTGCATTCCTAGTTCCCAAAAGTTGTGCATTTGTTGTTACCGATTACAAAACTGGTTATTCCTTGGTTACTCATATATTTAGTGAAATACCAGTAATATTTTATGGTGGCGCTGTTTGTAATGTATTAGGTGGCGATGTTTCATTGTAATATTCAGTTGGGTTTAAATTTATTCGTTGAAGTCATCTTCATTTATATAATTTGTTTTGAATTCGTTTTGGTGATCAGTTGTAATAATATCAAGAGTAAGAGCAAAAGAGGGGATTTTATAATTGTTATATTCATGTTCACCTTCTTTAATAACTCCAACAAATATTTTATTGAAATCTAATATCTCTGTGCCTTTTTTATAAAGTCTGTTTATTGTGAATTTGCCAATACTTATACCGTTTACTGTTTTTTGTTTCCAATCCTTTCCATAAGTAACTTTGATAAAATATTTCCCTTGTGGTATATTCTTTATGTAATAATCATCGCCACTACTAATATAGACACATCTAATACATTTATTTGTTTTTAAATTAATTAGTTTAATAACAACATCTGTGTGTGAGCCTATACTTACTTTAAGGTAGTTGTCTAAAGAGTAATCATATCTGGGTGTAAAGATAAAACAGGTGGGACTGTCTCCTGTTGAATAGTTTGTTTCATCCCAATCAGAATAGTCTTCTGAAGGTGTCGTATTGACTGAAATACTATTGTTTAGTTTTGTTGAGTTAATGGAATTTGAATTGCTCACAATAGGTAAGGATGTGTTGTCGTTTGAATGAATATAGCCTGATTGCGGTGAATATATATTATTTGTTGTAGAATCTGTTTTTGGAAAAATGAAATCAATCATAAAGCCCAATAACAAGACTGCTGCAAATAATAAAATTCTTTTATACGTATTTACAAACCCCCAATATTTTCGGTTTTTCGTGTAATTATAAATTTTTTGAATAGTTATATTATCAGATCCAGCAAGTTTTACAAGTTTGGTGCTGATATTTTCAACATAAATAAACGAATGGACTGGATGTTTTTCATAAAAAAGAGGTTTACAACAAACTAAAACTTCATCTATTATTTGTTGGTTAATTTTAATATCATCCCATCTGAGTAAAAAATTGATGTTATTCTCAGTAAGTAGATCATTTATATAATCGTATAGATTTCTTTTATTAATTCTTTCATTAGTCAGTCCTTTAATTTTATTTTTTGTGTCCTGAAAAATAGCTAGAAATGTGGAAGGAGTTATTGATTCTTTTTGATTATTCGGTTCATTGTTATTCTCCTGCTGGGTTGGATTGTTTGTTTTTGTTTGTGGCTTTTGAGTGTATTGATAGTCATAGTTTTCCTTTTTCTCAGCACTAGATAGAATTTCATATGCTTCAGCAACTTCTTTAAAATTGTTTTCAGCAATATTATTATTAGGATTTTTATCAGGATGATACTTTTTAGCGAGCCTCCGATAAGATTTTTTTATTGCATCAGCTGTTGCAAACTGAGAAACCTCTAAAATCTTGTAGTAGTCTTTCATTGATAATATCTCTTAATCTTTATTGTACAATGGTTAAAATCATGATTGGAATATTCTTGTTAAAAAGTGAATTAGATAATGGTTCAGCTTGATTAGTTTTTTATTTATCTTAATTTTTCAGTAAAGCACTGTATTTTAAACATGAAAGTCAAGTACTTCCCCGACTTATTGTATGAACCCCCCCTTTTTTTGGATGAACCGCACATTTATTTTTTGGAGACTTGTTTTGGGGACAATAAAAAAGCCCTATTCCGATTAAAGAAAGGTCTCAAAATGATAATAGGCTAATCTGAAAGTTCATATTGTAATTTAGCTTTAATGTTTTTAAACACTAATAACTCATTGTTTAGTTGAATGATAGCCTTTTCAATTTCTTTGTTATAATCATCACCAAAAAACGTAACTAATTGGATTTCAAATAGTATATCCTCAACAGTAGTGCTATCAGGATCAGTCTTCCTTTTAGTGTTCAAAGATTTCAAATCCAAATTGATTTGAGCAAGTGCGCTTAACATGTGTTTAATCAGTTTTATTGCGGTTTTGATAACTCTTAAAGGCATACCGTCTCTTTTCTGATCTTCGAGTACAATTAATAATTCAATATAGTCATCAATACCCTCAATTTTAAAAAGTTTTTCCCTGCATCCATAGTGAGGTATTTTAAACTGGTTAATCAAAGTTTAGGTTAATATTAATACGTTGTAAAGTACTGCTATTCATTCCAGAAAGTCAAGTGATACTCCGAGTTATTGTATAAACAGCCCATTTTGATGGATGAACCTCACATTTGTTTTAATCTGGACTAATTTGGGACAATGTATTATTGAACATTATAGTATAACAATGTACTAACCGTATCTGAATACGCCCCCCCAAAAACTCCCCCCAGCCCCCTATATTGACTGAGGGGAAGCAGATCGATCCTCTTTCAATAAAATTCCAAGGAATGTTTCATCTTTTACAATATACAAAAGGGTAATTTTTTTTGAAAAAAAATTTTGAAAATTAAATTTGATTAATAAGAAAATTATTATAAAAAATTATATGTAAGAAGCTTGAGAAGAGTTAATTAATTTGAATATTACGGTGACCCAGCGCCACCTAATACGCTACAAACTGCACCAGTTACTCGGAAATATGCCATAAAATTATCTTTTATATTAAATTTTAAAAGATTTCCATCATATTGAATAAGTTGATAAAAATAGTTGATATTTGTTGTTATTAAAGTTTTATTGCTTCATATTCATTTTCATCTAATGCAAAATCAGGGTCTATTACTTTTACTTCGCTATAAGATAAATCATACAATCTGTAAACCAATTCATCAATTTTTCTTTCGTTCACAGTACTGTCTATACTAAGTTTTTTTTGGGCTATGATATTATCAACTAAAACTGCAATTTTATAAATTTCAGTATCTGTTGGTTTGTAAATAGGTATTTCCATTAAAGGTCGTTTATCGAGCTGATAATTATTCCCTTGCATACTTCCTTTGTTTTTAAGCCAAAAAGCAATCAGTTTTGAATTAAGTAAACCAGTTAAATATTTTAAATTAATCCTGTCACTTTGAAAAATAAAAAATGTTTGAGAAACATAACAATCAAAGTCAGTGTAAGTGAAAATTGGTTCTTTGGCACATTTGCGAAGAATCATTATCTTTTCACCTTCAAATAGATGTTGCTCTCTTGTTCTGTGTAAACCGTATGGTTTATTGTCAGATGTAATAATGTTTATGAACCTATCAAAATGCTGTTTGATATTCGGATAATCATCTAAAGGTATTTTCTTAGTTTTCTTGTCTGGCTTATTTATATTAGATTTAGTGTAAAGAATCCAATGTGAATTTTCATTTTTTCCATAATATTTTTGTAACTGATCGGTTGAAAAATAAGGTTTAATAATTTCCATTTCTTTTTGCGAAAATTTGTGACTTTCTAATTCGTCATTAGATAACACAAAAACCCCTTCTCCAATTTCCACTTCATTACCAAGTATTTCAGCTGATGCTTTGTTTACAAAATCCTGTGGTGCAACAATACCTTGTCCTAATTCTGATCTCAATTTGAAAGTATTATCGGCTTTTTCTCTAATAATAAAGTTTTGTTTTGTTTTTATTTTATCAAGCAATACAGAATTTGTTTCTGTATTGAATGTTAGCGATTTGTCAATTAAATTTTCCTTGTTAATTGTTGGAGAAAGAAATACAGATTTATCGGTTTCTATTCCATCAAGTAAATTTAGTACATCTACTTGCCTAAGCTTTTCTCCTTGCAATCTTCTATAATCAAAAGAATAATTGTTGGTTTTGCTGTTATTATTGAAAAGCATAATCATTGTTTGAATAGCTGCGTTTTCAAAAATCATATATGATCCAAAGTCTGTTATATTTAATATTTGGCTATTTTCAATAATAATATTTCTGAAATTTGAAGCCCCTGCATTTGTTACCCAGTTGTTTGTAGCTATATAACACAAATTAGAATTTGGTTTTAATAACTTCAATCCTAAGTCACCAAACAAATACCAAATATCCATTTTACCTTGGTAACAGTCTTTGTTTCTTAGTCCATTAAAAGCCTCACGATTATCATATTCCTTTATGTACGGTGGATTTCCGATAATTAAATCAAACCCTTCAAATTCACCTTGGTTATCTAAAACTTCTGGAAATTCAAATCTCCATTCAAAGGCATTTTTGTAAATTGCATTGTTCTTAATTTCTTTAATTTGGTTAGATAATTTATTTATCTCGGTTTCTAATTTTTGTTGTTTTTCGTTTTCTCTCTTTTTTTCTTTTGCATTTAGCTCAAAAATTTGGGTTTGATTTCGCAAGTTAAAGAGTTCACCTTCAAGTTTGTTTAATCTTATTTGTTTTGGATCATTGTTATTTATTTCGGTTCGGAAATCACTTTTTATTCTATCAATTATTAATTGTAATTCTTTTTTTACTTCACGATTTTTTTCGTTTTTGTATGCGCTCACAAAATTTCTGTATGCTTTAACATCGTAATCAATGCTTTTAAGTGCTTTGCTCAAATCTGCATCTAAAGCAAACCTACTTAATAAACTGTTTCCACATTTTATGTTGATGTCAATATTGGGGAGGGTTTCTAATTCGGTATAATTCGTTTCTTCTTTATAATATGCATTTTTTAAAAGTTCAACCCATAAACGTAAACGACATATCTTAACTGAATTAGGATTAATGTCAACACCAAATAAACAGTTTTCAATAATGGTTTGCTTTTCATGAAAGAGCGTTTTTTGAAGTCGCTGAATTTCTTTACTTTTGGGTTTTCCATTTTGTAATTTGTATTCAAAAATATTGCAGTCACTGTCAGTAATTATCAATTCATCATTTACTATTTCAATTTCATATCCGCTAATTCTATTACCTTGTTCATCAGCAAATATTCCTAACTCAGCTTTGATACAAATTATTTCGTTTAATGATGAAACTATAAAATGTCCAGAACCTACTGAAATATCACATATACGAAGAGAGTTAATTATTTCATTGGCTTTTAAAATCTCATTTGTTTTGAATAGACGAGAAGTATAATTTTTTACATCGTCAAATTTATCAAAAAGAATTTCCCCGTTTGATGATAATGCCTCATTAAACTTTTTAACTACAGCCAAACGGATAGACTGTTTGCACATATACATGGTAATGAATCCAGGAGTATAAATAGAACCGTCTTTGTAACCATTTATTTTTTCAAATACTTTTCCTAATACCGAAGCATTGATAATACTTTTGTTATCTTCTTGAACATCTTCTGTTCCCTCACTAGAAAAGTCATAGGCATCTAAAAATTTAAACAGATAATCAAGAGTTGGAAGTTTGTCTGTCCTCCTTTTAATGTCTTTTAATATAGTTGTATTTATTAACTCAAGTTGTTCATCATCATCAAGAGAATTGATTTTTACGGTTTGGTCTTCCAATTCGCAAATTTCAAACAAAGAACTATTTAAGTATGGAATTCGATTGTATTTATTTTTTATAGTAGCCGTTCTTTCATTAAGAATTACCGCTAAAACTTTATGAAAAAGTTTAAATAGTTCGTCAAAATCATGAATCGTCTCAGTATTTAAGAACCTATAATCTTTATTGCCTTGAAAATAAGTTATTAATTGACCTTCCAATAATTTCAGAAACAAAATTCTGTTAATCCAGGTAATACAAAGTTCCAAAGACACATTGTAAACTTTTTCTTCCTTGGTTTTACCATAAATTGTTTGATCTGGTATGCGGTGTAAAATATCTTCTGTAATTATTGCATCAATTGTCAATTCGATAAGAGAAGCTGGATTTCGATTTTTCTTTTTCCTTCTTATAATATTTTTTGTACCCTCCATTGCTTCTTCAAGTCCAATAATATGGAGAAATTCTTTGTAAAACCTTTCGTCTAATGAATTACTGTCATTAGGTGTTGCAATTTTCAAAAGATGCTGAGGTGAAAGTATTTTTAATAAAGCACTTAATTCCCTATCATCTTCTTTTTTGTCATTTCTTAAAATGTTGTTATATTCTCTAATATCAAAGTAAATGCAAGGTATTTCAATATCAATGTTTTGAATAATCTTAGCAATTTCTTCATAAAAAAAAGGGTTATCCTTTTTGTCGTTTATTTTTGTTTCGTAAAGTTTTTTTATTTGGTTGTTACGATAAATATGTTTGTCGAAATAATTTGCGTCTATTATATACCACTGGTATATATCAGTTATTACAAGCTGTTTTAATTGGTTATTCCCGACTTTATTTCTCTCATCTAAGTAATATAGAATTAATTCATGTAGTGCTTTTTTGTTTGGATTGTTTGCCGAAACCATTTCATTTATGTTTGATGGTCGTTTAGCTTCAATTATAACACCAACTTCACTATCAGTAGTTTTACCTAAATGAATAACTAAATCTTTTTTGTCTTTGGTGTTTATTGCGTTTGAGTCTTTGTAATATGTATCACGCAAAAAGTCACGTAAGTCGTTTTTTAAATGTTCTTCACTCTCATCATTATAACTCTTTTCAATAATACTAATCTTGTCAAGTAAAGTAATAAGGTGGGTTTTGAAATGATCTATTTCGCTCCTTAAAGGTTTTTGTTTTAAGAATGCTTTGAGTGCTTTTTTCGGTGTTTGAGTTATTAGTTTCATTTGTTTTACCTGTCAAATACTATTTAAAAATTTATACAGTATGATTTGCCGATTTTACAATGATATTGATAATGTTTTATACCCTGCATGAATCAAAGTACAATTCCACTTTTTGATCAGATAAAATTAAGTTTAAAAATTCAATTGGAAGTAGATAATTCAATTTCTTTTCCTATCACCAAAAAAATAAAATAATTCAAGATTCCCCCAAAAAAATGTTTTATCAGTTCACATTATATGAATGTACTCCTTTACCCCCTGATTCAATCATAAACAGTCCTATAAGCGATCTATTTTGCATTTGCATGCCAATGGGCCTTTAATCAGAAAACCTTTGGTATATGCCTTATATTTCATTTTATAGAAGTGAATACAAAAAGTAATGTAGATAAAAAGTATAACCATTCCGATTTTTGACATCATTTATTAATAGCAATTAATTTTAAAGAATGTCTTCCTAAATACCATGTTAAACTAACTTTCAAAATCACCTAATAAGTCATGCATATATTTTAGTAATGAAATGCATTTCAGGCTATTCATTTCCGTGCCATAATTTTTATCGACTCCATGTAAAATTTCGTTTCTATTAAGTTTTATTGGGAATTTATGCAAATCTTTTTCGTGTGCAATAATGGTAGACTGATTTAGAATTGGAGTTAAAAATATTTTCACAATACTATTGGAAATATTAGTCAATTCTGTAGTAACCTCAGGTAAATAGTTATTTTCTTTACGTTTATCAAAGAATTTCTTTGTAGTACTATCATAGCAAATACCATCAATTTGGGTTAAAATAGTAGGAATTGAAATAAAGAATAACTTTTCTTTATGGGCAATTTTAATTTGCTTAAATATCTCTTTTCGATCAGGATATTTAATTGATAAATCATCAAAAATGTGTTCCAAATTATCTATATAATATTCCATCAAATATTCATTAACCTTTTCTATTTCATTACTTTCTATTAACTCTCCTAATTCATTTGGAAAAGATGAATCTGTTTCTAAATCTAAAAACCATCCATAATTAGCGAGCAACTTTAATGAATGTGGCATTTTATCTAAATTCTCTTTAATCCGTATTCCAATATCCTTAAATTGAGATAAAGATTCTTGAAATGGAGTAAAATTAAGTTTTGCAATAGAATTTTGTAATTCCTTAATAGGATCAATCATTTTTTTAAAAGACTCATTAATTCCAGTGAAATATTCTTGTTGAATTGGAGTGAATTGAAATGGCATGACTTTTGACTGGAGTTTTGTGAATTTTTCCATCTGTTTCTGCATTTGTCTATATGGTTCTGTAACCTTTTTAATCCATTCTGAGTCTTCGTTTTTCATGTTATTTGTTTACACCTGTTTTATTATTTGCGACATCAATCAATATATTATCAAGCTGTCTGTTCGTTAAAATTATTCCGTGTTGATTTTCAATTTGTCTTTTTAGCTCAAAACACTTGCAATAAAATGTTGCATATTCTTTGTCAATATCTTTGTAATTTAGAATTTGGTTTAAATCTGTTGGTATCCTTTTAATAAAACTACGCAAAGCACTCAAGGCACGACTGTCATAAATAAAAAAAAGTTCTGGTAAATGAAAATGTAAATACTTTGAACTAAATGAACGCTTTTCCAGTCCAGTTATACTTTTCAGTTCTGTTGTCAAGTAAGAATGAGTTTGCAAGATTATCTTAATATTTTCAATAGATAATATACACTTTTGTAATTTTCCTAATCGGCTATCTAATTCTGGTTTTCTGAAAATTGGTTCAACAGTTTCAATATAAAAGTTGTCGTTAATATCATCTTTTTTGTTAATCCTGCGTTCAACAGCGGCTGCATAAATACGTCCTATAAACAAAACTTTTGTTAATGTCTTATCACTTTGGTCATGACAAAAATTGTCATTACACAAATCATAAAGAATTTTATTGCCAAAATCCCAGGGATTTTTTTGTCGTGCCTTGTCAATTTGTTTAATCGTTGGTATGGTTGTCATAACTTAAATAATTAACGGTTTGCTAACTGTTTTTGGTAAGGCTTTTTATTGCAATTGTTGGTTTTTTACTCGATTTCCTAACTAAATATCGACATAAATAAACTCAGAAAGATATAACAAAAGTGCTATTCTCAACTATGCATTTCATTTATATGGTTTTAATGATGTATTGTTAGTGAAAATCAAAAGTCTTTTAGATGCTCTTGTCATCGCCACATATAAATGTTTGGGACAATCAAATTTATGGGCATTTAAAATTGCTACAGTATCAAATTCTAATCCCTTAGTTAATAGTGTTGTCCCAATACATCTACCTGTTATTTTTCTTCCAACCCTTCTGATAGAATTTCTTTTATTGGTCATGGACTCCAACACGGAAATATTTTGAAATTCAGCTTCTTCAAGTGCCTTGCAAAATGAGTTAAATAATTCTCTCCTATAACATTTTATACCAGTTAATTTCTTAATATCCTTTAATACCTCGGAAACAAGAGAATAAGAAAGTTTATTCCCTAACGTCTTTATTTTGATCTCTATAGGTTGTAATACTATTTTGTCATCCTCTTTTGTTTTTCTTTTGAAGCCTTTGTCATTAAACCAAATAGCGACTCCTGTTTTATTGAATAGCATCAAGCATAAGGTTATTACCTTAAAAGAAATGTTTTCCATTGTTATTAAATCTGCTTCTTTTGAAATAGCGTAAAAGGCTTTACTATCAATTGACTCGACCAGAGAAAATCCATTGTTGAAATTTTGAATTATTTTAATTCTCGGATTTATACTTGTAGAGTCAGGATGTATAATAAGAATACTCTCTTCCTTTAATAACTTTTTTATTTCTTTATAATAGTCTGTTCTAGGATCATATAAATCAGATTCGTTAAAATTATATGTCTCAATAGAAGAAAAAATTGTTAAATCAACTTCCTCTTTATTAATTAAAATCTCTCTAATATGTTTTAAATCATTGCCTAGTAGACAATTATTGCCATTTAACCATCTTTGGGGTAAATCCAAACTATATTTTGATTTTGCAAATTCGCCCATTTCAGTTGAATTTTCCATGTCAACAAGTTGTTCCCCTCTAAACCCAAATATTCCCTGTAAAAAATCCCCAAAAATATGTGTTGGTAATATATCTGAAAGTAAAAGTATTAGTTCATGCTGTTTTAAAGTACAGTCCTGATATTCATCAACAAATAATCCTTTATATGTATTTGTAATAATTTTTTTTACTGGACTTAACTTGAAGATATTACAAGCTTTAGCAATTATAAATGAATAATATTCATTATTATCTTCTTGCTTTGGAATATATAATCCATTGTAAAATGATAAAACATACCTTTGCGCAAAACTGGTTATTGTTTCTACTTGATAGCTTGAAAAAGGAATCCCCTCTTTTTTTATTTTTTCCTTAAGTGAAGCTATACCTGCATGTGTATGTGTTAATACAAGTTGTTTTCCTAGAACTTGTGTATATTTAAGACATTCTGATATAGTATGAGTTTTCCCATATCCAGCTGGTGCTATAAGCATACTTTTGTCTTTAGAAATAAACTCTTCGTAATTAAGCATTTTCAATCCATTTTGATAATTCATCTAATTGTCTACCTAATCTAGTTTCATATATTTCTGTACGTGAATTGTACCAAATTTCCCCAAGAAATTCACCATGATCAATTCTTTTAAACCATGCTTTATCTTCAATTTCACCTGATTTCTTTTCCTTTTTCAAAATAGATGCCTCTCCTAATGCAATTCTTATTTCTTCACTTTCTTTAGTATACCAATCTTCTGGCAAATTGTTTCCATATTGATTTTTAATTAATTCATTTACACTTTCTTCCCCTCTTTTATAAGTTACATAATCAATTATTTTCTGTACAGCTAGCCATGGAAGATCATTGAATAGTTGTTGTTCAATTGCTTTACCTTTGTCACAATCAACAACTTTGATATTTTTTAATCTAAGTATTTCTTTTTTCTTATTAATTGTATCATTATCAGAATCACATAACACACAGACGTCAAATCCTGCTTCTTTAAACTTTTCACAGTAAGCAATAAAACTTGTCCCTGTTCCATTAACAATTCCAATCCCCAATAAAGCAAAACTTAACTTCAAATCACTTACTCTTTGTTCATTTATTGCTCTACAAATCCCTACTTCTGTTGCTCCTTCACAGACCAATATTTTCTTAGCAAAAAATGATTCTGAATTATTCCTTAAACATCCCTGAAAAGATGAATCAAAATCAACAAGTTTCATAGTATCTTTTTTCATTAAAAATAGATTTTCTGATTCAAGTTCAACAATTACATCTCTGGAATGTGTTGTTATGAAAACTTGCCCAAATTTCTGATTCATTAATGTTTTTACTAAATGTTTAGCTCTATCTGGTTCCAGACCTTGTTCAATTTCGTCAATAAGCATAATTCCTCCAGATTTTGCTAATTCAATTTGAATTGCAATTGAAATTAATCTTTTTGAACCTTTGCCTTTCAGTCTAAATGGAATTTTATCATCATGAAGACAGATCCTACCATCTTTTATTGAAATATCTTTAAAGTCTAAAGAAGTTGTTGCATTTATAATATTAACACCCAAATCTGATGCAGATTTCTTAATTTTTTCAGCTACCTTATTTAAATTATGGAAAGCATTCGGGTCAATATTTTCTTTTGCCACTCTTAGTGCATCTATTATTACATTAGTTCTCTCATTGATTGGGTCTTCTTGTTTTAATAACGAATGCAGAGGATTTCCCTTATTCCATGAAAAATGTCTGTCAATATAATCGGAAACCAAAAAAACATTAAGACTTGCTCTGTCATATGCTTTAATTTCAATAGGTTCTTGACGAATTCTATCATTAATGACATACCATTTAGGTTCCAAATCTTTTTCAACTTTAAGTTTTATAGTCAATATTATTTCATGATCATCATTAATTTCATCATATATTACATTTGTTGATTTGTCAAGACCTCTAATAAAAAGACCATATTTAGTTTCTTGAATTAAGGCTTTGGGTAAGTCAAATAATGAAACTTCTATTTCAATTGGTATTTCTACATTCCCATTATAAAAATCAGTATCATAAAAGCTTAAATTCCAACTTGGAGATAAAACCATAGAAATTGCCTCAAGGATAGTTGTTTTACCTGAGTCTCCTCGACCAATTAAACAAACAAAGTCAGTCATTCCAAAAACGTGTTCAAACTTTAGAATACCTTTAAAATTAGCTATTTTAAGTGTGTGAATTTTTGCCATATTGTGGATCTTTGTATTGTATATATCTAAATTTTACGCTGTCTTGTTGTTAATAATGAGATTTTTTGCCCATTCAGAAACACTATCATTCTTTTCAATGATGAATTCCTGACCTTTAGCAGCAGATTGAAAATAATCATCGACAAATGATTCTTTTGAGTGATAACTTATACTAATATCTTGGAAAAAAGAGGGCAATTCCCATTTACTTTTTGAATACCCTTTTTTAGTTAAAACCAAATCGTTATGAAAGTTTAAACATCCACCTCCACTGACCTCAGAATGAAAACTTAAATAGTTAGACGCTTTATAAATACAATTATTCTTAATTTTCTCAAATTTATTTTGAGCATGTGGGTGATAATGTATTTCTTTAGGAAAGTTAGAAAAATCAGAAAATATTTCTCCAATCTGTAAATATCCAAATATCATATGCATATCTGGAGCACCTTTTATATATTTTAAAGTCCCATTTTTTTGTTCCGTTTCTTTAAACCATCCAAAAAACAAAAAAAGGTCTCCTTCTTTTATATCCATATTCTTCAAATGACCCTGAGCTGCTTTATTTTGTCCAAATAAAGGTTTCCATTCATTTTCTCTTTTAATCATATCTTTCCTCAAATCTGGATCAAGATGACAGGTATATTGGTCTTTAAATTTGGAATTTGGATTTAATTCCTTAATAATTTCAAGATAGTTTTTACATGAATATGACAATTCTGTATATTGAATTGTATCATCTTTGGAAGGTATAGGCAAAGATAATAGAGTCCCATCAGGCAATATGGGACTAGGTTGACCACCATACTGTGAATCAAAACCTTTCCTACTTAGTATTATTTGCATTTCTTACATGTTACACTTTCATTAATATTTACTTCAGGCCAATCTAATGGCAAATTAATAATTCCCATAGAATATTTACTTTCAAGGTAATTTAAGAGAAGGCTTATTTTATCAATATTGTAAGTTCTTTTTCCATGTGCTGATTGACTTTTGGGAACATCTGGTTTAAATTCTTCAGGAATAGAAATTGGATTCCCCCCAAAATAGTAGAAGTACTCAGAAATAAGAACATTTTGTCCACTTAAATCAATAGTAGTCAGGTAGTCTTCCAAATGATTATAAAAAGTGATCTTTTCAAAACCAGAAGCAAGTTCCTTATTGGGCTTATATATATTATCACCAGCTTTATTTTCCAGAATTAAAGAATGGTTAATTGGTTTCTTACATTTATATTCTGGATTGTTCCAATACTCTTCATAAGTTACTTTTCGTGTGACTTTCATTAAATAAACAAGCTTTTCTTCTCCTTGAATCTCATTGTTAAGTTTCTTAGATGTAAAACCAGCAATCCAATCATTTACTTTTTTATATTTTCTAAAATAAGGTTTACAATTTGCAAGTGTCATGAAACCATGAAATGGATTAGGTGCAAAACCATTATCATGAGTCATTTTGTAACTAAATAATCTAATTTCTTTCATGTATTTCAATTATTAGTAAGATTTGTTATACCTATCTGAATATTAGTTTTAATAAAAGCCCCTTTTAAAATAAAGTATCAATGGGATTGATTTTGTAATATTTGATTTACTTTATCAATTAGTTTTTTCTCAGTTAATGCAAAAATTCCATCTGCATTTGCCAGTTGAATTAAAAGTTCTAAAATTTCCTTACCTCTACTTGAATCAGAAATCTTTATATCTTTTTCAGTCAAGTCAGGTAATACATCTGCATTCAAGAGATCGAATAGCTGTTTTTTTTCGGAATTTGTAAAATCATCAAGATTAGATATATTTTCCGTGAAAAATATTTTTTCTTCATCTTGAATCTTACCATCCGCTTTTGCCACATATATGAGTAGTTTTATTTCAGTCTTTTTATCCTCTTTGTTTTTGTGTCCTTTTGTCTTTAAGATTTTAGAAAATAGTCCAATTGTTGATTTAGCAACACTCCCAATATCAGTTTTTATTATTTCTGGATCTGTTAAAAATATAACTTCTGGATTGTCCCAGAAATCAATGATAACGACTTCATGTTCAGTATTGGTAAGAATATGTTTTACTGAAAATTGTACACATGGAATAATTTGGTATTTCAGTTTTTCCTCAACCAATAAAGGGTAAGACTTCTTGGTTAGGGTTAATTCATTTTCATATTTTAAAAGGAGAGTGTTACTTATCTTATCAGTATTTTCATAAATTTTACCATTAAGATTATTGTATACCAGTATTTTCTGTTGATCCTTTAATACATGATGAAGAATTTTATCTTTATTTATTTCTAACTTTTCACCTTTTATAAATAGACTATCAGTTTTTGATACATTTATATCTGTTTCAACATAAACAAATTGAGAAACAATTCCTGTAGCTAAACATTCTGGACAATCAATCATACCGTATTTATGATTATCACCATAACATTGATCACAGGTTATTTTCCCATATCCTTTACAGTGTGAGCATTTTACTAATCCGATAGTCCCACAATTACTGCAAGGTACTTCTCCTTTGCCTTTACAAACTAAACACCTTTCTGTTTTAGTGTGTACCTTGCCATTTTCATGAACGTTTTTTGTAACTATGCCTGTTCCATTGCAGCCAGAAGAAAAGAATTTGCTTCCACAAGTTATATATCCATGTCCTTTACATTCCTCACAAGACACTTTTCCATTATGACAGTCTGGACAGTCCCAAATATGTTTACCCTGGCATTCTGGGTTATCACATACAACATATTTATGACCATCACATCTTTTACATTGTTTCTGATAAGTATATTTTGAAAGAAAATACGGTCTTTGTTTAAATCCTATCTCATCACCTTGTATTTCAAAAGGGAATTCATAAGCATCAGGTATTTTTACTAGTGAAATATTTGATTTTATTGATCCTTTTGATTGTTCAAATTTCAAAATAATATCTGAATTATTAATAATAGATTTTCCGTCTAAAATCGCTGATCCTCCTTCAAATAAATTAAAATCATTTTTCAAGTTATTATAAAGTGGAAACCTAAGCATTGAAATTTTTCGATTTGCAACTAAATACGATAGTTCAGAATAGTAATAATCAGTTCTTTTAACTTTAAAATCATCATTAATGATAAGTTTTTCGTACTTAATAGGATAAAGTTTTTTGAATAAGTCCTTAACCTGTAAAGAAGTTATTTCGGATAGTTGTCGTAATGCATTCGGATACATTTCCATATTTCAATTTTTTAAACACTTTCTAGTAGTAAATCAATCAAATATTTTCATGTAAATATATTAAAAAGAGAAAGATCAATTACTTAATTAAAATTATCATTTAAAACAACTTTTTTAATAGTCTCTTGAGTTATAAAATTCGAAATATTAAAATATTTTGATTAATAGTTGATCAATTTCATGTTATTATACCACTACCTAAATCGATGCAACAGCCAGTATATCTATAAAATAACAATTACAATAATATAAATGGAAAATAAATTATTTTTATCTTGCTTTTTGATTTTATAGGCTGTATATTTGCTGTCTATTATTTCACTGTCTTTATTTATAAAGACTATGATTAACCAATAATAAATCTTTAAAATTAAAACATTATGGACACTTACAATTCAAAAGGATTCAAAGACATCTTTGATTCACCATTGGGACAACAAATCTGGAACTATCTTAACTCAAAAGGAGCCAAAGAATTAATGGAACTAACATCACAATTGGGCCACCCTGCAGCTGAAGGAATTGGTGATAAACTTCTTGACCAATTTGGTGTGGGAGTAAAAGAAGACCGAGTAAAACAAGCAACTGGTCATATGATTAGACATGTGATGGAGGGAATTGGATATGAACTTGTTCAAAGGAGCGTGAAATGTAGAAAGAAAACTGAGGTCTTTGTTTATGCTTCTCGATATGATAAAGTAAAGAGTGCAGTGCTAACAGAATAATATTGCATTTGATTTTTAGTCAGATATAATTTGACTATTAAGTCTTGATTTGTCGGAAAAATTAATATTAGTATTCTGTTTGTTTTAAAAGAGGCAACTAAAAAAAGTAGTCTCTTTTTTTTACACAATATTTTAAAGCTGTTTAAGGTAGGGCGACCCCTTGGTCCATTATTAAGTGGCATTATATGAAGTATAATATTCAGACAAGGGATTTTAAAAAAATTGCGACAATTATTAATAACTATGAAATATTTCATTCAGAATCGCTTTTATCAATTTATATTTTTCCTTAGTTATTTCTGTTTTTCTGTTTTCTAGTTCCTGAAGAAGATTTTCTTCAATGAATGGTTTTTGCTTCTTTAGTTCTTTGTTTATTTCATTTACTTGTTCTGTAAGTGATGTCACTAGGGCTTCTATAATTTTAAAAAAATCTCTTTCACATTCAAGAAATTGAAAACACATTTGAATAACATCAGTAGGTTCTATTACAGCCATCAAATTGCAATTATCTAAATAATCATTTTCTGCTGCGTTATGTGCTGCAAACAGATTTCTTTTTTCATAAATTGTTTTTTCATATTTAGAGTTAAATTCCTTTAATGATTTAGAACGTATTTTCTTATGAGAATCAACATTATATTTTTTACACAATCTATTAATAATGGTATTCTCTCGATTACTAAATCGTTCTTTGTATCTAAATAGGTCGTTATAAATATGTCGTATTTGAATATTTTGTTCAATACCTGTTTTTTCAAGATAAAGGCGATTTATGTAATACCGCAAATCACATTGAAAATTTAGAAACAAACCATAAATGTTGAATAAATCTATTTTATCCTTTAGAAGTTTATTTGATTTTTCATCAAACTTATAAAATTCAACAATTTCTAATAGATTTTTATCTTCAGCAATATCAGTAAGAATATCATCAATTTTTAAGGAATTTATTAAAATTTCATTTTTGGTTTGATTATTAATTGTCAAACCTTGCTCATCAGTTTTAATTATTATTTCAAATTCTTTAGTTTCCATTTTTTTTGTTTTCATTTAAAATGAGGTAAAATAATCGATAACTATAAATTCACAGAAAATGGCAACAATAATACACAATTTTCTTTTTTAAAGTTGAGCATTTGTAGTTACCGATTACATACTATTTTTTAAAATCTATTCTCTTTGATGAAAGTGAAATTTTTGACATAAAGTCAGGTTATGAATTTCATCTTTTAAATGAGAATCATCTTTCAAAAAAGGTTTTTATTGAAGCTATTCATGTGTGAATTAATCACTTGTCTGACCTAATTTCTCCTATCTATTATATTTTTTTTAGCCTCAAATAATTGTTCAATGTGTGTTTTAGAATTTTTAATGTAAAGACCAACACGCCCTTCATTTAATCTTAGCCCCTCCTTTTCGGTTATTATTTCTCCATTTATGTCAAATAATACAAGCTCGGAAAAAGTGAGGTCAAAGTCGTAGCGATAGATATAATAAAGAATTTTTCCAAAAGCCACAATATGTCCTTCATTTTTGATATAATGTTCTACAACATCAAATTTAACTTGCTTCAACTGTTCTTCCAATGTATAATCTGTTGTGAATTCTTTAGGGTAATAAATATACCTCAATCCTTGTGTTAATGCTGCAACAAATATTGGTTGGGGTCTTCGGTATTCATTGATGCAGTATAAATAAGGCACAAACTTTATTCTTTCTAGGTCACGTTCTTCTTTTCTTAACTTTTCCTCATTATTCTGGCTCTCTTGTTCTGTTTCAATCATTGAATCCAGAAGTTCTTGTTCTGTGATGGATAGCCCTTTGGCTATTTTTTGGACATCTTCAATTAATATTTGACCGTCACTTAAAATTCCATCTACCTTTCTTAAACCCTTATTTATGTTTTTGTATCCAAGCACTTGGGTTGCAAATTGATTACGGGTAAAACCCAGTTCCAACATCTTCAATTTGACTAATTCGTAGCTTTTCATATAGATTAAGTGTTAATGGTTTATAATTCAAAAATTTATATTTTCAGATTATCAGTATTTTTTACTTTTTTATTGGTGATTCTATATTCAACAATCGGCTGAGCATCAATATATCCGTTAGATAATTCATCTGCAAATGCCAAATCTCCCAATTGCTTTTTCTCATCTTTGAGAGTCTTAGATTGTTTCCCCTTTTTAGTTTCCCTTTTTGACTTTTTCATTTTCAAAGTCAATATGATTGATAATAAATTGATTTTCTGCAAATAACCTACTTAACCTTTTCTTTATTTGTAATAATATTGTAATCTTTTGAATAATCGTTAATAGTAGTGTCATAAAGTCTAAGGAGGACACATGATATTTTATATTTTACACATATTTCTTCTGCAAGTGCAATTATTCTAGTTTTTTCAACTCCCTCTATTTCAATACATAACGAACCTCCACATTCAAATGTAGTATTTTCCTTAGTAGAATGAAATTTCCCTTTAAGAAATCCCCCAAGTGCAAATCCAAAACCATATGGATTTTCGGGCTTTTGGAAAATATGTTTAACTTTATTCTCTTCTATAATAATTCCTGAAAGAGATTTTAATTTTTGATAAACGAATTTTTTCAATTCATCTTCACTAGGTTGTATGACTATTACTTTATTGAATTCTGTTGGAAATGCAATAATTCCCCCACATGAATTTTCTTTTTCAATATTATTACTGTCAAAATAAATTATATTAGAAGTAGGGTAATTTTCACGTTGCATTGACATACCGTTCATGGAAATACCTTCCATGTAGCTACGTGGAATTGAGTAATTGGGTTCTTTGATTAATTTCCTTTTAAAAAGATTTGAAATTCGACTCATTTTAATTTTTAAAAAATGTATTACAAAGATACAAACTAAAGATGTAATTTATTCCTTATAATTAAAATAAAGATCTTCAGCATAGCACTTTAACTATTATAACGATTAATCTACACCACAAATTACATTAAAAACACACATTCATATTCCAAATGAAAACTGTGCATCTTTGTTGCCATTTTCTGAGCATTGCCAGTTGCCAAAATATTAAGTATTTGAATATACCAATTACTAAAAAATCAGATTTGGTCTATTTCCTTACTTTCAGAATTTGTCATTCTAGATATTTAAGATTTAAGCAGTTACTATGCAGATAGAATTTGTAGCATAATTTTTAACTAATACACTTTCTTGTCTGAATTCTGAACATATATTTTCTGCAATTTTAATTAGAACATCCGATTCAATCCCAATAATTTCAACGCTTGTTGATTTTTCACTGAAAGTTTGCCCATCCTTTGAAATATATCTTCCCTTTACGAAATTACCCACAGAATAGCCCATTCCATGGAGATTTTTATTTTTAGCTAGGAGATCTGTTACCTTTTTATTTTTATTAATATAATTGGCTAAAGAAGTTAATTTTTGATATATGAAATTTTTCAAAACATTATCATTCATCTTAATAGCATTTACGTCTGTAGAAAATACAATAATGCCCCCTTTGTCCTCAAATGTCAAATCAATATCCTCACGAATATCATTATCTATTGAGATTCTTTTAACTGAAGGATCATTATTTTTATCTATGGTAAAATCATTCTTTTCTATAGCTTCGATTAATCTACGTGTTATTTTTATTTTAGGTTCTTTAATATCTGTTCCATTAAGAAGGTTGAACATCTCGAATAAATTTCTATCTTTTTTCATGTTTTAAAACTTTATTATAAATAGTCTTATTTTGAAATTATATTCCTGTTTTCAATCAACTTAAGGTATAAGGAATTGTAATATGATGAATTAATGAAACTTAGTTTTCAAAAATATTTTTTCAAAAAAAAATTGACCTCTTCAAATTTAATTAAGATGAAACATCCAGTGGAATTTTTTTAAAAAAGGATCGATCCGTTTCCCTACCAACAAATAGACATGGGGGGGGATTTTTTGGGGGGCGTATTCAGATACGACTGGTACATTGTAATACTATAATGTTCAATAATACAATGTCCCAAAATAGGCCAAATAAAAATAAATGTGCGGTTCATACAAAAAAAGGGGGGGTTCATACAATAACTCGGGAGTACACTTGACTTTATGTTGAAATATGTTATAGATTTACAAAGTGGAGTCCAGAACCCACTTTAAAAAACGGGGCGAAACCGAAAAGCCTTATGAGTAAGACAAAAAAAAGAAAAAATGAAAACGTTTTTTTATTTGGTAGCAGTTTTTTTAATTGCAGCTACAAGCGTAAATGCACAAACAAAGAAGGATGGAACACTCGACATGCGTTACAATGTTAACAAGCAATCGCAAGTCAATACTTACTCCGTTCCAACTAGTACCTACACGGTTCCGAATACTACTAACACAAGTGTTCAGTATCAAAGTGGATACACAAAATCTAATGGAACAGTTGTGCAACCATATAACAAAACTGCACCGAACAGTACAAACACTGATAATTTTTCAACAACTCCTAATACCAATCCCTATACTGGTCAAACAGGAACACGTGCTCAAGATTACACACCAGCAGCAAGTAATTATGGCAAAGGCCAAACAATACAAACTGGTCCTAATGGTGGTCAATATTACATAAACGGTAATGGAAACAAAACCTACGTTCCAAAAAGATAGTGCTCAATGGGGTCAGGAACCATTAATCACAAATAGTTCCTGCCCCATTTATTCTAGTGTACAGTTTAGTACCAGCAAAAAAAGTTAGGCCAGAATACAGTCAACCATTTCGAGAAAAAGGAATAACCTCGGCATAATAAAATGTAACCTAATTATCAATATAGTATCTCAGAAAAATACACGGAAAAATCTTGTTTCACGTGTCCCAAAACAAGCCAAATAAAAATAAATGTACGGTTCATCCAAAACAGGGGCATACAATAATTCTGAGTTTGGTCTAACATAATTAACAGAAAAGTTATAAATTTATAGAGTATTCATAACTTGATTTTCTAAAATAATTCTTAAAATGAATTTAACACTATTATATTTATCATTATCTATTGTTATCCTTGTAAGTTGTACCTCCAACGAAAATGCTTCATCAAAAGGTCAGAAATCGAATAGTATAAACTCTTCCACTGATACGATTAACAATTCTCAAGAAACATTTGCTGATTCCTTAGTATTTCATTTAGGCAAAAAGAGGGGTTTGTATTGCTTAAAGTTTATAGTCGATATTGTAGACAGGAATTTCCTCAGAGTAATAATGTTCTATAAAGATAAAAATCTTATTCAGGTAATACAGGCTAATAAGTACATTGAAAATGAAAATTTTCAATTAATAGATTGGAATTTCGATGGGTATAAAGATATTACCATACCTGAATTTGTTGGTTCAGGTGGTAACTCTTATTTTATTTGGAATTACTCTCCTTATGAGAAAAAATATGTCTTCAATACTCTACTTTCTAAAAACCAAGGTTTAGAAATAGATACATTATCAAAGTATATCGTTTACCATAATAGAGCAGGTTATGAAAGTGAATCGTGGGATGCTTCAAAGTATGTTAAAAATAAACTGGTTTTTGTTAAAGGATTATTTCAAGAAAGATGGAATGACCAAAATGGAAATGCATGGACTAAAAAGACACGAACAAAGATGGTGCATGGAATTTTAAAAACAACCGCTGATAGTACTATTGATGAATAATTGAATTCTGTAGTAATTAATATGGAGATAATTTAATGACCCATTTATTGTCCCTTCAAAAGACCATTTTGAAAATAATTGTGCGGTTCATCCGCCAAAACCAAGGACATGTGCAGTAAGTCGAAATGATACTTGTTTTATCCGATTTTAAGACTGACTTTTGTAACAATTTCATACACATCTTAATAATCCTTAATGGAAAAATACTACATTATTATTGATGGTTCTCAAAAGGGGCCATATTTAATTAAAGAATTAAAAGAAATAGGAATAATAGCATCGACCCTTGTTTGGACTGAAAAATTGACAAATTGGACTGAGGCCAAAAATGTTCCAGATTTATTTGATGTCATCACCAAAGGCCCACCTCCAATTCCACCATTTTCAGATAAGGCAGCACAAATAGAGGCCCCAATAATAGATAGGAAAGTAAATCATAAAAAACAAATAAGCAAAGCGCTCATTGCCAAAGAAATAAAAGAGAATTTCTTACTTATACAATATGGAATGGGGATTGGGCTCTTCTTAACTCTAACTATTGATTTTTTCGCAACTAATCACTTATCAACAATATCAGATTTTTTATTCCCATTTTTAGGATTATCACTAATAGCTTGGGGTGGGTTAATTTTAGTAAGATATATTATTAAAGGGATAAAATGGGTTAATGAAAATTCGGAAGAAAATAATGTCCCAAAAATTAAAATAGATAATTCTTTAAATCAAACCCCAAAAAATCATACAGTCGCTCTTAAAAAAGAATCATATTCAACAAACCAAAATGTTTTAACTTCTGCCATTAATAATAAGGATGAAAAGTTATTCCGTATAGTTTTATTAATTATTTCAATCATTGTTGTGATAGTGATAATTGGACTAATAATTAATGGTTACAACAAAGATTTAGCTTCTAAAAAGTCGGCACTTTCATTAAGAATTGAAGATTCATTAAGAATTGAAGATTCAACAAGAATTGCTTCTATTGTCGAGGTTCCAACAAAGATAGCAGACACGACTGAAGTAAATAGAGAAATCATATTCTATAATAAATCGAGTAAAGATGCTTCGATTGCAATCGCATATTATAAAAATAGCTCATGGATATCAACTGGGTGGTTTAGTATAAAGCCGACATCATCTTTTACTTATCCAATTGGAATATACAATTATGACAAAATTTACTGGTGTGCACGTACACTTGATGCTAAATGGGAAGGTATTGATGCTAAATTTTGTATTGATTCCACTAATGCTTTTGAGATTACCAATCAGGATTGTTCAACAAGAGCTGGCTTTTTCGAGTTAAAATTAACAGGTAGGACTACAGAACAGGCTTTTAGCAATTAATTTAAGTAAGAAAAGTATCGAAATTATAAATTCAAATAAGTGTACTTAGTGATTTTCATAAGCATGAAACAATAGTCTCGATTATCTTGTAAAAAAAGACAATATCCTAATATTATGACCTTCCTATTTTAATCCTTAAACCGTTTTAAATAGGATGGTCATTTAACCTTTATTTGTCCTGTTCTAATCCAAAGTATTTGATGGGAATTATTGTACTTTGACATATTAGCAGAATTACGACATTAGTGGACAATTGGATTCAATACTTCTGAGATTCTAAAATTACAGATGTAGTAATAATAGATTGACAATTAATGCCAACATTTTGATTTTAAAAGTGATTCTTTTTGAAAAAAAAATAAGAAAATATTGCTTATCATTGTAAACGAATCCTCTCTCCATTAGGTGGTGCTGTTACAGTATATTAAATGGTGTTACTTGCAATATAAAGAGTGCGCTGATTCATCATTATAATATTCGTACACGTAGTGAATAGGAACAATTCTTACATTAATATTTAATATATGCTAAGTGATATACAAAAAGTAAGTTTTGGGAAACTTGCAGCTGAAAGAGAAATTGATGAAGGTTTGAAACAATATTTTCTTGAAACGGGAACTTTTGTTCGTTTAAAAGACGCTTCAAGATCCATTCTACTTGGTAATCGAGGCACAGGCAAAAGTGCGATTGTTAAAATGTTAGTTGATTTTTACAAACAAAAAAATTGGTTAGTTGTAGAATTGACACCTGAAGATTATTCATATGAAATGTTGCAAAAGTGCTCTAATGCTGAATTAGAAGGAACATGGGTAAAAGCTAGTTCATATACTGCTGCATGGAAATACTTGATTTATGTAATTGCAATGAAGTGTTACATTAATGATAGTGATACAATAGTAAAAAGTCAAGCCAATAATATTTATCAATATATAAGGAACAACCACAAAGGGTACAAAACACAAGGTCACTGGGATGTTTTTATCAATTACATAAAAAGAATTGAAGGTATTAAAATTGGACCATATGAAGCAGGGATTAAGACTCGACAACTTCAAGATCTTTTTAAACTGGAGGAAATTACCGAACTATTGGAAAATCTTAAAGCTTTAACTAATCGAAAACCAATAGTATTCCTTATAGATGAATTAGATAAAGGATGGGATGCATCAGAAGATGCAAAAGCGTTTGTTGGAGGCCTATTCCAAGCATCAATTACATTAAATCAACTTTCTTCCAATTTTAGAGTGATTGTATCTCTTCGGAGAGAATTATATGATAACATTCCATTACTTTATGAAGATTATCAGAAATATAATGACACATTTGAAGTCATTGAATGGGATAAATCTTCATTATTCAAACTTATCACAAAACGAATAGGCTTTTCTTTATCACAATTGGAAAAAAAATCAGATTTGGTAAAATGGAATACAGTTTTTACAGATCAGATTAATGGGAAAGAATCATATGAATATATAATTGAAAGAACACTTAACAGACCACGAGAACTAATACAATTTTGTATTGATTCTAAAACTCGAGCAGAAGAAATACGTTCTGATAAAATTGATATCAATGCTATTGTAACTTCTGAAGTAAAGTATTCAGATAAGAGGACAAAGGATATAGCTACAGAATATAAATTTCAATACCCTAATTTATTAAACTTATTTGAACTTTTCAGGGGAAAAAGTTCCTTAATTTCAAGAAAAGACCTTGAGGAATTATTTTCAAAAGTTCTGTTAGGTAAAATAAAGCTTATTGGTTGCGAAAGTATCACAATGAATCAAACAGAGGATTACATGATAAGCGTATTATGGCAAGTTGGTTTTCTTAAAATTTATACTACTTGTTATATTGAAGGCAATCTACAAGAAGGTTATTTTGGCAAGCACGAAATTGGACTGTCAAATATTAGTAGTATTGAAAAATTTATGATTCATCCTATGTTTAGAATGTATTTAGGTGTGATTGATAATAAATAAGAACTTTAAGTGAAAACGCATTGAGCAGGAATCTTTAGGTGAACCTGTTTTAATTTAATTGTTTTTTGTCTTTTCAAAACAAATAAACGTCCCTTTATTTGGCTATCTGAATACAGGGGAGGATCAGCCTGTTTTGGGATATAAAAAACCCCCAATAGTTATTTGGGGGGGTATTGTT
>Ga0209125_1000575_pt1 | contig 44962 bp, 36 predicted proteins | sample BarGraIncub1131A_FD_184503 | JGI IMG/M metagenome (GOLD analysis project Ga0209125, IMG submission 184503) | Arctic peat soil microbial communities from Barrow, Alaska - Barrow Graham LP Incubations 11-31A (SPAdes) (version 2) | ecosystem: Environmental > Terrestrial > Soil > Wetlands > Peat... | reverse complement strand
CGTTTCTGTACCACCGACTTATGGTGCAGCATCGACCATCCAATACTACGGCACAGGTAGAACCATCGGCAATGAATTTCCGGTAGCATTTGCCGGAACCGGCGGTGTCATCATTGATCCGGGAGTTGTAAATACCATCCTTCTTAATGCTTCAAAAAATGGTTTGCTTGGAAATCTGAACGTCAAGTCAGGCAAACTGGACTTATCCACTTTTACGATGAATCGCTCGACAGCCGGTGGAAACCTGACCTTGGCTTCAGCAACTACCTTGCGGATTGGCGGTACGAATACCTTTCCGTCCAATTACAACACGCACAGCATTAATTCGGGGAGCACAATTGATTATTATGGAGCCGACCAAAACATTGCCGCATTGAATTCTTCACAGAATTATGGAAACTTGCTTATAGGTGGAAGCGGAATTAAAACATTCCCTGCAACTGCACTAAGCATTACGGGCAATCTTACCACATCCGGCACACATACTGCCAACGCAGGAGCCGCACTCACCGTCGGAGGAATTTTAACGATTGGAGCTGGCACTACGTTTTCAGCCGGAAGTTATTCGCACTCAATTGTTGGGAACTTTGTAAACGCCGGAACTTTTACTGCTGGAACAAGCACCATCATTCTTTCTGGTGCTGCTCAGGCTGTAACAGGAACGGCTATCTTCAACAATCTTACCCTTACAGGATCGGGATCAAAAGCACTCACCGCAGCTCAGACAGTGAACGGCATCTTATCGATGGAAGGAACGGCCACCGTTTCTGTACCACCGACTTATGGTGCAGCATCGACCATCCAATACTACGGCACAGGTAGAACCATCGGCAATGAATTTCCGGTAGCATTTGCCGGAACAGGTGGTGTCATAATTGATCCGGGAGTTGGTAATACCATCCTTCTTAATGCTTCAAAAAATGGTTTGCTTGGAAATCTGAACGTCAAGTCAGGCAAACTGGACTTATCCACTTTTACTATGAATCGCTCAAGCGCCGGTGGAACCCTGACATTGGCTTCAGCAACGACCTTGCGGATTGGCGGTACCAATTCACTGCCTTCCAATTATACAACGCATAGTTTTGATATAAATAGCACTGCCATCTTTAGTGGATCGGGTGCTCAATCGATAGGTGGTTCTTCGTCGACAATATTCGGCAACCTCACTTTAGACAACTCCAGTGGCGTCACGCTCAACTTCAACCAAACAGTAAATGGTGTCCTAACCCTTTCAAATGGCCTACTGAATACCGGAAGCAACACCCTCACTGTCGGTTGTTCCGGCAGCATCGCCAATGCCAGTGCCGCAAGGTTTGTGAATGGAAAGTTAGCCTTGGTCTTTTGCAGTGCCGGGTCCAGAGTCTTCCCCATCGGGAAAGATGGAAACTACCGACCATTGACCTTGAATTATACAACTTTGACTGATTCTAGCACTGTAACCGCCGAACAAATTGAAGACACTATACCGGGAACCATTCCAAGTGACATTGATCTATTCAAATCAAGGTATTGGCAACTTTCCCAAACCGGTAGCAGTAGTTATTCCTTCGCCCTAACCTTGGATAGTTCTGATTGGAGTCCGACCAGTTATTTAAAAATGATTAAAGGCAACGGTGTGACGAATGCGCACAACTTTGTAACAACTCCGAATTATACAAACTCGACTGACTTCACCAGTTTTGGCAATTTCGGATTGGGGCAGCTCAATTGTGTCACCTGGCTTGGCTCGACAAACAACTGGTTTACAGGGTCGAATTGGACATCAGGCTCAAAACCTAATAGCACGGACGACATACGGATACCTTCTGCTGTTAGTTTTTATCCGTCCATTAGTGGCGCCAGCCCAAGCAATGACATCAGTATTGCAAGCATAGGAAAGTTGCAGGTTCTAGCCGGAGCAAGTTTGACATTGGAAAGTGGACCGCTTCTCACGTTCCAATCAGGAGCAACGGTTACAACGGGTTCAGGCTCTAAAATTGTACTGGAATCGGACGCAAGGTATTTGAATTTGAGTTCGAGCACTCCGATACTCGAGGTACAACGACAGTTGACAGGTACGAAGGGATGGCGCATGTTGTCCTCACCCGTTGCAACAACTTTCTCGGACATGTTCAAAGATTCTTTGGTCACACAGGGATTTACAGATTCTGACTTTACGACCTTGCAACCTAACTTGCTCTGGTGGGATGAAACAGATCTTGGAACGACTTTGCAGAGCTGGAGAAAGCCAAGTAATATTACCGAAAGCATAGCTGACGGAATGGGTTATTTTCACTATGTTTTCAATGGTGCAGGCAAGTTGGAATTGAATGGAAAACCCAGCGGTTCCAATTATAGCGATACACTACCGATTACAATGTCTGCTACCGGGGTTGAAAATTATAACGGAATTGGCACATACGACTTCAGCTTGACCAACTCCACAAAACCGGCAACTCAAGACACCTCCGCAACGGATACCATCTACTACGATTTGAACGCCCTAGACCAAGGCTGGAACCTGATCGGGAATCCGACTGCCAGCACCCTTAATTGGGATGCAAGTTCAGGATGGACAAAAACTGATGTGGAGAATTCCATTTATATATGGGATCCATCCGCAAATAGTGGAGAGGGAGAATACCTTGTCTGGAACGGAACCGTGGGGACGTTGGGAAGTGGGAAAATCCCACCGTTCCAGGCCTTCTGGGTACATGTTACGGATTCGACGACACTGAAATTCACCAACGATGTAAAAATCGACACAATCGGTACTTTCCTAAGAAGTAGCCAAATCGATGAGACCATTTCCCTCCCCATCACCCTTTCGGTTGGGGATTTGCAAACCACCTCCTACCTTTCCTTTAGTGCAGATGGCATAACCGGCCCAGACCGCAAGGACGCATATCGACTGCAATCCATGAGCGATAAATGGCTTGGTTTGTATTCATTGAGTTCAGCGAAATACGTCAGCCCACTGGTAATCAATCATCTACCCTTGATTAAAGACGAATCGATCACCATTCCATTGTATTATGATGCACAACTCAATAGTTCCAGTACAAATCAGTACTACACTCTGAATTGGAAACTTCCGGAAAATTGGCCTTCAGATTGGAAAATTAGTATCCAAGACCACAAGACGGAGTCGTCCATTTCCATGACTGAAAACGCATCTTACACATTTGGAGGTGTTTCAAAAAGAGACCTTTCCGCTTCCGCAAACAAACTCCCACTTCCTCAGAGGCTCGTTCAGAACCTTTCTAACCCAACGATGCTACGAAGCAGCTCCTCGGTACCACCCTTTACCATCGTGATTTCCAAAGGAAAAGAAATTGATTATATGGCACCGAAACCTCAACTGTTGGGGAACTACCCGAATCCGTTCGAGAAATTGACCACCGTTCGTTTTAGTTTGACTGAAAAAGCAAAGGCACACATCGACGTGTACACTTCTCAGGGACAGAAAATCGCGACGCTGGCTGATGGTGAATATCCTGCTGGTATTTCGGAAGTGCTTTGGGATGCAAAGAGCAGCACACCTGGTTTGTACTTTCTTCGATTCATAAGTGGTGAAACGATAGAGACAAAAAAGGGGATTTTGATGAAATAATGACACTTAGATAAATGAGAATATATAGATACATAGTACCAATTTTGCTCCTGCTGCCAACTCTGTCAATGTTTGCGCAGAAGACGACTTCGGTCAGCATAAAGGCAACGGCTACGGTTGTTGACAAGGCCGAAATGGAATTGGTCACTATTAAATATCTGGAAATAGACGCAGGCATGGCTGTAAATGGCATAATTAATGTTTCCGCCAAACGGGATGGGCAGGCAGGAGTCATGATGGTTAAAGGCAGGCCGGATGCGAATTTCAGAATTAGTTTCGCACCAGTCGTTGAAATCCCAAACAGTGCCGGTAAGGGAAGTCTGTCCTTAAAATATGAAATGTATGGATATACGAGTGACAATCAAGGCGCCAGCGAACCCATCGATGCGGCCGCACGAACATTGAAGATCAGTAGTTCAGGACAATATTATTTTTGGTTGGGTGGTATCATTGACATCAGCAAAGCACGCCCAGGTAAATATGAAGGAGAATTCACACTTGAAATTGAATACATTTAAAATGAGACAACGAACTCTTACAGTTGTATTTCTGGTAATCAGCAGTTTGCTCCTGACCAATACTGTAATGGGACAGCGCGTCAGTTTTGGATTATATGCTACTGATGGAATCGTCATAGATGCATCAGGAGGGTCTGGTGATCTCAATTTCAATTCAAAGGAAAACATTTTACTGCCCGAACAATCAGTCACCATAAACATTATTGGTGATGAACCAGCGATCTTGATGATTACTGGGTGGAGGGATCGGGAAATCACCATAACTGTTGACCCACCCGAAGGGCTCTTTTTGGATGGAATCAAAATTCCATTAATCCTCAAGTTTGCATATTCGAATATCGGGGCAACTGGCGAAGCGGGTGCATTGTCAAGTTTTGTTGAGGTACCGACGGGATTCACAACTGTTACCATTCCCATTCTAAGGCGAGTTTTGGATCCACCTGGAATACTACCTGGAAAACCGCCTGGAGCACCGCCAACTCCAGGTCACGGAAATTATACTGCTCCGACAGGTACAGTTTATCTTTTTGTTTACGGTACTCTAGGTCCAGTACCAATAAACGCGCCCGCTGGGATCTATACTGAGAAAATAAGTATTCATGTTTCATACGCTATAAATTAAGGACTGATGAAACAAGACAAACAAATAAGACCTAACAATGCATTTCATTCCATTTCAAATGTGGAATTGAGATTTGTATTGTGTACACTTATTTTGGTTTTGTTTTCAATGACCGCAAATGCCCAGTTCCTCAAAATTGATATTGAAATTCCAGCTAAAACGGGTGTTTCAGATATGGAAACATCGGAATCCAATTGGCAATCAAATTTGAACCAAAGCCAACAGTTATTGGACGGGGCCTATTCGTTGACCATCTCAAGTGCTGAGAATCTGCAAGTTCTAGCCATTTTAAAACATTCTGATAATTTAATAAATGCGTCTGGATCTGGTGTCAAGTTAACTGCTGTATTAGCCTTTCGAAATGATGGAAAAAACAAGCCACAGAAGTCAAACGCTAGTGACAGAGCACAATTTCCGATGAGTAACAGTGGTCTCTTAATTGATAATATGAAGGATTCGCCGCAGGTTTTAAATGCCTATTTGATGGTCTACACGACGATTGAAAGACCAAAGATTAGTGGGACTACATATACGGGGGATATACAGTTGACAATAGAATATAATTAACAAATTTTATAAATTCGCATAATTACCGAAGAAAGGAGGATAAAATCGAAAAAAAAAACACCTTTGTGAAATTTTGAAAATTTACTAACCTATACTATAACTACTTAACTATCTTTTAAACTAAACTACTTTAAAAATGAAAACAAAAATGAGATTTTTTGCTGCCATCGGCATTATGATGGGATTTGCTTCAAGCACTTTTGCAGAACAGTTTGCTGATGCTACTATTAATGGAACTGCATCAGTTGCAGCTCAAGTCGCAGTTACTGCAGGTACTCCTCTTGATTTTAAGAATGTAACTCCTGGTGTTGCAAAAACAATAAATTTTATTAATGGTGTTACTGCTGGTACAATAACTGGTTCTGAAACAACTGGTCACTTTTTCATTTCAAAAGGTGCAAACACACAGGTAACATTGGAATTTACAACTTTACCCACAGCACTTGTTGGGACAAGTAGTACGCTTCTGATAGCTTATACAGCACAATTATTCAAAGCGTCGACCACCCCACACCCAATTTCTAACCCAACAGAAGGCGACAAAGTTACAGTTAGTAATGCTTTAACTACTGCACCTTATTATGCTACTGATGCATTCCAACTTGACTTGGGTGGCACGGTATCACCAGTTGATGCACAAGTTGCCGGCACTTATCAATCAGAGATTACGTTAACTGCTACGTATAATTGATTTTAATTGGGTAAAAGAATGGTGGATTACTGCCATTCTTTTACCCAATTTCGTTTTTTGCTATGATTTTTTGTATATTTGGCACTTACATCTAAAGTAATACTTCGGTATTACAATTTTCGGTCAATGCAAACCAAAAAATTATCTTTATGAATAAGTTTAGATATTTTGTGTCTCTTGTTTTCCTCTTAAGTTTCACAGGTTTGTTAAGGGCGCAAATTGCTTTAGCACCTTCTTTTGTTTTTGTTGACGAAAATAATGGTGTAGGCAATGTATATGTGAGTAACAATAGTGATAAAGACTACGAAGTCAACATCTCCTTCGCTTTCGGTTATCCTGACGGAGATTCCGACGGTAATTTGGTAATGAATTACAATGATACTACAGCCTATGCCAAATATGCTCTTGACCCGATGATCAGAGCTTTTCCGCGTAGCTTTACAATTAAAGGTGGTACACAACGCACCGTGCGTATTCAGGTTATCCCTGGTCAACGTCGCAAGGAAGGTTTCTATTACACTCGAATGAAAGTAATGGCTAAGCCACAGACTGTCGATATAACCGATACAGTTGCCAATGGTATCGGCACGAAAATCAACTTTAACTTTGAGCAGATAACTGCAGTTTTTTATCATCGAGGTAAGGTTACAACGGGAGTGAAGATAAACGAACTTGATGTTCGGCAAAATATTGGAGCTTTGGAATTACGTCCTCATTTTTCATTAGTAGGCAATGCCCCTTTTTTGGGCAGTATGTTTGCCAAATTAAAGGATATTAATGGTAAAGTTGTTGCAGAAACTCAAAGTACAACTACAGTTTATTCTGACGTAATACGTAGAATGGATTTAAAGTTAGAGAAGGTAGGACAAGGTACATATACCCTTGAATTCAGTCTGGAAACTAAACGCAATGACATGCAATCCAGCGACTTAATTCAAGCACCAAAAGTAGTATTGGAAAAAACAGTTATTATTAATTAAGATGCTTTCGGTTGAATTCACTCTTATTTTTGTTGATCCTCTTATAACATACCAGATTTGATTCAATCACAACATAATCAAATCCCCCATATAAACCATAGGTAATTACTATGATGAAACAATCATCAATATTCTTCTTTGGATCATTTCCAAAGTCAATATTGATTGCATTTTTCTTACTAATCCTATCTGGAAAAATGATGGCTCAACAGGAGGATGTCATGTTATCCTTCCATCATCAAACTGTTGGTAATTACTATATCAACAGTATTTATGATAGCAAGAACGATGCGGTTTATCTTCCTGTCATTGAGTTATTCAGCCTGCTGGAAATCAACTATCAGCCAGATGTTAAGAATTTTACCGTTCGAGGAAATTTTATTACATCTGAAAATCCCTACATCATCAACCTTACCGCAATGCAAGCACAGCTTGGCAAAAAATCTTATCCACTCACACCAGAAGATTTTCGCTTAGGAGAATTGGACTTCTATCTTTCTCCAAAAGTATTCGAAGAGGTCTTTGGTTTGAATTTCACTGTAAATATTGACCAATTGATTCTTAGTCTGGAAACTTCGCAGACCTTACCCATACAGGAACGTAAAGCTCGTGAACAGGCCCGTCAACGAATGGAGGGCACCGAAACTAACAAGTTGGATTTTCCGCTAGGTTATGACCGGAAACGCTCCATTTACAGTGGAACCATGATCGATTATTCCATCAACGCCGATTATTCTGCAAATGCGCTGAATCTCGGCTATACATTTACAGGTGGAATGGAATTGCTTGGTGGCGATTTTCAAGGGACCGTTTACGGATCGCACTCCACGCAGGGTTACAATTTCTTACAAGCCGATGGTTTACGTTGGCGGTATGCAATTCGTGACAACGATTTCATTTCTGGCATTATGGCTGGTCAAACCAGCACCACTGGTCTACAACCGCTTAACATCAAAGGTATAGCGCTGACCAACGACCCCATAGAGCCTCGCCAAATGTATGAGACCACGGTCGTGGATGGCACCACTGAGCCTGAGTCCGAAGTTGAACTCTATGTCAATGAGCGGCTAACAGAGTTTAAGCGTGCAGATGAACTGGGTTATTACCGTTTCAATGTGCCCATTTCATACGGATCCACCCGAATCAGTTTACGCATATATACACCCTCCGGTCAAATTATTGTTTCCGACAAACAAATGCAGGTGCCTTTTACTTTTTTACCGAAGGGCATTGTTTCCTACAACATTCAAGCAGGACAAACCGAAAACTATGGATTGGACTCACTAGGCGAACAATGGATTGCACATGGAAATGTTGCCATGGGATTGACAAATTGGTTGACGGGTACGGTCGGAACGCAATTTCTTGGAAATTCGCTAAATCCAGACAATTTACTCTATTATGGAAGCCTTTCAGCCAGGGTGGCCAAACAATATCTGTTGAATCTGGATGCGGCACCTAAAAATTTCTACAGATTAACTGGTAGTGTCATCTTCGCCAGCAATCTGAGCATGAATTTCATCTATACGAGATTTGACGGTGAAAGCATATTCAACTCTTACAAAGCGACCGATAACCTGAGTGCCAATGTGTATTTGCCAATCAGGATTAAAGGCTTCAGCTCCGGGTTTAGGATAGGCGGGGAACACTATATTCTCCCCAACAGCACCCAGACCACTTATCGCACCGACTTCAGCGCCCGTATTGGTAAAGCCGATTTCAGGTTTAATTACCGCGACAATTTTGTCAAATCCGATAATAACACAAATTTCGGCCAAGGCTTACTTACTGGAACAGTGACGTACACCCTTGCTCGCAAACCCGGCATACCTGTTTACGTTCGTGGCATGTATTTAAGGGCTCAAACCTTGTATAATGTTCGAGATAAACAGATGCTGGAAACAGAATTTGATCTTTCACGCACCCTTTTTAAAACTGGCCGTATTGATGCTAGTGTTGTTTACAACCACCAAACTAGTTCATTTAATACACGGTTTGGCTTAACACTCGACTTAAACACCCTACGAAGTGTCACTTCTGCATACACTTCAGGTAAAAAATTCGCAGCTAGACAAACGTTGACAGGTAGTCTTGGTTGGGATATTCCTAACGAAATTCTAGTGCCCAGCAACCGCCAACAAGTCGGCCGTGCAGGTGCTGCTGTCCTTTTATTTGTGGATAACAACAACGATGGCCACTACAATGCAGGCGACCAACTCCTGCCCTACCGTGGTGTGAAGCTCGACCGAACCACCAACATGCTAGTGGGACGCGATAGTATTCTACGTCTGACACAACTTCAGAGTTATTACAAATACAATTTGAGTGTCAATCGCAATGCCATCCCCGATCCAACCTTAGTACCAATAAAAGACAACTTCTCCTATATTGCCGACCCGAATCAGTTCAAGCAGATTGAGATTCCTTTCTATCGAGGTGGTATCGCCGAAGGGGCTGTATTTGTTGAACGTGATGGAAAAGTCATTGGCCAGGGTGGTTTGAGACTGGTGTTGAAATCGGTTGATAAAGATTTTCAAACGGTGGTCCGTACTATGAGTGACGGGAACTTCTACGTCATGGATTTGGCGCCTGATAAATACACTATGGAAATCGATTCCATTCAGCTTGGTTTCCTGAATGTAAAATGTGAACCTGAAAAAGTTGAATTTGAAATTAAGGCATTGGCTGAAGGCGATTATGTGGAGGGTTTGACTATTAACCTGATACCTATTGTAGCAATGAAAGAGGTACATGTTATCTCTGGGATTCAGCCTGTTGCGTCCAAGGATTCGACACTTACGAAGATCCGTGAACCATTTAGAATTGCGCCAAAAGATACAACATCCAGAGTAAGGGGCGATACGATCTTTGCGCCAAAAGACACTACGTCTAGCATAAGTAGCGATACGGTCAGCGCACCAAAAGTCACGACAGCCATCGTAAGTAACGATACGATTAATATGCGAAAAGACACGACGGTCAGCGTAAGCAATGTACTAAAGGACACGACGGTAAGCGTAAGGACAGTAGCCATTTTTGTACCAAAGGATACAACAGTTAGCGTAAGTACCGATACGATCCTTGCCCCAAAAGACACGACAGCCATCCTACGCAGTAATACAATCCTTGTGCCATTGACACAGCCAACGGATACAATGTACAAAGGCCTGGTATTACCCAGATACCTTGGAGAGCCCTTGATTCTCCGCAACAAGCAAGGGAAGTATTCTATCAATTTGGGCACTTTCAGTCAGCTTAAGCAAACGAATTTTCTGGTGGACTTGATCAATAAAAAATCACCAGATAAAACACTGATTATAAAGAGTAAGGGTCACTACTCGGTCAGGATTGGATATTTTGACAGCCGGAAAGAAGCAGAGAAAATTAAAGCGTCGATCATCTTTAAAAAGAAAACAAAAAAATGAATCCGAATGTGGAAGCAATGACCCCCTTCATTGTCATGGACGTATTGGAACGTGCCAATGAATTGCAGGCGCAAGGAATTGACGTAGTGCATCTGGAAGTGGGTGAACCGGATTTCGACATGCCAGCTTGTGTTGTTGAAGCGGCTAAAAATGCCTATGATATTGGTAAGACGCATTATACGCATTCATTGGGTGATCCAACGTTAAGGCAAGACATTGCTGTTTTTTACCACAACGAATACAAGGTTAACGTCGATCCGGAAAGCATCGTTGTGACTTCCGGTTCTTCACCTGCCATCCTAATGATTTTGATGGCATTGTGTGAAGCCGGTAGTGAGGTCATCCTGTCCAATCCGGGATATGCCTGTTACAGCAATTTCATATTGGCAGTAAATGCAAAACCGGTTTTGGTGACACTCAAACCCGAAAACCATTTTCAATATTGTATAGAAGACATTAAGGCAAAAATCACGGACGAAACTCGTGCCATATTCGTCAATTCGCCCATGAATCCGACAGGCGGGTTGGTGGATGATAGCGTTTTTGAAGAATTAGCCAAACTCGGCATCCCCATCATTTCAGACGAAATCTATCATGGGCTAGTCTATGAGGGACGCGCACGCAGCATATTGGAATTCACGGACAAGGCTTTTGTGCTGAACGGTTTCTCCAAACGGTTTGCCATGACGGGATTGCGGTTGGGCTACCTGATTGCTCCAAAGGAATACTGCAGGGCGCTGCAGATCATTCAGCAGAACCTGTTCATTTGTGCATCCAGCACGGCACAGGAAGCAGGTAAGGCCGCTTTGTCCAAAGCAGGCAAGGATGTGGATGCCATGCGCGCCATTTACTGTGAACGCAGGGATTACATGGTTTCACGGCTTCAGCAGATGGGATTCGGCATTCCGGCTACTCCACAGGGAGCCTTTTACGTCTTTTGCGATGCTCGCAAATTCACGGACGATTCGTATGCCTTTGCCTTTGACATATTGGAGAAAGCCCATGTCGGCGTGACTCCGGGCATCGATTTCGGAACGGGTGGTGAAGGGTTCATCCGATTTTCGTATGCGAATTCCATCGAGCGTATTAAAGTAGCGTTGGACAGACTGGAGCACTATCTTCAAAAGCTATAAAACGAATTATAACTTGATCGATTTACTTTCAAGGGATATGTGTTTGCCCTTCTCGTATTTGAAACGTTCGACTTTAAACATATGCTCATCAGCTGCCTGTGGCATCATGACAAGGAAGTCCATATTTTGTAAATCCTGATCGACCGTTTCGCCATTCTTAATCTTTTTGTCAATCCAGGTACCTGAATTTGCATACAGACAGGGTTCAGCCTTTTTATTGGTGTATGATTTGATCATTGGATTATGGGTATGCCCAAAGACTACTATGCGGACCTTGGAGGAGTCGTTTTGAAAAAATTGCGTATTTGACTGTTCATCAAGGAAAGCAGTTTGAAGACTTCCAGGTATGGCGTCTTTGACCAGCGTTTTTACTGGAACATTGTTAAAGGCCAATCTCCTTTCCCATGCCTGCTGACTGCAAGCACCACTGAACAGTTTCATATCAATCGTACCATTTTCAGTATTGAAAGGGATGATATCGTTCACACGCAAGGTATCGCTGAAATGTCCAATGTTGGTCACGATGATTTTTTCATCAAAGTTGTCTTTGACAGGAATGTAACTGGTCAGTACATATTTCCAAATGTTGTAGTAGATGTAGGCATTCACTTGGGTTTGGTCTGTGGAATTCAGCGTAACAGGCCGAACCGGTGTGATTTCGTTTGCTGACGGATAATTTGTGACGGAATTCACTGCAATTCGAGTGAAAAAATAACCGGGAGGTAAAATGGAACCTGGTGCAATGTCCTGATTGCTGTATGGATCGGGTGAACAGAAAAAATCAAATCGATGACCATGTTCAATGGCTATTTGAGGATAGCCGTCGGGATGATAGGTTCCTAAACCCAATTTTCCTGCATCGCGTGCCTGGTTGATTCCTGGCAAAATGGCAGAAACGTATGCCTCCAAGACAAGCAGGTCGTGATTCCCCGGAGTGTAGGATACTTTAACTTTTCCATCTCGAATGATGCCATTCAGAACATCAATCACTATTTTATTTTGTGAAGCAATTTTCCGGATGAATTCCTCCTGCGTTTTACCCCCGTAGGTGTCGTTTCTGGACGGAACGTACCATTCGTCCAACATATCACCCGCTATGACCAGTTCTTTGACCGTTTCTGACTCCCGGATTTCGGCAAGGAACTGTGCCAGACGCGGTAGATGTCGCACATTTTCTGAGTACGAAGTATCAGCACCCAAATGCAAATCGCTGATAACTACAATTTTGTTTCGAACCAGAGGATCGGTTTCCGAAGTCTGATCAAACGGATTATGCTTTGGAGAAAGGTTGTTATCTTGGCAAGAAAGTACCGATAATAGGAGTACCGATAATGAAAGAAGGAACATTTTGTTACTTTTCATGGTGTATGATAGTTAGATTGGTACAACAAATACAAACAATCGCTCAACATTTGCAAATTAACGTATTGATTTCCAATTCAAGCCCTTTTCCGCCAAATAAACACCGCCCACAATGAGGCAGGCACCAATCATAGCCATGAAAGTGATGTGTTCATGCAACAACAAATTGGCAGTGATCAGGGTGATGACAGGGCAGAAGTAAATATAGGTGGTTACGCGCACAATTCCTAGGCGACGGGTTGCCAAACTCCAGAGAATATACCCGAGCATGGAGGCGATCAAGCCTAAAAACAACAAATTCAGAAGGACATCAGGTCTCAGCAGCAAACTTAATGGAGGGTGAACGGGCTGGGTTAGCAGAAAGGGCAAAATGGTCAATAGACCGTAGAAAAATACTTTACGTGTAACAAACAAGCTGCTATACCTACTAATCAAGCCTTTGGATATCAGACTATAAAATGCCCACGAAAGGGCAGCCATCAACGCCAGGAAATCGCCCAACGGATTAATTTTTAGTACGAAACCTCCGCTGTAAATGACCAAAGCCACACCAGAAAATGCCAATAAAGAACCATAAACCAGTTTAAACTTCAGTTTTTCATTCCGATGGGTCAGAAAAAACAAGATGGCCGTGAAAAGAGGTGCAGTACACACAAGTAACGAAACATTGGAAGCCAGCGAATAACGTAAAGCAGTGTTTTCAGCCATGAAATAGAGGGAGCCAGCAGTCATGCCTGAAAGTAGAAACAGAAACTCGTCTTTGAGGTTGTGTGCAAAAAGCTGTTTATAAGTGAACGCCCAAATGCAAACATATCCGATTGCAAATCGCAAAAACATGATTTCAGCGGGCGTCAAACCATTTTCAATCAGCACCTTGGTCGAAACGAATGTCGTTCCCCATACCGATACGGTAAGGAGTGCAAGCAGGTGATAACCGATATTCTTGGAAATGGTGGCAGGCATGGGGCAAAATTAGTGATAAAAACTGGTTCCAACCCTCTGTAGAAGCGTTTGACCGGCAAATAGTCGGTTATGACCGAACGAATGGAGTACCTGCTTGAACTTTTTGTATTTTTGGATGTCCAACTTACCGAAAATGAAAATAAAAAACATGCACGATTCTGAAGGCACTTCCGACAGCAAAATTAAAGCATTGCCGACGGTGCTCATTCACCTGTTTATCTGGCTGGTAATCTTTTCTTTGCCTTTGCTGTTCAGGCCAGGTAATATGGGACCGGGTGGACGTGGTGAACTACCCATGCCCTTCCTGATTCCCATTCCCATCCTGATGAACAACATCTTTTTGGTCATTGCTTTCTATATCAACCTTTTTGTATTGATGCCCCGATATTTCAACACGAAAAAATGGGGCTATTTTCTGTTTTTCACTCTCTTGTTCGTGTTTGTGAGCCTATATTTTCATCAATTCTCACAATGGCTTGAAAGAAGCTGGTGGCCAGACATGTACAGACCTCGTGGACCAAGACAATCAGCAATGAACGGACCCGGATTTCACGACCACAACCGAGGTTTTTCCTTCCGTCAGTTCTCCTTTATTTATCTGTTCATCATGACTTGGGCACTGAGTATGGCCTACTACCTGTTCATGCAATTGCAGAAATCGGTTCGTAAGGCAGACCAGGTTTTGGCCACCGCATTGCAATCCGAACTTTCCTTCCTCAAGGCGCAAATAAACCCACACTTCCTGTTCAACACGCTGAACAACATTTATGTACTGACGCTGAAGAAATCAGAATCCGCACCGACGGCAGTGGTGAAGCTCTCCAACCTGATGCGAAAAATCACGAACGACACAGCAGTGGACTTTGTGCCGTTTGAAGAGGAACAGCAGTTCATCCGCGATTATCTGGATTTGCAGGAACTCCGGCTGAGCAAAAAAACCAAGGTCATTTATGAAGTGACGGGCGATTACAGTGCGTGCGCCATTGCTCCCAGAATCCTGATTCCATTCATCGACAACGCATTCAAATTCGGGGTAAGTGGGCATACGGAATCTGAAATTGACATTCGGATGCACTTTGAAGGTAATATTCTGAACTTTTCCATTAAGAATGCGATTCACGCCAATGCTGGAGAAAGCCTGGAATCGGCTGGTGTTGGACTTGACAACTCCAAACGTCGCCTTGAATTGCTTTATGCAAACCGTTACGACCTAAAAATTATCCACACCGAGGAGCGCTATGAAGTTCTGCTCAAAATCGAATTGAAATGAAATGCATCGCTGTTGATGACGAGCCTCTTGCGCTCGAATTGATGGAAACCTACATTGCGCAGGTTCCCGGATTAGAATTGCTGACCACCTTCACCGATGCCATTTCCGCCTGGGGATTTTTAAAGAAAAATCAGGTGGATTTGGTTTTTCTGGACATTCAGATGCCCGATATCAATGGTATTCAGTTGGCTAAGTCCCTGGATCGTAAGAATCCGATGGTCATATTCACGACGGCTTACAGTAAATATGCGGTGGAAGGATTTAATGTGGATGCGGTCGATTACCTGCTGAAACCTTTTGAATTCAGTCGTTTCATGGTAGCTGTAAACAAGGCGAAAGAGCAGAAAGCGCTGAAGGAAACGACACCTGTGGTGGAGGATGATCAAGCCATTTTTGTGAAATCCGACTATCAGAACGTTCGGATAGCCATCCGTGACATCCAGTATATTGAAGGTTTCGACGATTACATTCGCATCCATGTGGATACCGGCAAAAGCATTTATACGCTGATGAGCCTCAAGAGCATGCTTGAGAAACTGCCTTCGACCGATTTTCTGAGAGTACACCGTTCGTACATCGTTCCGGTGAAACGGATTAAACGTATTCACAATCAGCAAGTCCAATTAGGTGACAAGGAAATACCCATCGGCAAAAGCTATGTGGATGCCGTTCGCACGTTTTTAAACATCAAATAATTATATTCCTATGAAATTACGTTCTTTCGTTTTATTACTGCCTTTTTTTCTGGGATTTGAAGCGCTGGCAGGCAACAACACTTCTGTTTACAAAACCGACGTTACCGTTGATGGACGGAACACGGAATGGAAATCGCCCCTGCCCAGGTATAATAAAATAGCCGGCATCAATTTCGATGTGGCCAACGACGAGCGCAACATTTATATGATTGTTCGTGTGACTGATACGACCTCCATACGCCAGATTCGGCAAAACGGGTTGGAAGTGTGGATCAACAAGGACGGAAAAAAGAAAAATACGACGGGAATCACCTACCCGTTGGCTCCAGATAAACTAAAAAACAACAGACTGGTGAGCATTGTAAACGCAGATGGGTTTTCTTGGAACATTAACGAACTGAAATTGACCGGCTTCCTGTTGGAAAATGGCAGACAACCGGTAAAAGGTTGCCCGGTCAAGGTAGCCATCAAAAAGGATTCCTCCGATTGCATCGTCTACGAATTGGCCATTCCTTTCAATACCTTTTATAAGGAAAAGTTGGAGAAGGAAGACCTTCGAGATCAATTTTATATCGGTTTCGTGGTGAAAGGTGTGACGATTGATGAAACAACGGATGTGCCTAGGGTGGTGATGCGCGGCATGGGAGGCGATTATCATGGCGGTATGGACGGTGGCAGAATGGGTAACATGGCTAGCATGATGGCCATGTTTGGTGATATGGACAAAATCTGCTGGCAAAAAATTCAGTTTTCGCTGAAATAGATGCTTATAAGTTGCTTTTGGATAAATAGTACTACCTTTGCGGAGGTTTTGAAGATCCTCTCCGCAAGCTACGAGGAGTCTTCGATTCCGGCAAGGAAAGTTCTATGCGAATCCCGCTGCATACAGCGGGGTCAGCGACCGGAATTCAATATTTATCCAGCACTTACTACCTATGACCCAGGAGCTTGATTCAAAGGAGGTTAACATTCAACCGTCCAATCCTTCCCAAACCAACGATAAAGATAAAGCCGCCAGACTTGGAACCGATCCAGTTGGCAAGCTGCTATTGCATTATTCGCTGCCTGCCATTCTCGGCATGACAGTTTCCTCGCTTTATAGCGTGATTGACCGCATTTTCATAGGAAACGGGGTCGGTCCGTACGCTATTTCCGGTTTGGCGCTTACCATGCCGATGATGAACCTGATGATGGCCTTCGGTGCCATGATCGGTGCCGGTGCTTCGGCCATGATTTCCATCCGACTGGGGCAGAAACGCATGGAGGATGCCACAAACATTCTGGGAAATACGTTGATCCTGAACTTCATCATCGGGTTCCTACTCATGGTCTTTGGCCTGATTTTCCTGGATGACATCCTGACTGCTTTCGGAGCGAGTGCAAAGACACTGCCCTACGCCAGGGATTTCATGCAGATTGTGCTGTTAAGCAGCCTGTTCAGCAGTAATTTCTACGGACTGAACAACGTGATGCGGGCCACCGGCTATCCTAAGAAAGCGATGTACAGCAGCATGCTTTCCGTCGGGGTGAATCTTTGCCTGGCACCCGTATTCATCTTTGTTTTCCATTGGGGAATTCGCGGAGCAGCTTTTGCAACAGCTATCGCACAGTTTTGCGGGTTCATCTGGGTGTTCAGCCACTTTATGAACAAAAAACATTTCATCCATTTCCAACAGGGTTATTTCAAGCTGAAGAAACGCATTATCCGGGACATCCTGTCCATCGGCATGTCGCCCTTCCTAATGAACGTGGGCGCCAGCGTAGTCGCCATGATCATCAACATGAGCCTGCACAAATACGGTGGCGGTGGTGAACGCAGCGACATGGCCATCGGAGCGTTCGGCATTGTGAATGCGGTCGCCATCTTATTCATTATGGTGACGCTGGGGCTCACCATGGGGATGCAACCCATTGTCGGATACAATTATGGAGCCAAACAAAACCATCGGGCACTCAAAGCTTATAAATTGACGGCCATTGCCGCGGTATTGGTTACGACGACCGGTTTTGCCATCGCCATGTTCATACCCAGACAACTGGCATCGCTTTTCACCAGTGATCAGGACTTGATCAATCAATCGGTGATTGCCCTGCGGACAGTGCTGCTGGTGTTCCCATTCGTTGGATTTCAGATTGTAACCACCAGCTTTTTCCAGTCGGTTGGAAAAGCCTGGCTGTCTGTCATCCTGAGTTTGTCCAGACAATTGTTGTTCCTGATTCCATTCTTATTTATTTTTCCGCATTTCTGGGGTTTGCATGGTGTTTGGTTGGCTTCTCCCGCCGGTGACTTTCTTGCTACGGTCATTACCATTACGCTGATTGCCACGCAATGGAAGAAAATTCTGCCGATGAATGCGCCTATAACCGATAAATAACTTATTTTTGTAGCCTAACGTTTTTAACGATGAGACTGATTGCTCTGCTTTTCTCCTTGTATATTTTGGTGCTGACGGCATTGCCATGCGCGGAAATGAAGGAAAAGGATCATGCGCAAAATGCACCTGCTTCACAGAACTCACCCAACCACGACAACTGTAGCGAATGCTCGCCTTTTTGCACTTGCAATTGCTGCGCAACGCCCATGGTTTGTCAGATGGATCTCGTTGTTTTTCAAGTAAGTACCATTGTTCGGAAACACGAAACGAATTATCCGACACTTTTCGTCACCCAACGTTCCGGTGATATCTGGCAACCACCTCAATTAAGCTAATTAGGATGTTCTAAAAGAGCACCAATCTCTTCGTTACTGCTTATTCGACAATCCTCACGTACCTAAAGTACGCTCCGGTATGTCTCATAATCAGTGCCTTGACCTTGGCGCTCTTTTAAAACATCCTACCTGGAAATCAACAGGAACCGAATCGAAAAATTATTCGATTCGGGATTCACGTTCGTATTTACTTAATTGAGATTCACTATGATAGAGCGTATCATCCATTTTTCGGTTAAAAATAAATTTATTGTCGGGCTGTTTGTCCTGGCTTTGATCGGTTGGGGCAGTTATTCCCTGTCGCGTCTGCCCATCGACGCAATTCCCGACATCACCAACAACCAGGTTCAAATCATCGCCTTGGCGCCTTCACTGGCTGTGCAGGAGGTGGAGAGTTTCATTACGGCACCTATTGAGGTGTCAGTGGCCAACATACCGGATATCATCGAATTACGATCCATTTCCAGACTTGGATTGTCGGTGGTCACTGTGGTTTTCAAGGACAATGTCGATGTCTATTGGGCCCGCCAACAATTGGGAGAACGGCTCAAGGAAGCGGAGGAAGGCATTCCGTCCGGCTTGGCCAAAATCGAACTGGCACCCATTTCATCGGGGCTGGGCGAAATTTTTCAATACAGACTAGCCGTTCAGAAAGGCTTCGAAAGCAAATTCGACCCGATGGAACTCCGTACCCTTCAGGATTGGGTCGTGCGTCGGGAAATGCTGGGTACGCCCGGTGTGGCCGACATCAACAGCTATGGTGGTTTCGTCAAGGAATACGAAGTGGCTGTGAATCCGGATCGACTCCGAAGCATGGGCCTGACGCTGAATGATATTTTCACGGCACTCGAAAAGAACAATGAAAACACTGGAAGCGCGTACATTGACAAGAAGCCGAATGCCTATTTTATCCGTGGCATCGGTTTGGTGAAAACGTTGGAAGACATTGAAAAGATCGTCGTCAAGAGCAATTCATCTGGCATGCCCGTGTTGATCCGTGACATTGCGAACGTGCAATACGGCAGCAGCACCCGCTACGGCGCTTTCGTGGTGGATACGACCGAAGCCGTTGGCGGTGTGGTGATGATGCTGAAAGGGGCCAATGCGCACCGGGTCATCGACGATGTGGAAACACGCATCGCTTCAATCCAGAAGTCATTGCCCGAAGGCGTGGTCATTGAGCCCTTCCTGAACCGTTCCGATTTGGTAGGACGTGCCATCGGCACCGTTTCCCGCAACTTGCTGGAAGGCGCGTTGATCGTGATTTTCATTCTGGTTTTGATGCTGGGCAACATGCGCGCTGGTTTGATTGTAGCTTCCGTGATTCCGCTGGCCATGCTATTTGCCGTCTCCATGATGAACCTGTTCGGCGTATCGGGCAACCTGATGAGTCTGGGTGCCATTGACTTTGGGCTGATTGTGGATGGTGCGGTGATCATCGTGGAAAGCGTGGTGCACCGGATTTCACAAAGCAAGACGCACCATCCTGGAGTTAAGGTACTTTCCCAGTCGCAAATGGATGAAAATGTCTTTCAGTCGGCCAAACGGATGATGAGTTCAGCAACGTTCGGGCAAGTCATTATTTTGATTGTATATCTGCCAATATTGGCTTTAGTCGGTATCGAAGGCAAGATGTTCCAGCCAATGGCACAGGTCGTTATGTTTGCATTGATCGGAGCGGCCATTCTTTCGCTCACCTACGTGCCGATGGCTTCAGCCTTGTTCCTGAGTAAAAAGACGGAGCATAAACCAAACATTTCGGACAAAATGATGGCTGGCATCCAAAAGGGATTTAGGCCGATCATTGATTTTGCCTTACGGCGGAAGCGGTTGGTGACGATTTCTGCGCTGGTGTTGTTTATTGGCAGTTTGCTCATTTTCAGCCGTTTGGGAGGTGAATTCATTCCACAGTTGGAAGAAGGCGATTTGGCGGCAGGCGTCATGACCCTGCAGGGCGGCTCGCTGAGCAACACCATCGAGCAAGTGGAAAAGGCCAATAAGATACTTTTGGAAAACTTCCCTGAAATCAAGCATGCGGTTTGCAAGATCGGCGCCGGTGAAATTCCGACCGACCCAACTCCCATGGAAACGGGCGACTACATCATTACGTTGAAAGACAAGGATGAATGGACTTCTGCCAAAACCCGTGAAGATCTCGTCGCCAAAATGGAGGAAGCTTTGATTCCGCTGGCCGGTGTGAAATTTGAGTTTCAGCAGCCCATTCAGATGCGGTTCAATGAATTGACGTCGGGTTCCAGGCAGGATATTGCGATTAAGATTTTTGGGGACGACCTTTCTACTTTGGCTTCAAATGCTTCCCAGGTAGAACGTATTATCAGGAGCGTCAAAGGAGTAGAAGACATCAACGTGGAGAAAGTGACCGGCCTGGACCAGGTGCAGGTGACCTACGACCGCGATAAACTGGCGCAATACGGCCTTTCGGTGGATGACGTAAACCGGGTGCTGCGGGCTGCTTTTGCCGGTAGTCAAGCAGGGGTTGTTTTCGACGAGGAAAAGCGTTTCGGTTTGGTGGTGCGCCTGGACAAGGACGCCCGCAAAAACCTCGAAGACGTGAAGGATTTATCGATCGTGCTGCCAAATGGTGGTCAAATTCCGATTGAAATGGTGGCTGATGTCTCCATCCGTTCGGGCCCCGCGCAGGTTTCACGCGAGAATACGAAACGCCGCATCACGGTGGGCTTCAACGTCCGAAACCGGGATGTGCAGAGTGTCATTGCGGAGGTCACCAAAAAAATCGATCAGGAAATTCATTTGCCGACGGGTTATTATGTGACGTACGGTGGGCAGTTCCAGAACCTGGAAGCGGCCAAAAACAGGCTTTTAATTGCCGTTCCGGTGGCTTTGCTGTTGATTTTTGTCCTGTTGTATTTCACATTCCATTCGGTGAAACAGACACTTCTAATATACACTGCCGTGCCCATGTCAGCCATCGGTGGTATCCTGGCCTTGTGGATACGGGGTATGGATTTCTCGATTTCAGCCGGTGTGGGATTCATTGCTTTGTTCGGGGTGGCGGTGCTGAACGGAATTGTCTTGATCGCTGAATTCAACAGGCTTGAAAGAGAAGGCATAACGGATATTGTGGAACGGGTGAAGAAAGGCCTGCATACGCGGTTGCGGCCGGTCATCATGACGGCTGCGGTAGCATCGTTGGGTTTCCTGCCCATGGCATTATCGACTTCAGCAGGAGCGGAAGTGCAGAAGCCGTTGGCGACGGTGGTCATAGGCGGATTGATTTCAGCCACGTTATTAACGCTGATTATTCTTCCGGTGTTCTATGCGATTTTCTCGCAGCGGTCGTTCAGAAGGAAGCGCAAGATTCCCATAATACTTATTTTAATATTGCTATCGTTCACCACCTTACAAGCTCAAAAGGTACGGACCGTAAGTTGCGACGAAGCCATCAAAATGGCCTTGGACAGCAACCTGACAGTGCGCTCCTCCAACTACGCCATTGATCTGGAACGGGCATTGAAAGGCGCTGCGGTCGATATCGGAAAGACTACTGTCGAAGGACAATTCGGTCAGTTCAATTCCGCCTCCAACGACAATGGGCTGACGGTTTCGCAGTCGTTTGCTTTCCCCACCGTATACCTCAACCAGCGGAAACTCGCCGATTCCAGAATCAAGAGCAGCCAGTGGCAACAAAAGGTTTCGCAACTCGAAACAGCGACGCAGGTGAAGCAAGTGTATTGGCAATTGGCCTATTTGTATGCTTCAAAGAGTCTGTTGAAGGAGCAGGACAAGTTGTTTGAAGGCTTTCTTAAAGCTGCAGAATTGCGCGCCCAGACTGGTGAAACAGGTTCCCTTGAAAAAATGACCGCCCGTTCGCAGGCACTAGAAATCAAGAACCAATACCGGCAGGTTTCCGCCGACATCGCAGTCTATAATCGCAAACTTCAGACACTGTTGAATACTTCTTTATCCATAACTGCCGCTGATACTATATTGAAACAAATTCCATTCACGCCTTCGGCAGAAGCCTTCAGCCAACACCCCTCGCTTGGTTTGGCCCAACAGGAAGTGGAAGTTTCGCACACCGAAAAAAGCTTGGAGCGCAGTCGAATGCTACCCGATCTGACCATCGGTTATTTCAACCAGACCATTGATGGAACCTTGGATGCCAGCGGAAACCCGTTCCGCAGCGGCTACCGGTTCAGCGGCATTCAGGCTGGCATCGCCCTTCCTCTTTGGGCTGCTCCGAATATAGCCAGAATCAAGGCTGCCGGCATCAATGAAACCATCGTGCGGAACAACTCCGAAAACTTCAGCAAATCGCTTTCGAGCAAGTATGATGAGTTGCTGCAGGAATTCGATAAGTTCCGTGTAAGTGTCGATTATTATGAGCAACAGGCTGTTCCCGAAGCTCTGATGATCGTGGACCAATCCACGCTGAACTACAAAGCCGGAAGCTTCGGTTACTTCGACTACGTGTTGAGTCTAGGCAGAGCCACCGACATCCGCCAAAACTACCTCAAAGCCCTGAACGGCCTGAATCAAACCATTATTCAACTTCAATACCTCACCGGTCAACTTTATTAATTATGAAACGAGCCCATGAGCAATCGCTCCCACAAATAATCAATTATTTGGCGAGTTACATCGAATACTTTACTGTCAAAATAAAAAATAATGAGATGAAAAAATACAGCATATTCCTTTTACTTGCACTCATTTCCTGCAACAGTGGTAAAAAAGCCGAATTAGCGGTTCCCGCCGAAGTCATTCCCGAAAACATCGTAGAAATGCGTGCCGACCAGATCAAATTGGCAAACATCCAAACGGGTTCCCTGGAATTACGTTCCATGAGCGGCACCCTCCAGGTGAACGGAGTGGTGGCGGTCGCTCCAAACAGCATGGCTACGGTTTCAGCCCCCATGGGTGGTTACATCAAAAGCACCAACCTGATGCCGGGCAAATCGGTGCGCAAAGGGCAAATCCTAGCCGTTATCGAAAACCCTGCGTTCATCGACCTGCAGCAAAATTACCTCGAAACGAAAAGCAAGTTCGAATTTGCCGAAGCCGATTTCAAACGCCAGTCGGACTTATACAAAAGCGACGCGACTTCCCTAAAGAACATGCAGCAAGTCACCAGCGAATACAAAATCCTGAAAGCCCAGATGCGTGCCATGGAGCAGAAACTACGACTCATCGGCATTCAAGCAAGCAGTTTGACCGCCGACAACATTACTAGCATGGCTTCCGTCGTTTCGCCCATTTCAGGCTTTCTGAAAACCGTCAACGTGAGCATCGGCAAATCCGTTTCGCCCACCGATATCCTTTTCGAACTCGTCAACAGCGACCAACTCTTTCTGGAACTCACCCTATACGAAAAAGATGCAAACAAAGTGGCAAACGGTCAACACCTCCATTTCCTCATTAACGACGAAACCGAGGAACACGAGGCAACCATTTATCAGACAGCCAAATCCATCAACGCCGACAAGAACTACAAAGTCTATGCCACGGTGAACGGCACGTGCAAAAACCTGCTGCCAGGCACCTACGTGAATGCCATCATCGAAGTTTCCGGCCAGAAAGCCACAGCCCTGCCCTCCGAAGCCATTGTCAGTTTCGAAGACAAGAATTACATATTTGTTTATCAAAAAGAGAAGATGGAAGGCGGCAAAGCTTTTACAGAATACCGGATGGTGGAAGTGCAAAAAGGCGTCAGCGAACGGGGTTTCGTTGAAGTAATCCTACCAGCAGGCATGGATGCCAAGGGCTTGAAAGTGGTGGTGAAGGGGGCTTATAATCTGCTGTCAGCCAAGAAGAATGCTGGAGAAATGGCGTGTTAAGAAATGAGGCATTGGATATCACAGACTGTGATGACCAAATCCATAAGCATGTGGGTTCTTCAATATCTTCGTTAACTTACCTTCATAGCATTCAACATATTGCCATACACATTATTCAACGCAGACAGATTTTCATTGAGTTTCTTGATCTCTTCGCGGTACCTTTTGGTGTCGGCGGCTGTTTCAGCCATATCATTCAGGTATTCGGCTGCTTCGCGCTTTTGCAACATATAGACGGTACTCATATCGGAAAGGCTACGATTGATGGATTTCATATTCCGCTGATAGGTCATGGCCTCATCTTCGATGACAGATAGAGAGTTGGCGATGCTTTTAAACTTGAATACGGTTTTCGAGGTCACTTTTGAGATGGTATCCTCGTATGTTTTTGAAAGTTTGGCTAGGGATAAATCTGCTGATTTGATGGTCTTCATGTATTGATTGGAGACAACGGAAACATTCCCCATGGAATTCATCGTGGAGGCTGTTTCGCCCAATTTCCGCATTCCGATACCCAATTCCTGAAGCATTCGGGGAGTGATTTCGGCTTCAGCAAGCATTTTATCAAAATTAGAAAGGGCGAAAAAACCCTCACCACCTAAAGCTGCCGGTTGTTGGTTTGCTTGAAAGGAGGTGATGCTGTCAAATCGCACTTGCGGACTTTCAATGACTTCAGCATTGACATGTTCCGGTTCTGGTTCCGAATTGAACGCATAAAAGAAGAAAATGACTGCTTCAGTAACCAGACCAGCAGTAAGCATGTAATCTGCACCTGCCCAATGCTGTAATTTAAAAAGTGCACCAAGCACTACAACGGAAGCACCAAAACCATACAGTTTGTCCATTGTTTTCTTAAATGCTTTCGATTGCACCAAGGTATCTATTCCGCTCATATCTGGTAGTTTTAAATGTTATTGAATGATGCGCTAAATATACGTTTCTGAATAACATCCGTATGAAAGGGAATGGATAGAACTTTACTTCTAAAAATCGTAATGGCTTGTAGGGGCTCCCCTACAAGGAAATCGTACATATCTGATATATAGACACAAACCTCTTGTTGGATAAGCGATTAGTAGGAAATCTGAATGAATGAAACGGCCTGTCTGGGCAATTGCATGGTTATTGTAGTTTGGCCGGCATTGATTTTGATAGTCTTAGGCTTGTCCAGCATTTCCAACTTACCTGACTTTTCCAACGTTTGAATCTGCTCGAAGGTCGGGCTTTGAGGGGAACCCATCTTTTTCCAAACTTCGTAGGAATTGCTGTGCAAGGCATCGATGCGGTAGTGGGTCAATTGTGCTTTCCCGGACTTTAGGCCTTTAATGGTGAGTGAAACGGGTGAACCCGCATCCTGCACGTCCTCATCGTGGTAATTCCATAAAAGAACGGAAACCGACTTCGCATCGGCTGCTGCAAAAGCATTCACGTCCGTTTTCGGACCGCGTACGCTCTGGTCGCGCATGGACAGGAAGTCGTAGGCCCGATCGCCGCTCACTTCCACCCGATTGCCTCGCATCATGCCCAGCATGCGGAAGACATTGAGCACCGGTTTGTCCACACCGTTGGTGGCCAAGTCACGAAAACCATAGAACCAAGGTTGGTTTTCGAATTCGAACGACCAGTTGACGGCACCTATCAGGTTCACGCCATAGTGTTCAGCCAAGTCGTAAATGCGTGGAATGGAGGCTGCGGTGTAACTTGAATACATGGTGCCGTTGCGGTAGGCATTTTCGGGATTGGTGTGCATGCCACAGGCTGCGCAGCCTTCGGGATCGGATTCACCGATGATGACAGGCAGGTTTTTTACACCGGGAATGGAAGCAATCGTCGCCATATTATCGTTGACGTCCCTCAACTGCCGGCTGATGCTCATCTTTACATTGCCGTCAATGACCTTGGGCGAACCCTTGGCATGAAAAGCTACAAAATCGAGGGGAGAACCGATTTTGCCAGTCACATAATTCGTATCGTTCAGACAATGATTGACGAAGGCTCGCAAATACTTGGAAGCCCCACCCGTGCTGTGCGGACCACCAATCCTTGCCGTTGGCAAAGCGCGTTTCACATTGAAAGCGGTATAATCGTAGAGTTTGTATAGTTCAGGCACAGTGCCCATCCAGTAATATCCGTCCGGTTCGTTCCACAATTCCCAATACCAGCTTTCTACTTCGGCCTGGCCGTAGCGTTCCACGCAATGGCGGACCCATTGATAAACGAGTTCGCCCCATTTGTTGTAGTCTTTAGGCGGATAGGCCCAGCCGGTGATGATTTCCTTGTACGGCACACCGGGCGCCCAATGATGCTGATAGGGCTGCGGTTTCGTCGAGAGCGCTTCGGGCATGAAACCGAACTGCGCCAGCGGTTTCATGCCCCGCTGAATGTAGGTGTCGAATATGCTGTCCACGATTTGCCAGTGGTAGACCGGATTTCCGTTGGCATCTTCCCTGTACATGTTGGAGGAACCCCATTTGAGTGCAGCCGTTCCGTCGCCCGTACACATCAGGTTGTGCGCCCGAACGTACACAGGAACCGGACTCAATGCGGCCAGTTCGGTCAACAGCTTTTGACCATCCTTCATATAGGTGAAGTTTGGCTCGTCGTAACCGAACCAGGCCCAGATGTGTTTCAGTTGTCCCTGACTTCTAGTGACATCCACGTTCAGGTTCACCGTTTCTTGTTGGGCGAGGACAGCGGCGGAAACCAAACTCCAGCAAAGGATCAAAAGGAACTTTTTCATAATCATTCAATGTTACAATAATTTCGCATGTATTCTTCCCAATTGACATTGAAGGGAATGACCAGGTATTTGTTGTCGGGCGAAACCAGTAGTTTGGTCGGGTAACTGTTTACACCGAAAGGTTTGGTTACTTCATCCGTGATTTCAGCCACTGGAAACGTGTAGTTGTTTTTGGACATGAACGCTGACAAATTGGTAGAAAAATAGGAGAAGGTGCGGACGCGTATTATTGAACCCAGCAGTGTATTGTACGTGTTTGCAACCTCATTCAAGTGCGGTAATTCCTTGCAACAGGGTGAGCACCAGGTCCCCCAGACATCAATGAGTGTCCAGGTGTCTCGATTTTTGGTGAAGTCGAGGGTCTCGGTTCCGTACGAAACCTTTAGAGCAGGCGCTTGCTGCATCTTGCTTTTGACAAAACGGCTCCAAAGGATGTTGTATGCTTCCATTTCGGGATGAAGGGTCAGGAAGGTCTTGATTTTCTGAATGTTGTTATTTACTGGCACCCCATAAGCAGTTTCCAGCAACATTGCCAGTTCCTCTTTGAATAGCTTGTTCTTTTCCAGGTAAAGGATGTATTTGGATTGGAAGCCGACATTTCTGTTGTCGCCTTCCAGCAAATAGGCATCGTAATTATAACCATCACGACGTTGCATGTCCGTGACATCCGGACTGTAATTGGCAGCAGCTTTCAGACAATCCGGATTTTCACCCTCGGTGCGATATTTGAGATACATGCTGTAGGCCAGCAGGTAACGGTGCCAGCCCCTAGAAACGATTTGACGGAGAAGGGGGTCGGGTTTATCGATGTAGGGATATTGCTGCAGGTTGGTGATGATTTTATCCAGGACTTTCGTCTTCAAATCGACCGGAACCAGTTTCTTTTGTTCCAGATTTTTAAGGATGAGCAAACCGTAGAGCTCGGTTTTCGCCTTAATGTTGGAACTGTCTTTCAACAGCTCGAAATAGGTTTGAAGCATTGTTGTGGCTTCAGCCAAAGAGTTTACATTGTAGGACTGGTTCCATACATACATCGGCTCAATTATACTCCTGATGGATGGATCCTGCAGATCCCACAAAGCTTTCAAGTATTCCTGAGGGGCTTTTTCACTTCGATCCTGAAGTGTTTGGGACAGACTATTGTGAAGATTGTCGATGAGAAAAGGCTGATAGAGTTTATTCAGCTTTACGGAGGCATCCACGGCTTTTTCCTTGGGAGAAGTCCGCCATAGATCGCTCAGACTGTTGGTCAAATCATAGGCTTCTTTGGGAATTTGAGCGGAAACGGTAAACGTAAGTGCACACAGCAGCACCAGCAAGAAGGTGTTTTTCATTTTTTAGTGAGGATTTTGAATGAAACAAATATAAACATTTCTTTATTTTTTCCCGTCACTGCGTTTCAATAGCAGCATAATCACATCATTTTCCCGGATGGAAAAGGCCCTTTCTAACCTACCTGAAACAGAAACCTCTACGGTTTCTTTGGAAACAGGCAAACCGTCATTTTGCTGATTGATCTGCGTGACTTGTTGTTTGGTCAATTGACTGGGCTTCCCCATGGAAAGGTAAGCAGTATATGCGTCATTAAACTTATAGCCGATCCGATACATTTCCAACACATATTTCCCCTTGGGAATCCCGGTGAGGGAGACGTTCACACTGCCTTTGGAACGAGCAGGCAAATCGCGGATATAATAGGCCTGATTGTTCAAGGAATCCTCTAGGGTATAGGTATAATCCCAGAAAAGCAGCTGTATCTCCCCTTTTGCGTTCTTGCAGATCCAGGAAGAACTGTCGGCATTATTGAGTTCGGTCTCACCCAGTTTGTTTAAATAGGCAAAAGAATAGTAGGCCGGCTTCTTGATTCCTTGGGTATTAAGTAGTCCGAATCCACCATGAAATGGTGTGAAACGGGGGCCTGCTTCCTCGAAGATATCTGTAAAGGTCCAGTATGACATCGAGTTTACGGAGTTGCCAGCCTGTTTGATTTTCTCCAGAATGTATGTCGCTTCGTGGTAACTGTCGTGAAGCGGGTCCATCGGGGTATAGGAGGAACTCCATTCGGTGTAATGCAGTTCCAGATTGGGCATGGTGGATCGTGCGATTTGCCTGCGCGATTGCCACATATCGCCGCTCACGCTCCATTTGTCCTTGTTCAGAACGGTACCGGTGGAACCGTATTCGTCCAGAAAGCCCTGGCTCACCCCATAACTATGGGTGCTTATAAAATCCAGAGGCAGCTTGTTGGCGCTGCAGAACGCAATCATCTCAGGCACCCACGCTGCCCCTGCAGTGGCTGGCCCTCCTACTCTGAATTTGGAGTTGACAGATTTGATGGCTTCCACGCTGTATTTGTAAAGTTTGAAATATTCCTCCTGCGTTCCTGCCCAGAAACCGTCCAGATTGGGTTCGTTCCAGACTTCAAAATACCAGGTCTTGACTTCCTCTACCCCGTATCGTTCTGAAAAATGTTTTGTAAGGTCCTTGATGGCCGCCTTCCATTTTTCGTAATCCTTGGGGGGCGTCACGTTCCCTTTCCACCAGAATATGCTCTTTTTTCCGCTGGCCAGTTGATTGGGCATGAATCCAAGTTCCACGAACGGCTTCATACCGATGCTGACGATGTAATCGTACAGAACATCAATGTATTGGTAATTGTACTCCGATTTACCACGTTCTTCTCTGTAGAATCCCATGTCGTCGGTGAGCAGGCCGTGCATTCGGATGTATTTGAAGCCGCATTCTTGGTGCGTCATGGCCAGCTGCTGCTGCCAGTCGGCACGTAACCCCTCATTGGCTCTGCCGGCCCCGATGCATTCCTTAAACTGAGTGTTCAGCGGACCGCTTACTTTGGAGAGGTCGGCTGAGATGGTACGGACTTGAGCCAAAGCAGTAAATGAAATAATACAGGTAAAAAGCATTGATAAAAAGTGGATGTGTTTCATAGTTAGGTGGTTTATTGAATTCTAATCCGATTTGCCAAAGCTAAGAAGTAATCGTTTGACCATATAGCCAATTCTTGAGTATTTTTTAAAAAGGGTGCAACATCCTTTTTGACTTTGTCAATATCGGTCGTCGCCAATTTGTCTTTCAATCTGATCATGAAATCTTCCTGACTCATTTCGATGCCATTGAATTCCTTCATTCGAATTTGTAGATGATTGAAATTCAAAGAGGTATCATTTCTTACATACCATTCAAAATCATACCAGTCGCGCCCCTTAACCCGATTTTTCCAGTTTCTGAAAACGAGCGCATGCATTTTACCGGCATAGAGATCGGGAAGCGTAAAACATCGGGTCATAAAAGAAAAAGGCTGCAGCAATAGTTTCTGCTCTGTCTCAAAATTCAATGGCGGATTCGTGTCCACTTCAATCTTGATCCGAACTTTTTTGTTCGACTTCAGTGACAAATCGTATACATCTGTCAAATCTTTCAGGAATGCGGATTCTACTTTCCCAAAGCCCCTTTTCTCCTTTTTGCTTATCTCAACTTCCCGACCCAGCGCATTGAATTCTTCCATGATTGCCGGAAAATAATCCTCAATCTGAAAGGTTTCACCTTTAGCAATGAGTGAGAAATCCAGGTCCTCGGAAAATCGCGGAATGTTGTGGAAAATCCGTAGACAGGTGCCGCCATAGAATGCTGCTTTCTCAAAAAAACCGCTTCGATACAAACCGGCAAGGGCGATTTCCTGCATCGTTTCATGGAGTGCATTCAGCCGATCGGAGTCGGATTTGATCTCGTAACGTGACATCATTTGGTCAAAGATGCTCATTTGTTCAGTAGCTTTAGAAGTAACGAAATTTCCACCTTCTTTTTACCGTATTGAGCACACTGCTGAATCAAGGATGCATCAAAATTGGCCAATTCAGAAGTATCAAACCGGATATCCTCTTCGAGGTATTGTTGCATTCCTTTAAGTGACTGAATACGTAGCCCTTGAGTATATGCAATCAGATCACAAAGCGCCTTTTCAGGAGAAGCGATTAGAAAGGTTTGACTGGTTGAAACCTGTCGAATGCCGATGCGGTAATACGCTGCGGGAGTTTCCGTATAGCTGAATGTGGCCAGTTCGTTGACAAATTGACGACTTCGCTTGGTTGTCATGGACTTCACTTCATAAACCCGTTCAGGAATGAACCCATAATAACTTAAGGCATATTCCATGGACAGATAGGACGGTCCATACAAATGATTGGCTATCAGTTCAAGAGAAAGGGATTGGCCGGTTTTGTCCGGGGAAACTGCATAGAGCCCCCGCTTCAAGCGAATCAGGTTTCCACTTCGTTCAAGATTGGAAATTTTGTTTGAGGGAAAGCCATAGTTGGAAAAGACGGACTTCAACGTTGAGGAGTCTATCGGAACAATACCAAATTGCAACAGTCTATCCATGATGAGCGTACTAATTCGCCACAAATATAACTGTTTTTACACAGTTATCACTATTTTTTTCAATTTAATATGCAAATATAGATATATTATTCCATTCACACGATTGTCGCCCGTTGTACTTAAAGGATATTAATGCAACACCTGACGGGTGTAGGATTTCCGGCGAAGAAACATTTTGTCGAAGCGCAGGAGCAACACATAACAGGGCAGGAACAAGTCGAAAATCAAGATGGAAAAATAAAAACGCTTGTCATTCAGTGTTTTGGATGCACGGTTGATTACCACCATCTGAACAATGAATCGGAGCAGGAATAGCACGCCATCCACAATCAGCAAGGGTAAATTCCAATTGACCAGACCAAAAACCAGCAGGGTGATGAACAATGCATAAAACGCATAGCGGGATAAAAGCTCATTGCCTGTGCGGAATTTGGCCATCGGTTTGTAATACGAGGATGTGTAAATCTGATTGATCCGGGTTTCTTTCCAATGGGATTTGACATCTTCGGTGACAATGTTCATCACGGCAGCAGGGGAAACCTCCACCCGGGTGTTTGAACCTTTTGCCACATCCGAAATAAACAGATCGTCTTCGCCAGAAAACAAATTCAGATGTGAGGCAAAGCCTTTTTGGTTGAAAAAAAGCTCTTTACGATAGGCCAGATTCCTGCCGATGCCCATGTACGGTCTTTTGGAAGCGGCCAGTCCAAGGTAACGCATTCCTTGGAACAGGTTGTCGTAGGCGATGAGTTTCTTGAAAACGCCCTTGATGGTTTCGTAGCGGCTGTAGGACAACACCACGGAAGTACTTGGTGTGAATTGCTGCATCATGGAAGCAATCCAATGTGGTCCAGATGGAAGGCAGTTTGCTTCGGTGAAGAGCAGGTAATCGTATTTGGCAGCCTTGATGCCAACAGTCAGGGCCATTTTCTTGGTGCTGATGCTTTGAACGCCTTCAGGAATAAAGGTATGGTACAAATGTGGATACTGCAGGGCCAGTTTCTTGAGCAAATCGTCGGTCTCATCGGAAGAAGCATCGTTAACTACCACCACCTGATACTCGGGATACTCCTGTTCCAGAATTAGTGGCAATTGACGGGCCAGAACCGCTTCCTGGTCACGGGTGGTAATAATGACAGTAACAGGTGGCTGGTTTTCGGCAAGTTTTATTTTACCGGTATTGACCCGTTTGGAAAAACGGGATATGCCACTAAAAAAGAAAAGGTAATAATACAGTTGAATGACCAAGAACAATCCGATTGCGGATGTCAGAATCCATTCATTGACAGACCAGGTGAACCATTCCAAAAACATACTTATGCATTATTTAGTTGCACAGGATGTTTCATTTGGGAGAGAAGGACAAGGCACTGAGTGTGAAGTCGTACCGGAGCGTACTTAAGGTACGTGAGGATCGACGAGTGCTCAGTAACGTAGTAGTTCGCTTCCAAATGAGACATCTTTTAAATTAGATCAGAGAAATACGCCTTAGGCAGCTTCCGCAAATTATATTGCGAAGCCATAATTTCCCCATACGCACCGGCTGAACGCAAAGCGATGATATCCCCACGTTTGGAGCCGTTTAGTTCCACATCCTTGCCAAAGCAGTCGGATGATTCACAAATGGGGCCTACCACGTCGTATTTTTCAACAGGCGCTTCGGAAGTGATGTTTTCAATCTTGTGGTACGCTTGGTAAAGCGCCGGGCGAATCAGTTCGGTGAAACCGGCATCGACCACGGCAAAATTCTTTTTGACGCCTTCCTTGATGTATAGCACCTTGGTAATCAGGTTGCCGCATTGCCCGGTGATGGAACGACCCGGTTCGAAATGCAGAGTTTGACCGTCACGGAGTTTGAGCATACTTTTGAAGGTCTTGAAGTAGTCTGCAAAATCCGGTATCGGATTTCTGGTCGGATAGTGGTAATCGATACCCAAACCACCACCCACGTTGATGTGTTCCAATGTGATGTTGCGCTTGGCCAGTTGGTCCTGAAGCTCGTTCACACGGCTGCAAAGGCCAGCGAAGTTGTTCAGTTCCAGAATCTGGGACCCGATGTGAAAGTGAATGCCGATGAGCTTGATGTTCTTGGCTTTAATGGCCACGTCCACCACTTTGTCGAAATCGCAGAGGGCAATGCCGAACTTGTTTTCTTCCTTGCCGGTGGTGATGTAGTGGTGGGTGTCGGCTTGCACGTTCGGATTGATGCGAAGGGCGATTCGAGCCACTTTGCCTTGGGCTTCAGCCAGTTCATTGATTACTTCCAATTCCGGGATGGATTCCACATTGAAGCAGAAAATATCGTGTTCGAGGCCGAATTTAATTTCCCAATCGGCTTTTCCTACGCCTGCAAAAACGACTTTGGAGGCAGGAAAACCGGCTTCAAGGGCGGCACGGACTTCGCCACCGCTTACGCAGTCGGCACCCAGACCGTAGCTGTTGATGATATTGAGAATGCGCGCATTGGCATTGGCTTTAAGCGCATAATGCACGTGAAAATCGTACTTTCCGGCTTCGGAAGTCACCGTTTGAAGCGTGCGGTGCAGCACTTCGGTATCGTAATAGTAATACGGGGTTTCCAGTTGGGCGAGCTTCGCCACAGGGAACGTTCCTTTTTGATCCATTTTTAATTTTTGAAAAGGTGATCACTCAGTGCCTGCATCGTCCGCTTCTTATCGGCGGATTTCACCAGCAGTGAAATGTTGTAACTGCTGCCACCGTAAGAAATCATACGGACAGGAATGTCCTTGACTGCCTGCAATACTAGCGTTTCGAATCCGATGTTTTCCATTTCCAGGTCACCGACCACGCAGATGATGACCATGTCGGTATCCACCGTGACAGTACCGAATTTCTTCAGTTCATCGATGATTTCTTGCAGGCTCTTGCTCTTGTCGATAGTCAGGGAAACACCGACTTCGGACGTGGCAACCATATCGATCGGGGTCTGGTAGCTTTCAAAGATTTCGAAGATCTTGCGGAGGAAACCGTAAGCCAACAGCATGCGGCCGGATTTGACCTTGATGGCAGTGATGCCGTCTTTGGCCGCAACGGCCTTGATCTTGCTCTTTTCAGTCTTGTTGGAAATCAGGGTGCCTAAAGCCTCGGGTTGCAAGGTATTGAGCAAACGAACCGGAATGTTGGCCAGTTTGGCAGGCAGAATGCAGGTCGGGTGCAGAATTTTAGCACCGAAATAGGCCAATTCAGCGGCTTCTTCGAAATGCAGGTGCGATACCGGGGCTGTCTTGTCCACGATGCGCGGATCGTTGTTGTGCATGCCGTCGATGTCGGTCCATATCTGGATTTCCTCGGCTTTGATGGCTGCGCCTACGATGGATGCGGAGTAATCGCTACCACCGCGTTGTAGGTTGTCGATTTCACCATACGCATTCAGGCAGATGAAACCCTGGGTGATAAAAATATCGGCATCGGGGTATTTTTCCAGTTGTTTGGCCAGGTTTTCCTTGATGTAATCGGTATCGGGTTCACCGTTCTTGTCCACACGCATGTATTCGAGCGCGGGCAGTAACACCGCTTTCACGCCTTTTTCCAGCAGGTAGTTGGTAAACATGTTGGTGGAAAGCAATTCGCCTTGCGCCAGCACCACTTTTTCTTCAAAAAGGGTGAACAGGTTGCCTGTGAAGTTACGGATATGATCGAAATGCGCTACAACGATTTCTTTGGCCTTGGTCTTGAATTCAGACGTGGTGTACAGTTCGTCAATTACACCTTCATATTTGATTGCCAACTTGTTGATGGTTTCGTTGGCAGCATCCGGATTGCGTTTATACAGGTATTCCGAGATTTCCACCAAGGTGTTGGTTGTTCCAGACATAGCCGACAAGACCACGATTTTCTTCTGACCGTCGAGGATGAGATTGGATACTTCTTTCATTCTTTGGGCGGAACCCACGGAAGTACCACCAAACTTCAGCACTTTCATTTTCGTATATTTTTTTGAGGTTTAATTTCAAGACAAAGTTACGATATTTTATTCAATCAAACGGCCGTTGTCGCATTTGAGGACACGACCCGGATAGCTTTGTATGAGGTTGGTATTGTGCGTACTCATCACCACAGTGGTGCCCGATTCCTGAATGTTATGCAGGAGTTCTACGATGGAGGCACTAGTCTCCGGATCAAGGTTTCCGGTGGGTTCGTCGGCAAGGATGATGTCCGGGGAATTGAGCAGGGCGCGTGCCATGACGATGCGTTGTTGTTCGCCGCCGGAGAGTTCGTGCGGCATTTTCAGGCCTTTTCCGCTCATGCCCACGTGGCGGAGCACGTCGCTGATGCGGTCCTGGATTTCAGCCTTATTTTTCCAGCCGGTGGCCTGTAGGACGAATTGCAGGTTAGCGTCCACGGTTCGGTCACTGAGCAATTGAAAATCCTGGAACACGATACCGATGCGGCGGCGGAGTTCTGGAACATTGTTCAAGTGCATGTCGGAAAGGTCGTACTCAAAGATGGTGGCGCTGCCTTCGGTTATCGGAAGGTCGTGGTACAAGGTTTTGAGCAGGCTGCTCTTGCCCGAACCTACCCGACCATTGATGTACACGAATTCACCTCGGTGCACTTCGAACGTAACATTTTCCAGAATAACCTGGTCGTCGTGGCTTACGGTGACATCCACGTATTTGATCAATACTTCGTCTTCCATTATCAAATTTTATTTATGTCGTTTTTTGAGTTCCAGGCCGAGGTCGTCCAGACTGTAGCCTTTGCTGGTGAGCAGTACGATAAGGTGATACACCAAGTCGGAGGCTTCGTACAAAAAGCCTTCTTCGGTACCGTTGGTGGCCTCGATGACGGTTTCGACCGCTTCCTCGCCCACTTTCTGGGCCATGCGGTTAACGCCGCTTTTAAATAAAGAGGTGGTATAGGAACCTTCGGGCATTGCCTTATAGCGTTCATCTATAAAGCCTTGCAGGTATTTTAGGAATGCAAATCCGTCGGGTTTGTTGTCGTCGTTAAAGCAGGTGTCCCAGCCTTCGTGGCAAACGGGACCAACTGGATGAACTTGAATGAGTAGGGTGTCCTTGTCGCAGTCTTCCTTGATGGAAACCACGTTCAGGAAATTGCCGCTTTCTTCGCCCTTGGTCCAAAGGCGTTTTTTTGTTCGGCTGAAAAAGGTGACTTGGCCGGTCTCCACGGTTTTGGCCAGTGCTTCTTCGTTCATGAAGCCAAGCATGAGGACTTTGCCTGATACGGCATCCTGAATGATGGCAGGAACCAGTCCGTTGAGTTTGCTGAAATCTAAATTCATATCGTTAGGTTCAAAATTATCGAATTACAATGCCTTCGGTTTTCAAATAGGTTTTCAAGTCGGGGATAGTCATCTCTCCGAAGTGAAAAACGCTGGCGGCAAGCGCTGCATCGGCTTTCCCAAGGAGGAAGGCGTCGCGGAAATGTTCCATCGTTCCTGCCCCGCCCGAAGCGATCACGGGGATGGAAAGGCTTTCGGCCAAACGGGCCAGTGCTTCATTGGCGTAACCGGTCTTCACCCCGTCGTGAGACATGCTGGTAAAGAGGATTTCGCCGGCGCCTCGTTCCTGGGCTTCCTTGGCCCATTTGAACAGCGTATATTCAGTCGGAATGCGGCCTCCGTTGAGGTAGCACACCCACTCACCGTTGGCTTCCAGTTTGGCATCGATGGCGACTACGCAGACCTGCGCCCCGAAATTACGGGAGATCTCGTCGATGAGTTTGGGGTTGCGGATGGCGGCCGAATTGATGGAAACCTTGTCGGCTCCCGCGTTGAGCAGTCGGTCCACGTCTTTGAGCTCGTTGATGCCACCGCCTACGGTGAAGGGAATGCTCACCTTGGCGGCGACACGTTTCACCATGTCGGTGAAGGTCTTGCGGCCTTCGTGCGATGCCGTGATGTCCAGGTAAACCAGTTCGTCAGCACCCTGACGGCTGTATTCCGCACCCAGTTCGACGGGATCGCCGGCTTGACGGAAGTTTACAAAGTTAATGCCTTTTACGGTTTCTCCGTCTTTAACATCGAGGCAGGGGACAATTCTTTTGGCGAGCATTCGTAGTCTATTCCTTGGGTTTTAATTCAAAAAGGGTTCGAGGTCTTTCAGTGCGATTCGACCTTCATAAATGGCTTTGCCGAAAATGACGGCGGGAAGGCCGGCTTCGGCCAACAGTTCCAAATCGCCAATATTGCTTACGCCACCGCTGGCCACGAGGTACATTTCAGGAAATGCCTGAAGGACTTTTTTATAGAGTTCCACCGAAGCGCCTTGCAACATGCCATCTTTCGCAATATCCGTACAGATGACTTTGGTGATGCCTTTGACCGTGTATTTTTCCAAAAACGGCAGGAGTTTTATATCCGTTTCTTCCGTCCAGCCCGTCACGGCGATTTTCTCGTCCTTGACATCGGCACCCAGAATGATGCATTCAGCCCCAAATTTAGAAATCCAGGACTCGAAAACTTTGGGCGATTTGACGGCGATGCTACCGCCGGTAATCATCCGCGCGCCGCATTCGAAAGCGATGCGCAAGTCTTCGTCCGTTTTCAAGCCTCCGCCGAAATCGATGATCAGCTTTGTTTGGGTGGCGATGGTTTCCAACACTTTGTGGTTCACGATGTGATGGGCTTTGGCGCCGTCCAAATCAACCAAATGCAATCGCGTGATGCCATGGTCCTCAAACATTTTGGCCACCTCCAGCGGGTTTTCGTTGTACACGGTCTTGCGGTCGTAGTCGCCTTGGGAAAGGCGGACGCACTTCCCATCGATGAGGTCTATGGCAGGTATGATGTCCATCAGCGGATTGCAATGAAATTCTGGAGAATTCGCTCGCCCAGATCGCCACTTTTTTCGGGGTGGAACTGAGTGGCGTAGAAGTTGTCGCGGTGCAGGGCAGCGCTGTAAGGCTGCAGGTAGTCAGTCACCGCAATGGTCTGGGCGCAAAGCTCCGCATAGAAACTGTGCACGTAATAAACGTACTGATTCTCCATTTCAGGACTGAAAAGGCTGGTTTTCAGATTGCTGATGGTGTTCCAGCCCATTTGGGGCACTTTATCCGTGGGGTTGTTGGAGATGAAACGCTTCACTTCCGTGTCAAAGATGCCTAGGCATTTGGCATTGCCTTCCTCCGAGTTTTGACACATCAGTTGCAAACCGATGCAAATACCTAACGTTGGTTGTTTCAAATCTGTAATAAGTTGATCCAGCTTGTGTTCCCGCAGATACGCCATAGTGGACGAAGCCTCTCCCACACCGGGGAAAATCACTTTGTCGGCAGCAAGGATGCGCTCCTTGTCGTCGGTGACCAGGGGCTCTATTCCGATGCGGCGCAGGGCGTGCACGACGGAATAGATGTTGCCGGCGTTGTATTTGATGATGGTTACTTCCACTTTATTTTCTGTCGTTTGAACAATCTTTCGAAGGTTTAGTTAAATACAACCGTTCGGTTCTGATACACCAATATTTTACGTTCGATATGCTTTTCGACCGCTCTGGACAAAACAATCTTTTCGATGTCCTGACCGCGATGCACCAACATTTCAACGGTGTCTTTGTGCGATATGCGCGCCACATCTTGTTCGATGATGGGGCCTGCATCCAGGTCGGCCGTCACGTAATGGCTAGTAGCTCCGATAATCTTCACGCCCCGTTCGTACGCTGCATGATACGGTTTCGCTCCAATAAATGCGGGCAGCGTGGAATGGTGGATGTTGATGATCCGGTTTGGGTAACTAGCGACGAAGTCATCCGAAATGATTTGCATGTAACGGGCCAACACGATGAAATTCACACCGTACGAAGCCAGCAATTCAAGTTCCCGCACTTCTTGTTGTTCCTTATTATCCTTTGTGATGGGGAAATGATGGAAAGGAATGCCGAAATGGCCCACGATGGGCTCCAAATCCGGGTGATTGCTGATGACGCAGGGAATTTCCACATTCCAGTCTTCGGAGCTGTAATGTGCCAGCAAGTCGAACAGGCAATGCGACATCTTGGAGACGAAAATGGCCATCTTCGGTTTTTGATCGCCGAAGTAGAGGCGGAAGTTCATCTGGTATTTCTGCGCATAGAGCGTATTGAAGAATTCCTCGATTTTCTCAGTCGGAATCGTGAATTGCTCCAGTTCCCATTCCACCCTCATAAAGAACACATCAGCCTTGCGGTCCACGTGTTGGTCGAGGTAAATGATGTTTCCTTTGTTGACGTTGATGAAGTCGGTCACGGCAGCCAGAATGCCTTTTTGGTCAGGGCAGTGGATCAAAAGAATGGCCGTGGTGTCGAGGTGCCTTAAACTTGTCATGATTCGATCGTTGTTTAGATTGCAAAATTAACAAAAAACTGCTGTCTAACCGCAGGTTACCGCTAAAATCCTGGGCAAAAAGCTTCTTTTAATGTATTTTACCCCATCGATTTCGCCTGAATCCAAACTAAAGTGCATTTTTATCAATTTTTCTTGTTTTTTCGATATTATACCCTATTTTTGCGTTGTACAAGTATGTTTTATAACAAGTAAATGGTAAAAAGGCAGTCAATATCAGAAACCAGGGATCTGGAAAGTTTGACAGATATTTGGCAGGCACTGACACCGGACGAGCAGGAATTTCTTAAGTCCAACTTCCAGGTACAGACCTTCAAGAAAAACGAAATCATTCATTATGAGGGAGATAAACCTACCCACATGATGAGTTTGGTACGTGGCAAAATTAAGATTTACAAAGAAGGCGTTGGCGGCCGAAACCAAATCGTACGCATTCTACAACCAATCAGTTACTTCGCATACCGGGCCGTTTTTGCCGACGGTAATTATAACACCAGCGCCTGCGCGTTTGAGACTTCCACAATTATATCGATTCCCAAGGAGGTAATGCTGAAACTCGTGCATCAAAACAACGCGCTGGCCTTCTTTTTCATTCAGCAATTGGCTGTTGACTTAGGCATTTCCGATGCCCGTCAGGTAAACCTCACCCAGAAGCACATTCGGGGACGTTTAGCTGAATCCTTGATTTTCATGCGTGACAATTACGGCTTGGAAGAAGACGGCGCGACCATCAACGTGTATCTTTCCCGTGAGGATTTGGCAAATTTGTCGAACATGACCACTTCCAACGCCATCCGCACGCTTTCCATGTTCGTGTCTGAACGCGTCATTGCCATGGACGGCCGCCGCATCAAGATCATCGACGAAGACAGACTTCGGAAAATCAGCCGATTGGGCTGATCAACTTTAGCATTTTTTGGATATTCTCTTCGGCAGGTGCCATCGCATCCAGCCAGTGAATCTGTATGCCTCTGGTTTCCATGCCACGAAACCAGGTCATCTGCCGTTTGGCAAACTGATGGATGGCGATTTCCAGCTGGGTGAACATTTGATCAAAGGTCAGTTCACCAATGATGAAGAGGCTGAGGTATTTGTATTCGAGTCCGTAATAAATCAGATCTTCAACGGGTATTCCCTTCTGAATCAACGCTTCCACTTCACCAACCATGCCTTCCTCCAACCTGGATTTCAAGCGTTTGGAAATGCGTTCGCGGCGGATTTCACGATCCAATTGAAGGCCAAAAACGATGCTCTCGATTTTGGGGAATGACGTGTCCAACTCGGGGTGCGTGAGGTAGTAGTCTTCAATTTCAATGGCACGTACAGCTCGCTTTACAGTATCTATATCGGTGTTGTTGTGGAGTTTTTTATAATTGCTCAAGATTGCGGTCAGTTCGACCAATGATTTTCGCTCCAAATCTTCTCTCAACGCCGGGTTGGCCGGAACAGGTACCAGGCGGTAGCCTCGTAATATTGACTCCATATAAAGTCCTGTTCCACCGCAAAGTACAGCTGGCTTCTTCAATTCATTCCAAACGTTCAAAAAGTCGCGCTGATATTCAAACACATTGTATTTGTATCCTGCATCAGCAATGTCAATCAGGTGAAACGGAATCGATCTACTGACCAAGTTGTATTCGCTTAGATCCTTGCCGGTGCCAATGTCCATGCCCCGATACACCTGCCTGGAATCTCCGCTGATGATTTCTGCATCGAGCGAAGCAGCCAGTTTAACGGCCAAATGGGTTTTACCTGAGGCGGTGGGTCCAAGAATGGTGATTAAGGGCAGGCTCATTTTGTTTTGTAGGTTTGTAACAAAAGTACGCGTTTTTTTCTACATTTGCCTTGAATACAACTCCTATGAAAACGATTTCAGGACATATCGTGGACGTAGTGTCCAACCGCATTTTCGATGGCATCTTGACCTTTAGCCATGGTCGGATCCTATCGGTCGAACCCGACACCGATGTCACCGACCAATTCCTCATCCCAGGCCTCATCGATGCACACATCCACATTGAAAGCTCGATGATGATTCCCTCTGTTTTCGCCCGTCAGGTCCTGCCCCACGGCACGGTTGCCTGCGTTTGCGATCCCCACGAGATAGCCAACGTTTGCGGCATTCCCGGCATCGACTACATGATTAACGACGGAAAAAAATCTCCCTTGAAATTTTATTTCGGTGCCCCATCCTGCGTGCCGGCTACCCATGTGGAAACCTCCGGCGCCATATTGACAGCGTCCGATGTGAAAGCCTTACTGAAACGCGACGACATCTTCTTTTTGGCTGAAATGATGAATTTCCCTGGCCTGTTGATGGGTGATGAGCAGGTGCTTTTAAAACTCCGCTATGCCCGCGACTTCCACAAACCCATCGACGGACATGCGCCTAATTTGTCTGGTGATGAATTGCGCACCTATGTCGACGAAGGCATTTCCACCGACCACGAATGCATGACATTGGCCGAAGCCAAGGAAAAACTGGCCTTGGGCATGATGATTCTGATCCGGGAAGGCAGTGCCGCCCGAAACCTGGACGACCTGATGCCGCTACTCAAGGACCACGCTGACCGTGTCATGTTCTGCTCAGACGACAAGCACCCGGACGACCTGCAAAAAAATGGGCATCTGGACAACCACCTGCGCCGCATCGTGGCCAAAGGCTACAGCGCACTTGATGCTTTGCGCTGCTGCTCGCTTAATCCGATAAAGCATTACAACTTGAACCTAGGATTGTTGCAGGAGGGCGATCGAGCGGATTTTGTAGTAGTAAAAGATTTAAAGGATTTCAACGTGTTGCAAACCTGGATCGGTGGCACGTTGGTGGCCGAAAACGGCTCTGCCTGCTACCCTACCTCTGAACCTTCCGAGCCGATCAACCAATTCAACACGCTACCCATAACTGCCGAAGCGCTCCAAGTCGCCCCTACCGGCAAACGCATGCGGGTGATTGTTGCCGAAGACGGGCAACTTCAAACAAAAGTTCTGTTAGCCGAACCGCTTATCGAAAACGGTTCAGTAGTGTCCGATATTGAAAACGATGTTTTGAAAATCGTGGTCTATAACCGCTATCACCCTGCCAAACCCGCCATCGGCTTCATAAAAGGCATCGGCCTGAAGCGCGGCGCCATCGCCTCCACCGTGGCGCACGACAGCCACAACATTGTGGTCGTGGGTGTTTCTGACAAGGAAATTGCGGCGGCGATTAACCACTTGATCGAGTGCAAAGGCGGCATCGTGGCCGTAGACGGCAAGAAAATGGAGCTCCTGCCCCTGCCTGTCGGTGGCCTCATGTCCGATTCCGACGGAACAACCGTGGCGGCTTCCTACGAGAAAGCAGACGCGATGGCCAAGAAAATGGGTTCTCCCTTGGGCGCCCCCTTCATGACCCTGGCGTTCATGTCCTTACTGGTCATTCCCGAGCTGAAACTCGGCGACAAAGGGCTTTTTGAGATTTTGAAATTCTCATTTACGGAGTTGTTTACAGACTGATAGATGATTCCTCGGTTTTAAATTTGATTTAAAATATACGTCTTCATCACCGTTATTTTATGGATTCCCTTCCATTATGATGGAAACTTACTTATATTTGCCAACAAATTCAATTGTGATGGAAACTAATTTGATTAAACGCCCCTTCTACTTAGATAAAATCAAGCCATTTATCGGAAAACCTTTGATAAAAGTGGTTACTGGTCAACGTCGTGTTGGAAAAAGCTACCTGCTCCAACAACTGATGGAAGAGATCCGTTTACTTCAGCCGAATGCAAACATTCTGTATTTGAACATGGAGTTCAATGAGTTTGAACCGATTCGAACATATACCTCACTTTACCAATATGTAGTCGAAAAGTTGGTCGCTGAAGTCCCCAATTATTTATTTATTGATGAGGTGCAGGAAATTGAGTCTTTTGAACGATGCCTGAGATCGCTTCTAGCCGAGAATAAGTGTGACATCTATTGCACGGGCAACAATGCCAAAATGCTGTCTGGCGAACTAGCCACTTTTTTATCCGGACGCTATGTTCAGATATTCGTCAACTCGCTGAGCTATAGCGAATTTTTGATCTTCCACAAACTTACGGATTGCAACGAAAATCTAAACAGTTACCTGACATTGGGAGGTATGCCCTATTTGATACATACCGGTTTGGATCAAGAAGTTGCAATGGAATACCTCCGGAATGTGAATTCAACCATCTTATTGAAGGACGTGGTAGCTCGTGAAAACATTCGAAACGTATCGTTTCTCGAAAATCTGGTAGCTTATTTGGCCGACAACACCGGCAATATCCTTTCTGCCTTGAATATCAGCAAATACCTCAAATCTCAACATTTGCCTGTACCGACACAAACCGTGTTGAATTATTTGAGGGCACTCCAAAACGCTTACATCATCCATCGGGTGCAACGTGCGGATGTTAAAGGGCTAAAAATCTTTGAGATTGGTGATAAGTACTATTTTGAGGATCTTGGTATGCGAAATGCTGTCCGCCCGTTTTCCTTCCGGAGTGACATCAATAAATTAATGGAAAATGTGGTCTACCTCCATTTGATACGAAATGGATATAAGGTCTTTGTTGGCTTTTTAGACGGTAAAGAAATTGACTTCATGGCTGAAAAAAAAGGTGAGCGTTTGTATATACAAGTCGCTTACATGTTGACGGATCAGGCAACCATCGATCGTGAGTTTGGGAATTTGTTGAGTATCAAGGATCAGTATCCGAAATTGGTCGTTACACTGGATGAAATAGCAGCAGCCTCCACGTACAAAGGCATCCGTCAAGTGCATCTCCGGGAGTTCCTTAGCGAGCAAGTCTAACTTGACTTAAGTGAATTTTCTTTTTGCACACAAAAAAACTGCCCTTTTGAGGCAGTTTCTTTTTGCTTAAACGCGATGAGCGAAAGTTACTTTACACTATCCATGTGGGCGATAAGATCTAGAACTTTTGAAGAATAACCCCACTCATTGTCATACCAACTAACCAACTTAACGAAATTGCCGTTCAAAGCGATTCCAGCGTTGGCATCGAATACAGAAGTACGGGTTTCGTGGATGAAGTCGGAAGAAACAACGCTGTCTTCGGTGTAACCGAGGATACCTTTCAGTTCGTTTTCAGAAGCTTTCTTGATGGCAGCCTTGATTTCGTCGTAACTCGCCGCTTTTTCCAAACGGACA
>Ga0209125_1000574_pt1 | contig 45002 bp, 30 predicted proteins | sample BarGraIncub1131A_FD_184503 | JGI IMG/M metagenome (GOLD analysis project Ga0209125, IMG submission 184503) | Arctic peat soil microbial communities from Barrow, Alaska - Barrow Graham LP Incubations 11-31A (SPAdes) (version 2) | ecosystem: Environmental > Terrestrial > Soil > Wetlands > Peat... | reverse complement strand
GGAGCCATTTCCCAATAGAAAAAACCGAAAAAGAAAGATCCTATCGTAAATCGTTATCAATTCTTCGGGAAAATTATTCGCCTTAGACAAAAAAATCAAAAAAAACTGACTTTACAGACAGACTCTAATTAGTTTCTATTACCTAATTTGCCTTTTTACAAATTTTAAAACAGATTTTTCTTTGCTTTAGTCGCTATTTTCTCCACAACAGCATAAGCAATGACAACTTGACGGAGTGTGATGCTGTCTTAATCTATCTTACTTGAGAAGACCTTGACCATCAGCTTTCCGCCGCCGCTGCGGCGCGACGTTTCCTACGCGGCAAAAAAGACCGTATCATTGAAATTGAATTTGTATGGCTGGCACTCAATCGCCAGATTTGGATTGGAGCGTTTGAAGAAACGCGCCGCAGGCATTTATAGTGACCAAGACGTTTTCAAAATCATCGTCGTTACCAAACTCATGGTTTCAAGACCAGTGGCAGAGAGTGTCTGCCGCGACATTGTGAAACAGTATTTTCCGATGTGCGATTTGGCTGCATCCGCCGCGTTGGAGGACGAGTTGGCTGAAATGCTACGCGGTAAATTGGGTTTGAATTCAGCCGACCCGCCGTTCCTGAAAATTTACGCGGATGCAATGACCTTCCTAAAATTAAAGCCATTGCCAAAATCCGTCTGCCACAACGAGGACGATTACGAATTGCTCGCCATCACCATCCGCGGCGACGCCGAAATAATTTCAGGAAATCAAAATTTTTTCCCCTCGCTAATTTTTGGAAGTAATGGACATACAGAAATGATTCACCGCGACATTTTCTCGGCAGAAATGCACACCGTCTATATGGATTTTCACCATTTCCCAGCTCGATTTTGGCAGTGGCAGCTATATTCCAAGAGTGAACAGCCGGACCGACCAACAGCTTCTATGTGATTTTACCGGGAACATTTGTGATACTGGCGTAAAGTACCCGTGGGGTAAGGGATCGCCCCGGCTTATCCGGATTGCGTCTTGCGACAATTCAGGATAAGCCGGGAGCGATCTGCTTTTACTCTTCGTCCAAACCGTTCTATTTCACGCTTGGGTTGAAGTCCACTTCAATTTTTCTTGTCGGCATTTTAGATTCTGTAGCCGGCATGTGAATTACCAACCGGTTGTTGGCGGCATCAGCTTGCCAGCCTGCCGGCATTCCTTCGAACCCTGACGTCTTCACATTCGACAGTTCTTCACCGTCCACTTTGACGCTACCGGCGTTGATGGTGCCATAAACCAGTACGTAACTTAACTCAGGAAGATCTATCAGTTCCCAACTGGAACCGTTTGCCGTGGTTTGCACAATCACTCGCGCTGCGCCGCCATCCTTGTTTACCAAAACGACGTCTTCGTTTTCTTTTGGCGGGGTTGTTACTAACGCACCGACCCGGCCGTTGGTCATGCTCTGGCCGAACTGCAAATCATTGCTCAATTCTACCGGTACAATGGCTCCTTGCCTCAGGTAAACCGGTATCACGTCCAAGGGCGTGTTGACTTTGAGTTCGGTCGGACCGGTAACAGTTTTGCCGTCCCACAGGCTTGCCCAGATACCTGACGGGAAAGAAATCGTCCGGAAGTCGTCACTCGTAAGTACTGGTGCCACGAGCAAATCCGCCCCGAACATATATTGATCGCCGATACCTGCCACTTCCTGTTCGCCAGGGAAGGCAAACGGCATTGAGCGCATAATGGGTGTACCTGTTGCATTCGTGGTAACGGCGGCATTATATGTGTAATTCAATATGTTTTCCCGGGTCCAGGAGAGGAACTTGTAATTCGTTACAGCAGCATCACTGTAATCCCATGGCTCGCGTGTACTGGCTTTTCCATGAGGCCGCCAGATCGGACTGAAACACGCAAATTGGAACCAGCGCATATACACCCCCGGTTCGGGCGTGCCGAAGTATCCGCAAACATCGCTTCCCCAGGTGGAATAACCTCCTGCACACAAGTTCATAGCCCCATATAACACAGCTCTCAAACCTGCGAAATTACCGGAGTGATCGCCGGCAAACTGTCCGACCCAGTGTTGTCCGCCTGGTGCCGCTGCTCTGCCATACAGGATGAAATCATCCCCGCGTTTTTCGCTGTACACCTGGCTTATCATGCGGTGATAGGCATAGGAGTAAAAATTATGCATCTCAGCGCCGCGTTTACCATTATAGAATATAGCCTCATCCGGTACAAGGTCGCCAAAATCCACCATGCTCCCTGCCACGCCAAGGTCCAAGTCTTTCTTCAAATATCTCCGGATAAATTCCTTGGCTTTTGGGTGGGAGAAATCTACGTAAGACGCTTCTTGTTCAGCATTTGGGCCGGTGTATTGTAGCATGGGAAGCTGGTCGGATTCGAGTTCCGGCATGAGGGCTTTCACACTTCTCAGGTGGATATCAGGCATGAAATATCCCAACACCCGGATACCGCGCTCATCCATGAATTTATGCAACTCTGGCGAAGTTGCGGTAGGACCTTCAGCGTAAATCGCAGTATGAGGAATGTCCAATTCTGCGAAACGATTGGTGGTACTTTCTTCCTCCGCCAGTGAACGATCCAGGTGGCTTTCTGATGATCCCCAGCCGGCTGCCCAGGCACCGCCGCCTCTTCCCATCCAGGGTTCAAATACCCATTTTGGAGGCAACGGACATCTGCCGGTCAGAGCCGTGTAAGATTCCAATGACTTTTCAGGAGTACCTATGAAGAAGTAAAAGTCAAATATCGGACCAAACTGTGTCAAACGATATTGGGTTGGATCCATTTTCCCGACATCCGCTCTCAAGCGATAGGTTGAATTGTCGAACACCATGTAACCTTTGGAACTGTGAAAAATCCCCAACGGCTTGTAAGTGGTATTCCTCCAACCCACTCCGTTACCGACCCAGTCGTCTGTACCCCAAAGTGTGAGGACGTGTCCATTTTCGTTGAAATTATCATACCTCTCACCGAAACCGTAAATAGACTCATTCGGACTGAGATGATTCCTGAAATCGAGTCCCACGATCTCACCATTCGGACCGAACCGGAATGAGAGGTCATTGGAGTCGATTCGCGTCACTGCCTTACCATCAGCATTCTGAAAAGAAATAGAAAATGGCTTTTGATTGATGATTATCTTTCCTCCATCAGTGGTTTCAATTGAGTATGAATTCCCGGACTGTGTACCCTTAATTGGCCAGAGTTCGGTCGGTTTGAAGTAGCCTTGATCTTTGCCGAAAATGCGGACGCCACCCGTTGTCGGCAGAGCCAGGCTCAGGTCAACCTGCTTGTCCCCTGCCACACATCGCATCAGCAAGGTATGCCCCTGTGCTTCAAGGCTTGCTACGCTCGTAACGGGTTTCCATTCATCTTTCAAGATGTTACCTGGTGAGCCGTCGGCAAACCACCATCTGGATATTTTATCCAGTTTGCCCAGGTAAGTGTCCAGGACTTGACAGGCCTCCGCCATATTATTTGTCATCAAAGCGGCATTGATCTTCCGCCGGGGGGTATCGGGCCACATGTCAGGCATCGTGGCGGACGCACCGCGATGCAAGAAGCAGAATCCGTCCAACGTCATCAGATCCGTCCAGCGAGAAGTGAGATGCAACCGTTGAGCCAGGTTGTTCTCGTCAGTAGGCGTGGATAGGGAATTTTGCAACTGCCAGATCTGTTGGAGCGTCTCCTCATCGGGATGAGTCATCCAGGCTTCCCGTTGCCAGCGAAGCACACCGGAAGGCAATCGGCAAAGGCTTGTCTCACAAGGCTGAACCGACGAGCCAGAAAAGTGAGTTTCAATAAAAAGGTCAACTGCTGGATTTTCCTTGAGTCCGGTTTTCATCGTGCTGTTGACTTCGTCCAGAAAATTAAAAGCCACCGGACTGCTCACTTCACCGTTGCGCCAGCGAGTCCGAATTGGCATCACACCAAAATAGGAAGCTGGTTTTCCACCAAAAGTCGCCCACGGTATTTTGAAATAAACGACCCATTCATTCGTGTTCCTAATCACGCTTGCATCAAAGGTTTCAACTTTTTCCGCGAGGACAGGTGTGCCCTCCGGCTGATCGGTACGACGCAACCGGGAACAACCCAGTTTCTTTCCATCCGGTGTCATCGCGAATTGGTAATAAGCCGGACTGGTCATATCGGGTTGAATGAGAAAATCGACCTGATCGGGAAAAAGATCATCTGCGGAACCGCTTCGAATTTCATCATTGATTTGCGAAAACCAATCGTCCGAGGCCCGGGGGGCGGCGGGGAAAGACATATTGGGTTCAGAGCATTGAAAGACCACTAGCAACCCTTCGTTATTATAGGCCAGGCGGCACTCGGTGGGTGTCGCCGGAAAATTCAGACCGCCGTCGCGATAGAACTTGCCCAACGAAATTGTATGCTGCTGGTCCGTGAGCATGTCCTGTAGCGTAGGCGAGCCGCTCCAAGACGACTTCAGAACCACCGCGTTGACGCCCCAGACCGGTTTTTCGATCCCCATAACAACTGAGGAATAAAAAACCATAAAGAGCAGAAAAATGACAAATGATACATGTGCGTAATGGCGCGGGTTGGAATTCATGCGGGAGACTTTATCAATCTGCAAAGTCTCGTCAACTGTTTCAAAATAATTTTTACTATCGCTAATATTTTCGATTATTAGCAATTTTAAATTTTCAATATTACTTTTTTCCATAATACTTTTTTAAAATGAATTGTTAATATCAATACTTCGTTCAAAACTTAGTTATTTATCTGATTTACAGTAAAATATTTGATTATTTATTAGGTTAAAACCGCAGGGTTTTGCATCTTTAAAGTATTAATCACCAGTTAATTACTTTAATTATGGCCGCCCATGTGATTTATGTTATATATTCAAAAATTGTTCTTGATGCTTTATCTGTTTCTAAAATAAAGCTCAATAAATACATACAAGATTTTATGATTGAGATTTTCATACTACACCTGGGTATTCCTTAATAGGTTAATTTTCTCCAGTTAGGCAAATACAATCTTTTTTGGAGAACAAATTTCTCCTTTTACACAGAATATCATTTGGCCATAAAACGTTCACTTCGGTAGACAGACAAATATCCATTGATAAACTACCGACTGACAGTATAAACTTTCCTAGATCGACAATAAAACCTTTAGTTGTTTCATCACAATACCAAGATGGCATTCAAGTTTATTACAACTATTTTCTTCAATTTAGTTTGGCTATACAGCAAATAAGAATATCACCTCGACCGTTATATTGTTTTCTAAAATTCTGAGTCAAATCCATCTATTTGATTTTTGTTACATCAAAAATCTTCGTCATCAAATTGATTGATATTATTGGCTAAATATTGTACCTTTTTTAATTATTACGTTACCAAAACGATTCAAGGTACCGGTCATCACTACTGCAAATGCTTCGGAAGATCTCTTATAAAATTCAAATCTTTCAAGCTTTTTGGCGTTTTTAATTGCAGGTAAAAATTGTCTTAATAATTCATGGTACCCCATTTCCACACTTCTGTCATAGTTTGAAAGATCGGAAGGCTTCATCATTATCCATGGAGTTTCCACTGATAAGTCAAGGGGAAACAGCTGAAGAATTGCTTCTAATAAAGCACTTATTTCACATCCATCACATCGAATAATGTTTTTATTTAGCCTTTCTCCAGGAAAGTTGGCATCAGCTAAAACAATTTCATCTCCATGCCCCATCCGGGACAAAACAGCCAGTAAATCAGGAGTAATTATTCTGGGAATTCCTTTTAACATACAACAAATAATTATTTAATTTCGAAACTTTGTTCTCTCTCAAATTAAAAAACTGTAGAACAACTATTATCCTTCCATTTTTAAAGTATCAGATATCATCAAGTTATAATACCGTCACCTGCACAGACAAGCGAATATCTCTTGATGAACTACCCGCTGAAAATATAAATTTCCCCGGATCGACAATGAACCCTTTTGTTACTTCATCATAAAAACCAAGATCTTTAACCGCCACCCCAAATACAACATCTGCGCTTTCTCCCACTTTAAGAAAGATCTTTTTAAATGCTTTCAATTCCTTTGAAGGCCTAAGTACCTGACATTCAGGATCATTTACATAAAGTTGGACTGTTTCTGCTCCATCCATATCTCCACTATTAGTTATCTGACAACTAACATGAATAGTATCGGATTGATGATATGTTTCGTTATCAGTCTTTAAATCTGAATATTTGAAAGTGGTATAAGAAAGACCATATCCAAAAGGATATTGCGGTTTAATGTCTTTTGTGTCGAACCAGCGATAGCCTACAAGAATATCCTCATTGTAGTTCGATCGCAAATTTTCAGGAGAATAACTTTTTAAAGCATGTGCTGGTGAATCTTCAAGTGATACCGGAATAGTGAATGGTAACTTGCCCGAAGGATTAACTTTGCCCAACAACACATCCGCAAGGGCATTTCCCCCTTCCATCCCGTCATACCATCCCCAAACAATTGCCGGCACGACATTATTAATTCTGCTCAGATTGACTGGGGATCCAGCAGTAAGAACAACAATCGTATTCGGATTTGCCTTGACAACATCCTGGATGAGTTTTTCCTGGTCGTAGGGAAGCTCCATGTCCAGACGGTCATATCCTTCCGTATCAAAATCGTGGTTGAGTCCTGAAAAAATAATAGCAATATCTGATAACGATGCCTTTCTTACAGCTTCCTTTCGAAGTTGTTCTTCTTCCTTTTTGTTTCTATGGAATACCAACCTGTCCTTACTTATTTCAGAATTTTTAACATATCCTTGAGCAATATTCAGCGTCAACTTATGCCCCAATCGATTCATTAATCCTGCCAACGGGGTTATTTCATATTTGGCTTTCACCCCGGAACTGTTCCCTCCATGAGCATGCTTTCGCGTAGCATTATCCCCGATTACGGCTATACTTTTTATTTTCTCAGAGTGGATCGGTAGTAACTTGTTATCATTTTTCAGCAACACAATGGCTTCTTTAGCGACGCGGTAAGCAGTACGGAAGTGTTCCGGAGTCACAAATGAACCTCGAACCCGCTGGCCTCCAATCACGTGGGTCTTCATCATCACCCACAAAACATGCCTGACTTTTTCATTTATAAGTTTTTCGCTGATTTTTCCCTCCTGAACAGCTTTTAGTAACGGATCAGCAAAATAATACTTATCGTATGGTTTATTTGTTCCATTTTCCATATCAAGACCGGCAACCGCGGATTCAATACTGTGAACAGCTCCATAGTCGGATAATACCACTCCTTTAAACCCACATTCATCCCTCAGGATATTCTTCAGTAAATATTCATTCTCACAACACCACGTCCCCCTAAATTTGTTGTAGGCTCCCATAATGGCGTAAACACCTCCTTTTTCAACCGCAGCCTTGAATCCAGGTAGATAAATCTCGTGCAATGCTCTTTCGCTCATTTCAACATCAACTTTAGAACGATTAACTTCCTGATTATTGGCAATATAATGCTTCACACAGGCAGCAACATCTTTGGATTGTATCCCTTTTATCAAGGGAACGCATATCTTGGAAATCAACAAGGGATCTTCACTCATGTATTCAAAGTTGCGGCCACAAAGAGGTGTTCGTTGAATATTAATTCCGGGGCCAAACAATACATCCTTCCCTCGCCAACGCGCTTCTTCTCCCAAAGCCTCTCCCTCCTGGTAGGCCAGATCAGGGTTCCACGTCGCTGCCAATGCGGCGCCTGTTGGAAAATAGGACGATGAATCGTTGGTCCATCCCGCCGGAGCCCAGGAATCACGGCTTATCTCCTCTCGTATCCCATTTGGCCCATCAGACATGTGCCACTCCGGAATATTCAGTCGTTTAACCCCGGCTGATGTAAACTTCGAGTTGCAGTGAATCATTCCAATTTTTTCTTGGAGAGTCATCCGGCTTACAAGGCTATCTATTTGACTGTCAATTTTAGGATCATATCCATTCCTATCTTTTATATTGTTGATACAGGAAAAGAAAATAAGCGAGATAAACGCAAAATAAAATAGTTTTTTCATAATTGTATAAAAACTGACGATAAAAAGGTTCTAACTTATTAAATGAAATCAAGTGCAAAAACAAATCTTAGACTGGCACATTTATTATCCATTGGTTAATGTTTAACTTGCCCGTCTAATATTAGTTTCTCTATCGACATAAGCCTGCAACTCCTCGTTACGGACAAGAGGTCCCATCAGAAAAAGCACGATAGCTAATCCTATCAGGGCCATAAATCCATATCCAATAAAAACGGCGTTATATGCAATCGTGTGATCGAAATGAGCTGATAAGTTTTTTATCGCAACGCCCGATATGGACTGGAAAATGACGCCACCTAAACCTGCTCCGACACTGGCAATCCCCCACACTGAAGCAGTAGCGCTTTTAGGTACTACATCGGCCGGAAATGCCATTGTATTTGCTGTGTATGCTGCATACCCAAAGCCTGCAACAGCCAGTACAATTAGTGCACCAATGGGACCATTTATAATGAAAGGTCCCAATATTAGAGATAATGCCATCATTGACCCAAAAATACCAACAGATATTTTTCTTGCTTTGGGGATTTCAACTCCTTTTCTTATTATAAATTGAGTGAACAAACCACCTAAGATATTTCCAAAATCAGCAACAATAAACGGAAACATAGCAAACCATCCTATTTGAACCAGATTCCATCCATATACATCTGCAAGATATCGACCAATCCAAAAAGTAATGAAATACCAAACCGGATCCATAAATACTTTTGAAAGCGTAAACCAAGAAACAAACCGGGTTTTTATAAGTCGGGCAGGAGGGATTATTCTTGCTTTCGCCTCTTTCATAATCTTTTCAGGTGTATAATAGATAAACCAAAATGAGGCCAGCCATAAATAACCTAATACGCCAATAACCACAAATGTTATTTGCCAGCCAAAGGTAATTCCCAACCAGGCAATTAATGGAGGCGCAACCACAGCGCCAACAGCAGCTCCACTGTTAAAAATTCCTGAGGCAGTTGAACGTTCATTGGGAGGGAACCATTCTGAAGTGAGCTTTATTGCTGCAGGCCAGTTTCCTGCTTCGCCAATACCTAATAAAAACCGGAAGAATCCAAATTGAAAAGGAGACATAGCCAGAGCATGAAGTATTCCTGCTGTTGTCCAGAACGCCATACTTAATGAATAGCCAATACGGGTGCCAAGTTTATCAATTACAAAGCCCGAAAAAGCATTGGAAAACATATAAGCTATAAAGAAGGCCGAGGCTATATAGCCAAATGCATCATCCGGAATCATATCATGCAATGGCCCTTTGGCTGTCAGATAATTAAATGATAACCTATGCAAATAATTCAGTACAGTTGCAGCAAAGGCAAAAGAGATCATCACCCATCTCATTCTTGAAGGTTTGTTTTGACCTTGTAAGTCTTTATTTTCTGAATTTTTCATCATAAATAATTATAATCTCCCGTCAAAGTCAAGACGGTCATATTCAGGCATCAATGGAAATTTTATAGCTTTCCCGTCTCTTTGTGAGCGGTATATTGCAGTAAAAATTTCTACGGTCACCCGTCCTTCCTCTCCGGTCATCATTGGTTTTCTTCCGTCAATCAATGCATCTATAAAATCTTCAATCTGCAAACTATGATAGTATTCCATCGGATTGACACTGTTGAAAAAATCAGAATCTTCTTTTATCCAATCTTTGAGTTTATCTTCTTCGCCCGGTACCGACCATAAGTCATTTACCGGAGGCTCCAAAATGCTTGTCATACCTGCAATAAACATGGCACCACCATCAGTTTGAACACCTACCGATGCACCATTATCTCCGTGTATATGAACCTTGCCATAAATGCCCGGTTTTTGGGAATTACTCACAATAATATTCCCCACTCCGCCATTTTTAAATTTCACAATTGCCAAAGCAGTATCTTCGACTTCAATATACGGATGGTTCAGGTTTTTCCAGACTCCATAAATTTCATCAATTTCTCCGCCCATAAACCATTGCAATAAATCTATCTGGTGAGGAGCCTGATTGACCAGCACACCTCCGCCTTCGCCCTTCCAGGTTCCTCTCCATGGATCGCTCTTATAATAGGCCTCGTTGCGCCAACCAAACATAAAAACAGTGCCAAGTGCAGGCTTTCCTATCTTCCCGGAATCAATGGCATTTTTTAAACGCATGCAAGGAGAATAGAACCGCCTCTGGGAAATTATCGCGATTTGTTTCCCCGCTTCCCTGGCTGCGGAAAGCATCGCATCGCAATCCTCCAGCGTAGAGGCAAATGGCTTCTCGATAAGTACATTGGCACCTGCCTTCAGCGCTTCTATTGTAGGCTGTTTGTGTGCAGGATGCGGGGTGCAAATCGTTACCATATCCAATTTTTCTTTTTGCACCATTTCTGTAACATCGGTATAAGCTTTCACCCCATATCGGGAAGCAAACTCCTGTGTCCGTTTTTCATCTCTGCCACAAACCGCCGTAAATGCTGATTTTTGTATTGAAGTTAATACAGCGGCATGGATGCCTGCCACTTTTCCGCATCCTATTATTCCAGTTTTTAATTTAGCACTCATGAAAAATATTTTTATGGTTTTAGGATCACTTTTAATAATCCTGGTTCCTTTTTATACAATTTATCGAAATACAAAGCCCCTTCCGATAGGGGTGCCACTGCGCTGATCATATCATCTACATTGATTTTACCTTTTGAAATGAGGTCAAGTACAGCAGGGTATTCTCCATTGATTGCACAGGAACCTTTGACAGTAATCTCCTGAGTCACCACTTTTTGCAATGGAAATTCTATGGTGGGGGACAAGTTGCCTACCAATACAAGCGTAGCTCCTTTTCGCAAACTTTCAATGGCAGATTTAATGGTCGGCGTTATGCCCACGGCTTCAAAAGCAAAATCCGCTCCCCGGTTTTGGGTGAGTTTTTTAATTTCACCAGGAACATCGTCTGTTTGTGCATTTAGGATAACACTGGCTCCGGCATTTTTGGCCATAACCAGTTTTTCCTGTAGCATGTCAACCGCAATCACATTACATCCTGCCAGTTTTAATAACTGTATGATGAATAAACCGATCATTCCGGAACCAAATACCACGGCTGTATCGTTTATTTTTACTCCTGAAAGATTAACGGCATGTAAAGCCACCGCAACCGGCTCAACCATTGCAGCTTGTTCAAAGAAAATATTCTCGGGTATTCGATAAAGAATATGGCCTGGAATGGTGACAAATTGGGCAAATGCTCCGTCGCGTTTAAAATCATTACATGAAACACCCAATACCATTCTATTATCACTCAGGTTGTAGTGCCCTTTAAGGGTGTACCAATCATTAAGCTTGTAAATGGTCGAATCAAAAGTAACCCTGTCGCCAATTTTCCAACCGGTTACATTTTTACCAGTTTCAACAATTACGCCGGAAGCTTCATGTCCCATAATTATAGGTGGAATACGCCTACCGGTGCTTCCATCCATGCCATGAACATCGCTTCCGCAAATACCAACAGCTTTTACTTCAACCAAAACTTCATCGTCATTTGCAACTGGCTTTACAACATCTTTATAAACAAACCTATTGTAATCCTCTAAAACAAGTGCTTTCATTCGATTTTTATATTAAATATTTTATGTATTTTAACTTCATGGATATACTTCTAAATAAATCCCATATTTGAGTATCAGACTTTGCTACGATAGATATCTCTTCATTCAGAAATGTATCATTTTATAAAACTAAAGCCCCGTTTCTTGTCGATTTCGCCTCTACTGCGATCCTGGTAATTAATAAGTTCCTCCATACCATATTCTTTAGCCATAGAACGAGCTGATACTCCCGGCTTTGTTACTCTTAAAACAAACCATTGTTCTCTTGGCATACTGATTTCTTTTTCGACTTCATCGCCATGCGCTTTTAAAAGTTTATCCAGTTTCTCCATGTTGAAGTTTTCATGATAAATGCCACGATCAAGATCAAGTATTATCCGGGTAATTGTTATGTCCCCACTGTTCTCATCAAGAATCCTTTCCCCGGTGATATCATAAACCTGGCAATCCCGGGTTTGTGTGCTTGTAACAATGTAATAGTGGTGCAATAAGGCGTATGCCTGTAATTGTGTTCCTGCAGAATAAGCACTCGGCCAGAATACAATCTCAGCTCCCTTGTTCCTCAGTACTTGCCATACTTCGGGAAAATTTGCGTCATAACAAATAGCAATGCCTATCCTGCCAAAGTCTGTGTCATAAACCATCTCTCCGCCTTTTCCAGGTGTAACCGGCGGGGTTAAATCATATTCACTCCAATAGGGATAAACTTTGTCATAAACAAATACCACTTTCCCTTTCCGGTCAATCAGCACGGCACTGTTGTAACGATTCTTACCATCTGTCCGGTCTATGGGAGTAAGGATATAAGTATTATGCTTTTGAGCCAGTTTGGACAAAGTCGTTATTGTTTTTCCCTCTAATGTCTCCGGCTGGGACTGTCCCTGCCAAGTCTCCGGAAGCACGATAATATCACTCCCTTTTGCCCCTTCTGCATCCACGATTTTGTCAATCTCGTCCAACCCTTTATTGGGAAAACAAAGACTGACAACCCTGACGGGCCGGCCAATTTCTCCAGACGCCTTTAAACTGAATGCACTAAAAATCAATATACCGGCTATTAAAAAGCTATAAGCCTGGTATCTTATCGTTCGATCATTTTTCATACTAATACTCCTTTCTTAATATCAATTATTATTTTCGTTTGTCTTCTTGAGATATTTATCGAGAAATTGAAAAGTACCCATTCCATGTATTTCATGCGGGCCATTAAAAAATTCAATTGACGTGCGATCTCCAATTCCCAAAATCACTGTGAGTCTCATCAGCAACTGGAGGACCATTTAGCTCAGGTCCCTTGCATGCTTCAATTACCAGGGTTCGGGGTGCAATCAAACCAGCAATCTCAGCATCTCCAAATTCATTTAACAATCCCCATATATTTCTATAAATCGGTTCTTTCCAGATTTCTTCTCTTTCCTGAAAATATCCGCTTACCAACGCTCCATTAATTCGCTGATCTATCGCTGCACTATAGAAAGCGATTAATCCTCCTTCGCCATACCCGGCTACTGCAATAGGTAAATTAGTCTGGTTTGTCATATTCTGATTTGTAAACCAATCCACTATTGCCAGCACTTTCTGAATTTCATATCCAATTATGTGCCTTCCAACTTCGTAAGCCCGCCGGTAAATAAATTCCCGGTGAGGTTCATTCGTCATACAGACGTCTGGGTTTCCAGACCATTTATCTTCCCTATTAATTAACAATGGAATAATAACTCGACAGCCTGCTGCAGCCAATTTCCCTGCAAATTGAGCTTCTGAAGGTACCCCGGAACTTAACCCGGTTAACATCTCGGGCGTCCAATCTGCATCTGGCAGGGCTACTATTTGTGCCAGAGCCTTTGATCGGGGCTCTAACCATAAACCTTCGCCAGTGACACCACCAAAAACAGGCCAGTGAATCCGATAGACAATGTATTTATTTGTCTCGGCTATCTGAGCTTTTCGTAAGGTTGTTTTATCAAAAATTAGTTCTTCTGTTCCGCAGCGTTGGTCAATTACTCCTGTAATTTTTTGAAAATGTTCCCGGTTTGGTGAAGTTGAATTCAGATATTCCGGAATTGATTGATAATTTCTATGCCACACTGTCTCCCTATCCAGTGGAGAAGATTTTATTTCCTGCTCAAAATACGAGCGAACTTCATTCATCATTTTAGAACGAAAACCATCAATCTCGTCAGAAGACAAAATTTTAGTATCCGACAAATTTTCCTCTGAATTAACAACTTGTGCATATAATGAAAAGTTCCAAACTAAAATCAGTATAAAAGCAAGGCCTATTCTTTTCCCATTTGCAATGCTTGATGAGAAGAACTTCTTGAAGGATTTCCATTTGATATTAATTCTCATATTAATTCACTTTTTTAATAAATCATTGTATGTCATCAAGATAGTTTTTAGGAATATAGCTATATTATAATGTTCGGTCATTGGCTGCACTTTCGTAATAATCAAAATGATTTCCAAGTTTTTCCATAACAGGTAAGGTTACTCGATCCAATTCGTCCTTGATTTCCTTTTCAAGTGGTAAAATGACTGCATTTACATTGGCTTCCAGCTCTTGAATATTCCTTGAACCGACTAGTGTGCAAGTAATAGCTGGGTTTGCCAAAATCCATTTAATAGCCAGTTCCGGCATTGTATAACCTGATTCTTTACATATCTGCCGAATACCAGCTATTGCAACATTAGTTTCAGCTTCAGCTCCTTCTTCTCCATGTCTGCATTCTTTTGTACTTAAGTAATTAAAATGGCGGGTACGTCTTTGCCAGACAGGAACTTCATTCAATGATGGATAAATATCTGCCAAAATACCTTGCAAGAGTGCCATATATCCGATCACTCCCAATCCGTTTTGGCTACATGTTGGTAATGCATCATATTCGATTGCACGACAAAGCAAGTTGTATGGAAGTTCATTAACAGCAACTTCCTCAAGTGGTAGGTCCTTCAACCGGTTAAAACTAAAATTGCTTACGCCGAAATTTAGAATCTTCCCCTGCTTTTTTAATTTATGTAATGATTCAATTGCTTCAAATATTGAGGGTGGATTCTCTATAATGCTTTTTTCGGAAGTAAAATGCTTTATCGAATGTGGATGTATAGGCCAATGAATCATATACAAATCAATATAATCTGTTTGTAACCTTTCCAATGATCCTTCGCAATGCTCAATCAACTTTTCTTTATAGCAATTTGAAGGACTAACTTTTGTCCCGATCACAATTTTATCTCTATTAATACCTTTTATAGCCTCACCAAGGGAAATTTCACTCCTACCTTCATTATAAGCTTCTGCTGTATCAAAATAATTAATTCCTAAATCAACCGATGCACGAACTACATCATTTACATCGTTTTGGTTTTGGTCTCCCCAGTAATCACCTCCCCCAAAGGCCCAACAGCCAGTTCCCAGAACAGATAATTCAAGACCGGAGTTTTTACATATTCGTTTTTCCATTTTTATTAAATATTTTTTACGGTTGAGTTCCTATTATTTTAAAAGCAAAGGCTTGTTGACAGGGTCTATTATTTTTATCCTGCAATTCAGCAGGAAATTTTATCACTATTCCACTTCCTCTCTTTTCCCATGTTAGTGGTTGGTTATATCCAAGCATGTAAATGTCTGATTTACGCTGAGGAACCACATGATCAACAAATAATGTTTCTCCCGGCCAACCTTCTATGAGGGCATAGGTTATGGTATTATCCTTATTCCTGGTATAGTATACACTCCCGTCACGGGTTATTTTGCATGGACGGGTTTTATAAATAGCTTCTCCGTTTACTTTCAGCCATTTACCTGCATATTCGAGTGATTCCAGTACTTTAGGGTGCCAGTTTCCGGTCAGATCAGGCCCAACCCCGATCATCAGGTTGCCACCTTTGGAAACAATATCGATTAATTTCGATACAATCCAATCTCCGCCCCGGATATATCTTGGATCAGGTTCATATCCAAAATAGTCTCTTGAACTTAGGCAATGGATCACCTGCCATGGCATTGTTCCCTGACTCTCGTCGCCCGGAATATAATTCTCCGGAGTCTGGTAATCACCATAATTCCCAATCCCTCTCCATCGAAGCATACAATCAGGTTGTAACTCTCTTGCCATTCTTGCTACTTCCTGCATATGTCCCCAGGCAAATTTCGGAAGCCACATGTCAAAACACACCATATCAATCTTTCCATAATTGGTTAGTAATTCTCTGACTTGTTCTTTATGTCTTGTCTTAAAACGCTCCCATGCTTCAGGATACTTTTCAGGAGTATAGGTTGTATCTATATTTGGGTTCCACTCATCAAAACGGAAATCAGCATCGTACCAATCCGGATGAGAAAAGTATAGATCAATTTTTAATCCTCTTTTTCTGGCAGCTTTTACTAATTCTGCTGTAACATCCCTTTTGAAAGGAGTCTCCATTATGCTGTAGTGTATATTGCAAGGCTCAATGGAACCCGCATTTTTATCAAAAAATTCAAACCTGTTTTTGACTGTGGTTTTTGTATCGTACATCGAAAACCCATCATGGTGTTTCGTGGTAAAACTGAAGAATGTAAAACCATTGTCTACCATCATATCAGTCCATTTGTCAGCATCAAAAGCATAAGGATACCAACTTTTATATAAGTCATGATAAAACCCCTGGTAAGGAAGAGAGGGGGAGTCGGGTAGTCTTTTTAATACCCAAGATTCCTGTCCATGAACAATGGAATATATTCCCCAATGGATACGTAATCCATATTTCATATCTTTAAATTGTTCTACCGCTTCTTCCGGTGCATGGTGGTAATCACTCAAATTAGCATTTTTCATATAGGGTTGCCAATGGTGTGTACCATCACGTCCTCTTATTATTCTCCCATCGGCATCGGGCTGATCAACAGGTTTATACTGTATAGTTTGCTGAGCCAGAATAGGGATATTTAGAAGAAATAGAGCACTAATAATTAATATTACTTGTTTCATTTTATATAAACTTTAGTTGTTAATAAATCAATTACAACGCAACACTATTGAAAAATTTTGCTGAATTACTTAGATTCCCATCTTCTAAATTCACGTGTAATTTCGTCTTCCACATAGAAATTACCTGTAGCTCGAACTCTGCGCCCTCCGGGAGCCGATAACATTGGTCCGCCCCAATAGTGGGGACTTGCCTCTATGGAAAGATCCACGGTAACGAACTGCGTCTTTTGTTCTTTATTTTCTTCAAAAGCGACAATTTGGGTAGGTGCATGTCGCGAGTCATCATCCCCTGTAACACCGGCACGATTACCACCTGCATCCCATACTCCACAGGGAGAATCGACACTTGTCGCGGCAACTACCACCCCATTGTCAGCTGAACGGGCATGTAGCAACTGCGCATAGTAGCCGACATTCGGGAAAAGAATAATCTCGGCTCCTTTTAGCGCTAATAATTTGGCTACCGCGGGATGCCAACTATCATAGCAGGTCATAATACCCAAGGTACCAAAGTCGGTTTTGAATACCGGTACATTTTCTCCAGGCGATGTTCCCTGATCCAATTCAGGGTCGTAGAGATTTACCTTATCATAAATACCTATAAGTTCGCCTTTACGGTTGTAAAGCGGGGCAGAATTATAGATTACATCGCCACCGTCGCGTCGCAGACGGATAGTGCCTGTAATATACATATTCCATTGTTTAGCTTTGGCTGACATCATCTGCATAGCCGGACCATTCATCTCATTTATACCTGCATCAGACTTTTTTACATCGGCTGACAATATTTTCGCTTCCACACCATCTATATCGCCAGGCATAAAAAACTCACCCATTAAGGCAACATCACAGCCTCTTGCGCCTGCGGAATCGAGGAAGTCTTCCCATCCTTTTCTATCGCGAACACCTTTAGATACTGCTATCTTAACAAGTCTTGGAGGTATAGGGTCGCATTCTGTGATGCTAATTTCTTTCCACCACACCTTACCTTTAGGGCTAAAACGGAAGTAAAGACGGGCTTCGCAATTTTTGCCCTTACCCGGGAATTTATGTTCGCCCACTATCCATTCACCCTCGCGATGGTATTTGAAAATACCATTATTAAAATCACCATAAATGCCATGTACGAGGTTACGATTTACATCTTCGATTCCCTCAATACGAAACACTACCCGCATTAGAAATGTTTTATTTTCGGGTAAAGTGAATTTTTGATGTATATAACCAATGCACTCTTTGCGACCATTACCTTGCGCCATTAATAACTTTTCTCCATTATTTTCCTTCACAAGTTTGAAAATTGGTGCGAGGGCAAGATTGGGGGTGGTTAATAGCCAGTCCGTGGGTAACTTGCCTATCTCACCATCAGCGAAATTTCCATTGGCAATAAAGTTTTGTCCGGTAGAGTTACTTTCTTCTTGTCCAAAAACAGTGCTTGTAGCAATTAGACAAAAAAATAAAAATAGGATCTGTTGTAATTGTTTCATTTGTAGAATTTTTGGTTTGTCTAAAAATGTTGTATTAAAATGAGTTCTTATAAGGTTCGGTCATTTTTTGCACTTTCGTAATAATCGAAGTGATTGCCGAGCCTTTCCCTGACTGGCAGGGTAATCCGGTCGAGTTCATTCTTGATTTCTTTGCTCAAAGGGCTGCTTACCGCGTTTACATTGGCCTCCAATTCTTTGATATTTCTGGAGCCCACAAGTGTACAGGTGATTGCTGGATTTTCCAGAATCCATTTAATGGCAAGTTCGGGCATGGAAAAACCTGTTTCTTTGCAAATACGTCGTATATTCTTTAATGCGATATCAGTCTCCTCTTCTGCCCCTTCCTCACCATGCCTGCATTCTTTTGTGCTTTTACAATTAAAATGGCGTGTACGCCGTTGCCATACCGGAACATCATTCAATGTAGGATAGATGTCTGCCAGTATCCCTTGTAACAATGCCATATAGCCGATAACACCAATTCCTTTTTCCTGGCATATTGGCAATGTATCATATTCAACCGCCCGGCAAAGCAGGTTATAGGGAAGTTCATTCACTGCAATTTCTTCCATCGGTGTATCGTTTAGCCGATTAAAGCTAAAATTACTGACACCAAAATTTCGTATCTTACCTTGCTGTTTTAATTCACGTAAAGACTCTATGGCTTCACCTATTTTTGGAGGATTTCCGACAATTTGAATATCAGTAGTAAAATGTTCTATTGAATGAGGATGTATTGGCCAATGCACCATATACAAGTCAATATAATCAGTTTGTAAACGTTTCAATGAAGCCTCACAATGCTCAATTAGTGTTTCTTTATAACAATTCGAGGGACTAACTTTTGTACCGATCAATAACTTGTCCCTTTGAATCCCGGTAATTGCTTTCCCCAATGAGGATTCACTTCTACCTTCGTTGTATGCCTCTGCGGTATCAAAATAATTAATCCCCAGATCAACAGATGCACGAACCACATCGTTTACATCATTTTGGTTTTGATCCCCCCAATAATCTCCGCCTCCAAATGCCCAACAACCGGTCCCGAGGATGGACAATTCAAGACCGGAGTTTTTACAAATACGTTTTTCCATTTTTGTTTGAAAATTTTATTGTTGTATTCCAATTATCTAAAAAGCAAAGGCTTGTTTACAAGGCCTATTCTCTTCGTTTTGGAGCTTTTCCGGAAGTTTTATGACTATTCCGTTTCCACTTTTTTCCCATAGTAATGGTTGAGCGTATAACAGTCGGTCATCAGCTTAGCCATATATATAAAGATAAAGTAATTAAAGAAAGTATTCCTAAATGCAATCTCCAATCTGTAATTCCTTCGAACCTAGCTATCTTATTGCTGTAATTAATGGTTGTTTTGACCAATTTTTCAGGAGCAGTCTTTTCGGTGAAAGCCGAGACGGTAAATAAAACACCCGTAATCAGTATCTCAGCCCAAAGTCCCCGGTACCCAAAATTTAAGGTCAATGGATGATGAAGGATAGGAAATATCTCTTCCCCTACATTTGGTCCCAGTAATTGGTCTATGACAAAGATGGTGGCAAGTACAATTCCCACAAGTACTGAGACAGCAGCTCCTTTTAGAGTAACTTTCTTGCTGACAATCCCGAAAAAAATTGCCGGAAAAACCGGAATCACAAGATAGGCAGTTATTGTTTGTAGGTATTTATATAATCCTTCATCATTTTTATACACCAGATAAGCGGCTCCAATTCCCAAAAAAGTCACAATTAGAATAATATAACGCCCCAAAGTGACTTGTTTCTTTTCGTTGATATTTGGACGAAACTCGACGATGAAGTCTCGCACAACGAGTGTCGAAACCGAATTCAACACAGCAATAAGAGAAGTAACGAGGGCTGCCATCAATGATGCCAATAGCAAGCCCCGAAAACCAGTGGGAAGAAGTTTATTCAGTAAAAGCACAAAAGTTTGCTTGGTTTCTTCTCCCTGCAATTCCCCTGGAAACAATGCGTAAGCAATAACACCAGGCAATGCAAAAATAAATAAGGGTAAAAGTTTCAGTAATGTTGCAAACATCGCCCCCCATCTTGCATTTTTGAGATCAGGGGCTGCCAGTGCACGCTGCACATTTACCTGATCGATACCCCAGTAAAATATTCCCGCATAAAATGCTGTGGCCAGAATACCCCAGAATGGATAAACCGGATCATCATACGGCTTGCTTATCGTCATCATTTCCGGCACTTTTGTCATTAAACCGTCCCATCCGCCAACCTTATCCAGACCGATAAAAAGCATGATTGCCGAACCTCCGATCATAATAACTACCTGAATGGCATCGGTATAGGCAACAGCAGTAAATCCACCGATAATAGTGAAAACTGCAACAGCCATACCGATAATTAAAACGGTAGTCATCACGTTCCACCCGAGAATACTGTTCAGGACAAGAGCGCCGGCGAACAGGGTAAAAGCCAATTTAGTCATTATGCTAATAATCAACATTAAGCCGGAAAAAAAAGTTCGGGCACGTCGGTTATAACGCAATTCGAGAAATTCAGGTATGGTATAAATCTTATTTTTCATATAATAGGGGAAGAGAATAGCACAGGCGATCCCCAGGGTTATTACCGTAGTCAATTCAATAGAAGCGGCCGAGAGTCCGTAACGATAAGAGTCGCCGGATAAACCAACCAAATGCTCGGCCCCAATATTGGTTGCAAAAATCGATGCACCGACAATAGGCCATTTAATCGATCGTCCCCCCAGGAAAAAGTTGGTACTGTTCTGACCCGCCTTTTTACGGTAGGCCATGTACAATCCAAAGGAGAGACTTCCTCCCATTACGACTGTCAGAACCATCCAATCGAGAAAAGTTAGTGATAGCGTCATTTTTTGTGTTGGTCTATGTTTGTTTCAATATCTTATTTTAATTTACTCTCTATTTTTTCCAATCGGATGATGCTTTGAATCATTGCCCTGACGGTATGGTAGTTGATTTTCCACGAATGGCCCATGTGTGTCCAGATTGGTTCACCCCGGCGTGAGAGCAATGGATACCATTCACCAACGCTTTTGTTGACCACTTTGTCGAGAACAAAACGATGAACATTTTTGTAGGCCTCCCAATATTTTTCATCCTCAAACATGATTACGGCATCGAGTAATCCAATCAGCACTTCTGCCTGTTGCCAGAACTCTTTTTCCTTATCATAGACACCTCCGGAGTGGGGACCTTCAACAAAAACGCCCCCAAATTCATAGTCAATTCCATTATCGACGGTGTGGTCAAAAATAATACGGAATAAATCAGAATAGGATTTCGGGTCGATTTTCAGGATTCTTAGTGCATGAATCAGGAGGTGGGCAAATTCCGCATTGTGTCCGTAGCAGGTGTTATCGGTTGCATTCCCTTTCTGTCCTTCCTCAGAGAATCTGTCCCATCCCCAGATGATATCGAATTTGATTTGAGGGGCTACAGTCCAGTCTTTAAAAAACTGTGGAATACCCGTTTTATAAACAGGATGGATGATACGGTTGATCAGCAGATCAATGTCTTCGAGCAATTTTCGGCGGTGGACATCCTGTCCAGTACATTCATAAAGTGTTGTATAAGCCTCCATCAAATGCATATGGACGTCAAGCGTTTTCCGGTCTCCACCCTGACTGCCCGGTCCGCAGAGTGTCCAGTCGCGGTGAAACATCTCCCAGTAACCGCCATACATGGTATCGACACAATATTTCTGGAGCAGGTCAAATACCTTTTCGGCGTATTCAATCCCACGCCGATCACCCGTTGCCAGTGTATATTCGCTAAGGGAATAGATGGCAAAGCTATGGCCGTAGATAATCTTCTGATTGATCTTTACATTTCCTTTGCGATCCATCATCCAGAAGAAGCCACCGTTTTCCTTGTCCCACATTTTGTCGATCAGAAAATCAACACCATGGCTGGCCATTGCGGCATATGCTCCACCCCCATAACCTGCACGATGGGCAGAGGAGATAGTATAGAGACAGCGGGTCTGGGCAATGAGCGACTTTTCATCTTCACCAGTGTCCTTTCCATCCTTATCAAAATGGGTAAGATAACCGCCATTGGTTTTGTCAATCATCCTGGTTATCCAGAATGGCAACAGCTCTTTTGTGAGGTGATTGCTTGCTTCTATTTTTAAATCAATAACTTCTTTCAGTTTCATCATTAAATAATTAGTGTGGATTTATACCTCCGCAATTTCTCAAAATCATGAGGAAATTGAAGAAATTGCGAAGATACTTTATGAGTTAATTTCAGCAAAACAGTTACTTTGCCAAAACTTCACAGATATTTTTGTTTATGCAGGCATATCCGGAAGAGTCCATCCTTCACGATAGTTGTGTCTGATCAATTCAGTGGCAAATTTTTTGGCATTTAATGGATTACTGTAGACTTCATTAAATGTCGGATTTCCCTCATTAATCACCATTCCATTATCGAGACAGAACTTAATCTCTTCATTATCGCGGATATTCGTAAATTGCATATTAGGGCCATCCCAGAGCAATTCCTTATTGAGATCCTGCAAACGAACAGCCAGAACACCCATCACCACCATTTCATTGAAAGGTCCCGATTGTGAGAACGGTGAAGCAGTCTCGATGCGGTTATTATTACTCTCTTTGGAGGCACGAATCCAATCCTGTTCATGACTTGTAGTGATACGTGGAATCGTTTTCTCAACTTTGGGAACCCGCCCGGAAAGCAACCATGGATCTTTACCGTAACATCCGCATATTAGTTTATCTTTCGTTCCATGGAAGATTACGCCACCACCATCATCATTCATATTTCGTCCTTCAGGCCAGTTTGATGGTTTCATCGGTTTCATACCTCCATCCATCCAAGTAACCTGTACTTCAGGAAAATTTATTTTGATACCCTTTTGTCTTGGACGGGCAGGGAATATTAACTGAACTGATTCGGTATTTGGTGCAGAGTCAGACATAAGCATTGTTGAAGCGCCCTGAACCCGGGTTGGATAGCCTAATTTAAGACCCATAAACACCGGGTGAAGGAGATGACATGCCATATCTCCAAGTGCACCTGTGCCAAAGTCCCACCATCCACGAAAGCTCCAGGGAGTATACATGCGATGGTAAGGACGCTGTTTTGCCGGACCAATGAATAAATCCCAGTTCATCGTCTCGGGAATGGGCATTCCTTGTTTTGGGGCAGATAATCCTTGCGGCCATAACGGACGATCGGTAAAAGCTTCCACTTTGGTAACTTCACCAATTTCGTCGTTCCAAAGCCATTCCTGAACTAACCGGACACCATCGCCCGAAGAACCCTGGTTTCCCATGGAAGTGGCAACATTATATTTTGTTGCAAGCTTGGTCAAAAGTCGTGATTCGTAAACAGAGTGTGTCAGTGGCTTTTGAACGTAAACGTGCTTGTTGAGGGTCATTGCATGAGCAGCAACAATGGCGTGATTGTGGTCTGCCGTTGCGACGAGGACAGCATCAATTGATTTGTCCATTTCGTCGTACATTTTTCGCCAGTCCCAATACTTTTTGGCGTTCGGGAAATTATCGAAACATTTCTTACTGTGGTCCCAATCCACATCGCACAGGGCCACAATGTTCTCCGTGCTCATGTTTTTCAGGTTGCTAAAACCCATTCCACCAATTCCGACACCTGCAATATTTAATTTATCGCTGGGCGCCTTGTAACCAAGTCCCGCAATTACATTCGAAGGAACAATCATTAATCCGGCAGCAACCGTCGAAGTCGTTCCAATAAACCCCCTTCTGGTTAACTTTTTATTTTGTGTCATTTTTATTTGTTTTAGTTGGTAATAAGAATCTATTCATGTCAAATAAATTTTCAGATCAAAAGGATCACAATTTTCAAATAGGAATTCATTACCAGAAACTTATTTCACAGTAAGTTCCTGATGTATAGCCAGCAAAAAATCACGGTTGTCGGCAGTCAGATAATGCATTTCGCCGCCCATCCGGTTAAATGTTTTGCAGTAACGCAGGTAATAAGCCGGATTATCCATGGGTGGTTCGCCATTCTTCTGCCAGTCCCAGTCTGATTTGGCCAGATCGACGATCAGCATAAAATGGTTGTCGATGTGTTTGTTTTCCTGAATCATTAAATTTTGTGACAGAGAAAGCGCTTTTTCAAAAATCATAGGCGACATCACTGCTGATCCGATGGACATGTAAACGCCATTTTCCAAATTATAAACACTGTTGGCAAAACTCAGAAAATCATTCAGAGCCACGCGACCCAGTGCTGCCCCGTGATTCATCGGATGATTATAAATAATGTCGTGGCCAATCATCGGGTGACCGGTAAACGGAATACCCAATTCGTAGGCACAAGCCTGAACTGAGTACCTTTTGAACGGATGCGGAATCGTCATAAAACCGGGCTTCAGTTGATATTTTTTTATAACACCGGACAGATCAATAGCAGCGGCAGCAAGGCTGTCGTCAGTTTTCATGACCGATGCCGCCTCTTTATACAAATGTTCAAGTTCCGGAATATCAAGTCCTTCGCGGAAAATCATTTTTCCGACCGATTCTCCGTAGCCCAAACCCTCATAAGCACCGACAATCAGAGCCAGATTGACATAAAAGCCAGTTTCGTCCCAAATTCCAAACTGTCCATGATGAACATTCTCACGAACATCTTCGCTCGATTTTCCCTGGAATGAAAACTCCCAATCGTGAATAATTCCAGCTCCGTTGGTCGAAAGATGGGTCACCCAACCTTCTCCTATCAGAGCAATCAGCGTTGGCGCCATCCCGTTTTTGATGGTGTGTGCTCCAAACGTGAGCATCACCGACCGTTTTTCCTGGCGAGCCAGACGAATGCGATCAGCTGTTTTTTTGATCAGCTTCAAGTCCTTTTCCGACAGGTTGGTTGGCTTTTGTGTTACCGGAATGTGGTCTTTCTCGATGTAAACCTTGTTCTTACGATCGCTCAGCTTTTTGATAGCCAGCAAATCACGGTTCAATTTGGGATAAGGCATTTTTCTGAAATTAAATATTTAATAATTTAAGCAACTGCGGATATTGCGAAAAATCAGGAATGATGATATCTGCACCCGCCTTGATCAGACGGGTTCGTTTACTCAGATTCAGTCCAAACCGCTTCATTTCATGACTGGCAATTCCAACTGTGATACCGCCTCGTTTGTGCGTCTCACGAATTTCAACCGGACCGTCACCGAATGTTACCACATCGCTGAAAGCGGTTTCTCCGATGGTTCCTAGAATACGGTCAAGTACAATTTTCTTAGCTTCTTTGGTAATATCGCCCACCGCGCCATAAATCCGGCCTTCAAATAAATGATCATATCCCATGATTCGGGCTTCGTTTTTCACATCTTCTTCGTCTGTACCGCTGGCCAGGTAAAGTTTTATTCCGGCATCGTACAGTTTCTGAAGGAATGGAACAGCATTTTTCAGCGAAAAATCATCCTGAGACAATTCCCTGCGCGACAATTTCTTTTCGCGTTCTTTTACCATCTTCAGAAGTTCCTCGTTGTAGATTTGCTTGTACCCAAATTCATCGAGCATTTTATCTTCCGGCACACAGCCAAATTCATAGATCAGATCGAGCAAACCTTTCATTTGAACTAAAGTCTGAATGCCAGTAGTCTTGTCAATAAATTCATTGACACGAGCCTGAACTTTCTGGAACAAAGCCTCGTCAGCATCCTGATAGCGATCACCAAGCACGGCTTTCATCATCATGGGTGACATGATCTGCTCCCACCCTTCGCGAAGCGTGGAAATTGTTCCATCGTGATCGAAAATAGCATGTTTAATCTGAAGGGTTTCAGGCCATTTGTTAATAATTTCGGTTTCGGTATCTTCAAGATAACTAGCTTGACGAATATCTTCTGCCAGTTCAGGAGCATATATGTAATCGGGATCTTCACCAATATGCAGAATTTCTTCTGGCGTGGCGGTTCCGGTCTGAAACAATTTTTGAATGGTCACTCCGGCCACAAACGAACCGATTTCCGCAGCCACCTTTATTGGATAGCCGGCAGCCAGTGCCGAAGCCGAACCGGCCAGGAAACTGTCGCCAGCACCAACCGAATCGATCTTTGAAATAGTCATCAAACCGAAAATATCCGAAACTCCCTGCTCATTCACAATAAGTGAACCGCGGCTGCCCCGGGTAATAAAAAGTGGCTTTTTGTATCGGGTGTAAAGTGCTTTTGACACTTCATGCAATTCGGAATAAAGCACGATTTCATCAGGTTCTTTGCTGATTCCGCACAAATGCACCGCCTCGTGATCATTCATTTTCCGGTACGAACCGGTATAAAAATCGCTGTAATTGCGGCTGTCGGTAATGAATATTTTATCTGGAAATTCCGCGATCAAGTCCACCAGCCTATTCCTGAAATATTCGGTGTGAATTCCTGAAAGAACCTGCTGGTTAATGATAACCACATCCATCTTGCCAACCTCATTGGTTAATCGGTCCATTAAAAGATCGGCGGTTCCGTTCGATAAGCGGTTGAAATTTCCGAAGTCAATCCGATTCTGCTCCTGATCGGCAATATAAGGTTTAGTGTAAACGTGCGTTGACCAGTTCCCTTGCTGAATCAGAATATTGGTGGTATCAATACCGGTCCTTTTTATGATGTTCACCATCTCGCTGCCAAACGGATCCGGTCCGATGACCCCAAATGCACGGATATCTTTTACGCCCATCGCCGCAAGGTTGCTGGTTACATTTCCGGCGCCGCCCAACGAATATTTTTGCTGGCGGATGGCGCGAGTCATCAATCCGGTTTCGACGGACAATTCGCTCTTCGATTCGTCGATGAACCAATAGGCGTCGAGGCAAAAATCGCCAAGAACGGCAATTTTCACTGAGCTAATGTTTTCAAGAATCTGTTGTAGTTGTTCTTTCTTCATATTAGAATATAAAATGGTCTTCAACCATCAGACAAAGCGAATGATATATAGGCAAATGCAATTCCTGTACAAATGCGGTGCGTTTCTCCGGCACATTAATCAAAATATCGCAAAAGGGCTTCATGTTTCCACCAGTCTCACCAGTTAAACCTATCACCGTCATTTTTTTAGCTTTTGCTGTTATGAGGGCGTCAATCACATTTTGTGAATTTCCGGAGCTGCTGATTCCTATAATGACATCGCCCGCATTTCCATATCCCATAACCTGCTGGGCAAAAATCAAGCTGGCATCGGTGTCGTTGGCAACAGCTGTAATCAAAGCGCTGTGTGCCGTAAGCGAAATAGCAGGCAACGCCTGCTGAAGATTCCCAGCTAGGTATTTTCCACGTTCACCTGCAATTTCAACTAGCTTGTTTTTCAAGTCTTCCTTCACCGGGCGACTGTTTTCAAAACCTTTCATAAGTTCGCCGACGATATGGTCGGAGTCGGAACAACTTCCTCCATTACCGCAAACAAGAAGTTTTTTACCCTGTTCGTAACAATCTATCAGCACAACAGATGCTTTTCTGATTTTATCTGTCAGTGGTTCCAATTGCGGATACCTTATGATGAGTATATCTAATAATTGTTTGTTCTTCATTGATTCTCCCGTTAAAATTTATCTTCTCTATTACCACACTCAAAGTGGCATAATCACCAATCGAACCACCCCTTATAGCTGGTTTTATTCGGCAAATACGCAAAGCAGATGTGATGCCCTCCTGTTTTATTTTTTTTTCAATTAAAGGTTTTGCCCACTTCGAAATGTGGGCTAAACATCAAAGTTTTACCGTCTGTTTCGTTCCTTTATAACTTATTGCAACTCCATCATTCTGATCCAGCATCTTCCCGTTTTTCCCATCCATCAGAATCACTTTAAACTCACGTTTATTCAACATTCCCTTGAATGTGCCTTTTCGTTCACCTAAAGTCAATGTTCTTGTTTGATCATCCCAATTCATTAAAATTTCGGAATACGCACCTTGCTCATAATGATAGGTTTCACCTTCATCTTCATAAAGCTCGAATGACCCGTCAGCTCCCGGATAAACGAAAATCTTCAACGGGGTCTTTACATCCTGCATCGCAAATTGCACTTTGGGCCCAACTGGAATGATAGATCCTGATTTTATAAATATTGGTTCCTGGTTTAATGGGGCAGATACTGTAACACTTTTTCCTCCACTAACTTTTTCTCCTGTCCAGAAGTTATACCAGTATCCTGAAGAAAAGTATATATTGCGGCTTCTTGCTTTGTAATTAATTACAGGATTGACCATAATAGCAGAACCAAAAAGAAATTGATCTCTGATATCCCACGTATTTTTATCCTGAGGATAATCATACACCAATGGCTTCATCATTATAGAACCTTTATCGGTAACCTGCCAGGCAAGTGAATATATATAAGGCATCAGTTGATAACGGATATTTATAAATTCCCGCGCCAAGGATTCAAAGTCCTTACCATAATTCCATACTTCGGTATTCGACTGTTTACCATGTATTCTAAATATAGGGCAAAATGTCCCGTATTCGAACCACCGGCTTAGCAACTCTCTGAATACCGGATTGGTATATTGATTCTCTAAGGTGAGATCGTAACCATTGCACTCCCTAAAATAGGAGCCAATATCTGTTGTCCAATAAGGCAGTCCGGCCATACAAAAATTCAGGCCTGCAGGGATTTGTTCGGATAACTGTTCCCAGGTTGCCTTTACATCCCCCGACCAACAAGCTGCTGCATACCGCTGTTGTCCACAAAAACCTGAACGAGTTAGGTTAAATACACGATCATCCGGGAAATCTTTACGATGCCCTTCATATACGGAACGGGTTACCGCAAGCGAATATGTAAGGGCATAATTATCATATGAACCTAAAACTGTTTTTGTATTAAGCGGGTACAGTTCGGGTTCTGTCGCATCTAACCAAATACTATTTACACCCAATGAATACATGGAATCCTTAACCATTTTATAAAAACTTTCACGTACTCTCGGATTGTAAAATGCCAGAAAGCCAAAATCGTTATACTTCGAATCTTTTCCCAAATCATATTTTTTTTCAAGTCCTTGATTCCTCAGAATAGGCCAAACCGAAACCATGAAATGAAAATTCATATCTTTCAGATTACGAATCATATCATTTGGATCGGGAAACCTGCTACGGTCCCATTCCGACCCCCAGGTTTTGAGCGGATAATAACCTGCATTCTGTACTATATTGTCAACTGGAATTTGACGCCTGCGGTATTCTTTGGCTGATTCAAGCAACTCCGCCTGCAAATGGTAAGCATCTTTACATTGCCAAAACCCATAAGCCCATTTTCCAAATAAAGGAGCTTGACCGGTTAATTCCCGATAGCTTGAAATAACTCCGACAAGATCACCTCCATTTACAAAATAATAATCAACCATATTACCCGAACGACTTTGAAAAACTGTTTTATTATAGTCCGGCCCATTATATAAAACCTTACCGGGCACAGGAGTATTGGAATTAGTCAAAACAATATTGTAAGGCTGACCCGCTACTAATTCTTTTTTTCCACTAAAAAAATCAGGAACCCAAGTCGTATTATAATGTATTACAGTATCCCCATCAATTGTCAATAAAACAGGCCCCTCGATACGATTCTCGTTCGGGTTTACACTTTCCACCGCAAAACAATAAACGCCAGACTGAGTCGGAGTAAATGTCGTGCTTCGTTTGTTTTGTTTCGGATCAAGTACATTGGTCAGATATAGTTCGTTCTCTGCCGGATTAAACTTCGTCACTGAATAATTATCCCATAACAAACCATATCCTTTTGTTGAGACCAGATATGGCAACATGATCTCTTGATTATATTGTTTAAGCCGCAATGGAACATTCTTCCAATTCATCAGGCCATCCTGAAATTGTCCCATCCCATATAATCCTTCATCTCCACAAGAAAAACTTTGTTCTGGTGAAAAAGCCTTTTCATTCTGTACTAATGTGGGAGTAAGTTTTCTGCTACCAGGTAATTCAGACAACAATGGTTCTCCTTCTTTATTATAAAAACGAACTGTTCCTGATGTATCAACTTTGGCACATATCGCCCCAGTCTGTAAAACAATATTTCCTTTTGCGGTCTTCACTTCCCAGTCCACCTTTCCCGGGTTCATGGTCACCACAAGCTCTTTCTTGCCGGGCAAAGAGTCATGGCCGGAGAATGTCACCCGGATTATCCTTTCTGAAAAAACAGTTAAGGTCAGTATTTCCATCTTTCTGTGGAATAATTAGTTGATTATTTATTCTTGTATATTGTTTATTTTGTCCTATACATGCAATGTTTATATATAAAGAAAAATAAAAAATAAAAAAAGTTTAGTTTTCATTTTTTCATAAATTAACTTTAATACATTATCATCGGAAAGCAAGAACGCATTTTCAACCGTAACGTCATTAATACCCATATATTTAATGATCCATTTGGTTTTAATGTGGATAGTTACTGAGGGTAAACGCTCCTATACTAAGCGAAGATTAAGTCAAAATAAAAGCCCTACTTCGGTACAAATGTCTCTACTTTGACGGGTGTAGGTTTTTCAAGAAGATTAAACTCGCCCTGTAACTAATTGCATATTAAAAACTTAATAGGCATGACTGGCAAATATTGAGTTTTTGTCGGTTAATACTGAAAAGTATATTATGGTGTGAGCACCGGAGCATACGTTTCCAGAGCGACATTCCGTGTCTGAATGACAAACACATCCTCCGCCGTATAAGTGTTGCCTGATTCATGAATGATCGAATAGTTCACTTTAATTACATCGCGATCTTTTTTCCCCCATGATGTATATTCATCTTTTTGTTTGGATATGAATTCACCTGTTCCTGTAACGGTATATGGTACGTTATCGGGTGCTTCAACCGTACAATGGTTGTCATCACTGAAATTTAACACAAGTTGGTAAGTTCCAGTTATCCCTGTACTTGCATTCGTTTTGAAAGGGATAGAGGCCGTTCGAACAGACCTACGCCCTACTGTGGCTAACTTATAGGTACGATTATACTCAACATATTTCTCCTGATAGATTGAATCCCCTAGTATGGTTCCACTCCCGTCTTTTACACTACTTTTTCCATAATGCAGGTAAACTGCATCGTATTCGTTGATGTATTTAATGGCATACATGGTAAAGTTTTGAGGCTTAATCATCCATTGGTTTACAATACGTTCGTCAGCAGGAAACGCTGAAAAACCGCATAATATGGAGTCAACATCGCTCGAACTTTTCAACCGTATCGGCACCACATAAGTATTTTTAATAGCCAATGGGTCGTTGAAAAAGGCTTCTGACAGCTGTACTTCCACACCTCCAAACATTGAGCCTTTTGGAACCACCAACTCGGTGTAGGAACTTAATGAATAATAATCTTTCGGCATGGCCATAATGGTATCTCCACCAGACTTAAAAAGAATACTATCACACAAACTGTTGTCCACTTCTATGGTAAATTTTCTATCGCTTCTATTTTCGCGAACTCCCCCAATATGTGCATAAATAATGCATTTGTAAGCGTTATCATAGGAGTTGTCATAGATATAATCGCCAAGAATAAGGGTTCTTACCGGAAACTGGTAGGGGAAATATCCAGTAGTAATTCCAAAATCTGGATGCAACTCATTGTCATCCTTAAAATTATGGCATGCTGTAAATCCTACTGCTATAGCAAATAATAAAATAACTGCTCTTTTCATATAAATATAAATTAATTTTTAAAGTTATATAAAACCCCGAAGGGCTTCACTTAAGTAATTACACCAGCTTTATTGCTTTTCAGCGAGCTCGTAAACCCAGTTCATTTATTCGGCTGACAGCTCGTGAGAGCCGTTACGCCTTTGTTCGCCAAGTGTGTTTGACATTTATGATTGCATGTTGCTTTTTTAATAATTACCAACCACTGTTTTGAATAATATTAAAATTGTCGACTTCTGTTTTGGGGATAGGACCATAAATCATGAAATCCTTATAATCACGCGGTTCAACTTCAAATACTGTATGAACTCCAACCCCACTAATACTCATCCCTTTGGCAGGTTCAGTTAAACTGATGTTCCAGCGACGCAGATCCCAAAAACGAAAACTTTCAAAACTCAATTCGAGTCGTCTCTCGTTTCGAATCATCTGACGCATATCTTCTTTACTTGTAATGGATGCAAGATAGGGATCTGTAACTATACCGCCCCGTTTCCGGATCTCTCCGATAATACTTTTCGCATTATAAGATCTCGGACCACCTGTGGGACCATAAGCCTCATTGGCGGCTTCAGCATAAGTCAAAAACACTTCGGTATACCGGATGAATGGATCAATATGATCTTGAGGATTCGTAGTTGTACCTATCGTGACCTCTGGCCTGAGTAATTTCTTCAAATAATAGCCTGTCCGGGTGGAAGTAGGTAAAAACCCCAATCCGTCGATGCCGTTTCCAACAGTAATATTGACAGGTTTGCCGGGTTTTATTTCAGCTTTGTCATATACCACAGTTTGCGCCAACCGTGGATCTCTGTTCTTATATGGATTGTTTGGATTATATCCAGAAGAGGGATGATTGATGGGATAACCGTTCAACATCGGAAAGGCATCCACAAGATTTTGCGTAGGATTGATTCGTCCGTTACCTTCCAAACTGGGTGGAAAATTAGCTAATTCATATGCGGAGCTGCCAGTTTTGGGCTTTCTCCACAGGTGTTCAGCCAAATCCCTGTTCGAACTAAGATCGCAAGCATCTACTTGATTCCTGAGGTAGAAAATATTCCCCACAGGATCCAATTCATCCGGATTTTTCATCTTATCCAACAGTTGACCGGCAAGATCGGCGACCTTTTCCCATAAAACGGTATTGTTGTTATGATTAAATGCAGGACTAGCATGTAGCAAAGCCAAACGCATCTTGAACGCCAGCGCGATACGTCCACTAATACGTTGCCTAATCCTGTTTCCACAAGTAAAATTGTATGCTACAATATTATTGTTGATTGTCGTTTGATCGCCTGTTTTCAAGTCGCTAAAATTATTTGGAAAATCATTTACGACTTTAATGTCGAGATAATCAAACGGGAGCAACTCTATCGCTTTGTCAAAATCTTTATAAACGCTGTCCACACAGTCCTCAAATTTTATCCTCGGTTGCTTAAAATCGGCATTAACGTCAAGAAATTTAGTATATATAGGTGTGCCCAACAATTCGTTGTTGGTTCCCATGCCTGCGTGATTGCGTAGTAAATAATATTGAAGAACGCCCCTTAAAGCATACGCTTCTCCTTTCAATCGACGTTTGTACAAGGAATCCATTTGCTGGTTTTCGACCCTAAAAGTTTCGTCATCAACAATCGATAAGAATTGATTGATGTACAAGATTCCAGCATAACAACTGCTCCAAACAGATTGTGGATTATTCGAGGCCGACCAAAGACCAGAAGCCATCTGTCTGTAGCCGTTTGCCGGATCGTTGCTGACCGCATCGTCTGTGGCTACCTCGTCCCATCGGTATACATTGCCGGTTGCGCTCTGTATTGATATATATCCATTTAGCAACAATCCATCCGCCCAACTCGCTTCTCTTAATACCCTGTCCATGTTATCGATATTTTCAGGTTCCGGTTCAAGCATACTGCAAAAAGATAAACCCACAACCATTATTACAGCTAATATAATTTTTAATATTTTCATGTGAGTAGTGTTTAATTTTTTTAACCACATGGAACCTTTATCTCATCGATTCCATATAAATTATTTTAATCTATCGATAATATCCATATTCATTTTCGGTTGATGTACCATTTATTGTATATGAACATTTCATCTATTAACATTTAAGAATTTAAACTTTGATTAAAAAGAAATTTTCATCCCCATGACATAACTCTCATAGTAAGGCGCTCCGCTATTTGAGAGATTCATGGTTTCTTTGCTTTTGGAAAAAAGAAAAGGATCGGTCACATAAAAGTACAACTCACCTGTTTTCAAGAACGTCATTCTTCCCGCCAAAGATTCAGGCATCTTATAAGTCAATTGTATCTGGCTGATCCGTAAAAAATCGTTTTTATACATCCAAAAAGTCGACCGCCTGTAATTATTGCTAGCAGTCCCCGTAGTCAATCTTGGAAAAGTTGCAGTTTTCCAGTTTGATTCCGTCCATGAATTTTTTACCAATTCGGAATATTTTTTGTTACCGTCTACCCAATAGTAATCAGTTTCCGTAAAATTGATGCTACCCGCCCGAGCCTCACCCAACACCATCAAACTGAATAGCTTGTATGACAAATTGAGATTTATCCCTGCAACAAAAGGCGACTGCGAACGTCCCAGATATACCTCGTCATCAACAGTAACATTCTCTTCGCCGTTTTGCTTTTTATATTTGATATCGCCGGGACGCACGGTACCAAAGGTTTGGTGAGGACTAGCTGCGATTTCATCCTCATTTCGGAATAATCCGATGGCTTCTAATCCGTAATAAGCATCAGCCGGACGACCTTCGCGCTTCTCATAATCGTATGGCCACGCTTGCTCCTGAAGTTTGGTGTTTGTCGAAACAGAATACAGCATGTTGACTCCGGCAAAAACCATCCAATCGTTGAACCTGCGCGTATAATTCAGCCCTATTTCGAAGCCTTGATATTTCACGTTATTGTAATTCTCTACTGGCAAAAAACCTCCGTAATAAACCGGATATTTGGAGACAGCGGTAGTAGGTAATCCTTCATTGGTAATCATGAACCAATTGGCATCAAATCCCAATGATTTCTTTAGAAACATCCCTTGCAAACCTATGTTGATATCTTTACGATCCACATAAGTCAAATCGGAATTATACCCTCGTTGCGAACTCACTGCAGTACCTGACCCCAAATTATCGTTCCAGCTAAAACCACCCGCTGTACCATATCGATCTTCATACATATAAAACTCACTAATGGGCACATCGGTTTTCATGATTCCCGTTGATACTCTAATTTTCAAATAATCGACAAAACTTGCACCCGACATAAATTTTTCGTTACTCACTACCCATGCTAATCCTAAAGTAGGCGAAAATCCTCCGCGATTCCCCACCGGCAATTTCGTTGAATTGACAAACGCGCTGCTGAAATCGACCATGTAACGTTTGTGATACCCATAGCTAAACTGCATTCCTAAATGAGCCCTTTTATCACCCTGATAATCGCCCGACATTTTGAATACGCTAGTATAACCTATGAGTGCAGCACTAAAGTGGTGAACCTCATCAAATGTTCTATCATAATTCAACGTAGTGTAACCCCCAAACGATCTTCTCATATCGAGATTGGAAACTAAAGGTGTACTTTCTTTGTAGTCTTTCCCGTATTCTTGCAGACTAATGATCCGGTCCGTATTTTTGTCCCATGTTGGGTAATATACCATATATTGATTCTGTAATGTCTGATACCAGGTGGCAGTATAATCAAAACTAAAATTGGTATGAAATGACAATCCTTCAGTCACGTCACTCAAATCGAAATTGAGTCGATTATTGAACGAATATATTCTGGTACTTTCTTCCATGGTACCTCCAAGATACATGTTTCCAAGGATACTGTTTCTATTATTAACGTCTCCGCCCAACAGGAATTTTCCTTCAATCTCTCTTTTATGAGCTAATAATTGCGGAATATCCTGATCCATCAAAGATATGGGTAAAAGCGATGAAAATTCGTTAGGCCGGGCACCACGGACAGCATCCCAATAGCTTTCCAAAGGATCAGCCTGGTTAGCAATCGGCGTCTTGTCACTGCCCACGACCACTCGTGCGTCAGTTTGGATATTAATCCAGTCAAGGGGTTTAACATCAACATTTACCCTCATATTGTAGACATTATTCCTCGCATCTCCACCAGAACCCATTTTAAATATATCTCCGGCTGAATACACACCGAAATTGGAATAATATTTAGCAATTTTATTACCTCCGACGAATTCTCCGTTCACGTCATAGAAAGATTTAAACGGTTTCAAATAATCACTGGAATAGTAATCAATATTGGGGTAACGATATTGATTACCGAATTTGAAGTTATTTATTTGTTCCTGGCTAAAGAAATCTCCTTTATTACCATCGTTTTTATTTGCTAGATTATAATAATTCATATAATCAGATGAATTCAGGTACTTTGGCAATGCTATTGGATTTGAAATACCGTATCGCACAGTAAAATCGGTTTGTTTTTTTGCCTCTTTTGCTCGTTTTGTAGTAATTAAAATAACCCCGTTGACGGCAGATGTTCCATACAAAACCGCAGCGTTGGCATCTTTCAACACTGTAACACTTTCGATTTCCGATATTCTCAATTGATCCAGGCCACGTGGCATTCCGTCAACTACAACCATCGATGTGCTCGAAAATGATCCACCACTGAGCATCATTCCTACATCCATTCCATGCCCCAGACCTCTCACATTTAATCCGCCCAATAGGCCCAACATTTTGTAACCTATCAGACCCTCGACGGCTCCCTCCCCCAAGATTTGGGTTTTGTCTTTGTTAATATCATCGGCAGTCATGTTCGATACCGCGCCTACCATATCGCCTTCGTAAATCTGGCGAAAACCAAGATTTACCTTTTCTTCGTATAGAAAATCAGAGGGTTGAAGGATAATCTTCATCATATTTCGGACCTCTGATGCAGGCAACGTTATAGATTTATAACCTCTCGCCTTTACAATCAAAATCGCATCAGAATTCATCGAAACGGTGAAACTTCCATTGTTTTTGGTTTTGGCGTAATTGCTGTCGCTGAACAATTCAGCATTTGCAATTGGATTTCCTTCTGAGTCTTCCAAAATGGACGTAATGGTAATTTTCAGCTCATTTATATTTTGTCCAAACATCGTATGAGCACATATTATTAGAAGAATGCTCAGAAAAACGGATGTTAAATTATATCTTATCTTCATTTGATGAAAGTTTTAAAATTAAGAGTTAGAGTTACCATCCGGGATTCTGTTGAAAATTGGGAAATTTTTGTGCCCATTGTCTTTGCAAGGGTAGCCAGTTATGTTTCTTTTCAGCTACTCGTCTAATTTCAACTACAACGCTCTGATTGATGGGTAGTCCAGTATCAGGATCTCTGTCAAAAACAAACCTAGTTTTATCCAGAAACCGCGAATCACCATTGAGATTCCATCGACGTAAATCGTCAAACCGTTGCCCTTCGAAGCAAAATTCAACTGCTCTTTCGCGGATGAGTTCCTCAAAAAACACATACTTGTCCGCCGTGAATTTGGCAGGTACAGGATTCAAAAAATCTGCATCCGACAAGTCTCGTTGTCTAATCTTGTTGACAGCGCCTTCGGCTGTCAAAGCGTAATTACCGGAAGTTGCCTTTGGTCCGCCGTTGGTTTTAAAATTGACCGCCTCTGCATACATCAGGTAAACATCAGCAAGACGAAGATAAGGGACATACGACTGCATCGATTCTCTTTCAACGGTAGTAAATTGCGGGCATATTCCATTAAATTTTTTTTGATAATAACCGGTAGTCGTTCCCAATTCCCAAGGACCTTGTTTGTAAGTGTGTATTCCCGTTCTAGATGATTGAAGAAACCGGCAATCATAAAAATTACCACTACCTGTAGGATATTCTACGTTGGCAAGATTAGGAAAGTTGTTGAATTGTTCGCCATCGTGACAAATTACTTTATAAAAGCGCAGATCGCGATGTGCCCATGGATTTTTATCATTGTACTCAGAAGTAGAATTGGAAGCATTCAGCGGGTAACCTCTATCATCTCCGAAATTCTGTACTAAATTGTGTGTAGGAATATCTTCTTGCCATAACCCTTCCAGACAATATGGCAAAATTGCTCTGCCGCCATTCCACCATGTTCCATCGCTTTTGTAAATAGTGGGCATCATTATACCTTCATACTGTCCAGGCTTCACAGTGGGGTTACCCCAAGTGTAAAAATTTTTCATATAATTTACCCATGTTTCCAAACCAAATAAATCCTGATGTTGATCAACCTGATTCAACAATTCCCCAAAGGCGGCGGCAGCCCTGTCGCACAATTCCGGATCGAATTCATTTCTACCTGTGGCTTCCTGATTAATCATCGGGCTAGCAGCAAACAAAAGGGATTTGCCAAGATACCCCAGCGCCATAATCTTGTTAGCACGGTCGCGGTTGTTGCCCAAGGTTCGTTGTCCAGTTTCCACTAAATCCCAATGCACGGGTAAAAGATCTGCTGCTGCCCTGAAATCATCTGCCATTTTCAAAGCGGTTTCCTGAAAACTTGTTCGCGCGAATTCGGGACCTGTCCACTCTTCATCTGCTTTCAATGTCCGCGAAATATAGGGCATTCCTCCCCAGAACCGGCATATTTCGAAGTGAAACCATGCTCTGAAATACAATGCCTGTCCTTTTAGTAAATTACGTTCTTCATCTGTTCCTACAAACAAACCCGGTTCTTCGAGTTTGGCCAACGCTGTGTTGGCAACGGCGATAGCATACCAACTCCATTCCCAAAGACGCCTGTCTTCCATATTGTTGAAATTTGGATTGCCGCGAGGTGAAGGAAGTTTAGCAATATTAACCGAGCCTCCACCATATAGCCAACTGTTCGACTGCCAATAATCACCCCTGTCAAAGGCATAAATATCTTTACAGGAAAGCGTTTCGTCAGCTAATAAATAATTACTCCAGTTCCCAGCTTTTTCGTGGTCGGTAATACAATTATACAATTGTTCGACCCATCCTTGAAAACTAAAGAAATTTCCGAATACTTCCTTGTCAGAATATTCCGACTCAGGTGCTTTATCCAGATATTTTTCGCATGAAAGTAGTACAAAGCTAAAACATATGGCAATGACACCTAACTTTATGTAATTCAGTTTTAAAATTTTTCTTTTCATTGGATTATGCTATATGTTACACAATTAAAATGATATTTCTACCCCTAAATTGATTCTTTTCAATAAGGGATAAGCTCCGTTTGAACCTCCCGATTCCCTTGCGTCGGGCATTTTAGACCAAAAGAACAGGTCATTTCCCTGAAGGTAAATTCTCAAGTTGCTGATTTCTTTATTATAAAAGAATCTTCCTTTATTGAATGTATAAGCCAATTCAACTGATCTCAACTTGAGGTATGAAGCATCATATAGATAAAAGTCTCCTAAATTTCCTCTATTTGCCATCCAACGAGGCAAATACGAAGTTGCATTGGAATTGTCCTTTGACCAGTAATCTTTAACTTGATCGAATAACACGTCACTATTGTCACGGAAATTATTGAGCGTTATCATACGGCTGGCATTGTTCACACCATAAAATTGTATATTGAAACTCCAACCTTTGTAATCTGTCCCCAGACTCAAATTTGCCGTATTTTGCGGCACTTCCGAATACCCGATCGGAGCGCTGTCATTGGAATCAATTTTACCATCACCATTGAAATCTATCAAATCATAATACCCTGGTTGTTTTTCATTGTCGTAGTTATCATAAGCAACACTGCCATAAACCTGGTCCCAGTTTTGATAAAAAACCCCTGAATTGATCACACTCCTTTGCTGATCAATAGTATAACCAGCGTTTTTTTGGTAATCAGGCATTAACGGTGCGTCATCTTTGAAGATAACTTTAGTTCTATTATGTGATGCATAAATCCTTCCCCAAACATGAACCTCTCGGAATTTTTTATCGAAACCTAAATCGATTTCAAAACCTTTTGACTTAGTTTGTCCCGCATTTCCGTATGGAGCCGGGAATCCAAAGTAATTTGGAAGCGTTCTATCCGTGCCATTCAACAATATGTTTTTACGTTCTTCTGTAAAATAGTCAAACGTGAGAGTAATCAGGTTTTTTAAAACACTAAACTCCAGACCGTAATTGTTTTTAACGGAAGTTTCCCATTGGAGATTAGGATTTCCAACAATACTCATTACATACATATCATACGGACTTTCAGGAGAAGTATTAATATTACTTATATTGACAGATGAGCCCAAACGAGCCATACCGCCATAAAGATATTGCGATTCATAAAGCCATCTTCCGCTGCTGACCTTGTCATTACCCATCTTTCCAATACTGTATCTCAATTTCAACTTGTCTAACCATTTGACACCGGAAAGAAACTTTTCATTGGATACATTCCATCCAAGGCCTACTGATGGGAAAAATGCAAAACGATATCCGGGGCCAAATTGTTCTGAACCGTTGTATGCTCCGTTAAATTCACACATATAACGAGAATTATAATCATAAGTACCGCGGAAAACCCAATCTTCTCTGTAGTGCTTAAATTCGTTGCCATAGGCATTTTCCTCACGCTGGAAAAGTCCCATGGCCGAAAAATTGCCTAAGTCAGATAGATTTCGCGCATAACTCATTTGAAGTTGATAGACCAATTGACGATCCACCGGCAACCTACCCCACAAACCATTGGTTGCAAAGGAGCTTTCATTTTGTATACTCCACGGTTGTACAGTCCAGGCGTAATCACCCGTACTTTCTCTAAAATACCTGGCGCTGTATACATCGGGGCCCAAACGCCAATTATGATTAATAGACTCGAAAAGAGTATTGCCGTCAGTAGGACGAGTAGAATAATTATCATAGATTCCTCCATGCGAACTGATTACATTGTTGGAACTCAACATCCCAGTCATAGTCAATCCGGAAGTTATAAATTTCAAATCCTGCTCAAGTTTTAAATTGGTATTTAATGAAGTAGTCCTCTGATATTGTATTCCTGAATTATACATGCCCGCTATGGGATTGGGTATGTTTTGAAACTCTATATTGGTTCCCCAGTAGCCATCAGAGTATTGGACGGGAAACACGTTGGGCGCCATACCGTAAAGCGTACGCCACATATATGTGGGGACACTCGACTCCCCTGTATTACCGCCGGAGCTCCACATGGACTTCTTGTTGCCGTAATATCCATCGAGATTGACCTTCAACTGGGTCGTTGAGGTGAGCGCGACGTCTACATTGGTTCTGAAGTTCATACGGTCATAATCAAACGAAGGGTCATAACCTTTTCCGTTATCGTAATCCTTTAGCATGTCGCCTTCGTGCAAATAACTGAAGGAACTAAAATACCTCATAGCCTTATTCCCCCCCTGTATATTGAGATTGGCTTTATGGGTATAACCCATTTTCTTGAACATGGCATCCTGCCAATTGACATCCGGGAATAGTTCTTTGTATTCTTCAGGCATATTGGGGGTCCATCGGTATAGGTTAACGATAGAAGAAGGAACAATAGCATCCCACGAAGCGGGCCTAAAAGCAGTTTCCCGTTCGATTGTTTCATTCTTCGCCATCATTGTCTCATAAGAGTCAAGAGTTTTGGGGATTTTCGACAGCATGGTTCCTGTTACAATATAACTGGCGCTCACGATCATTTTTCCTTCCTGTCCGTGTTTGCTGTTGATCAGAATCACGCCATTTGCACCCTTTACGCCAAAAACAGCCGTTGCTGAAGCGTCTTTCAAAACCGAAATAGAGGCAACTTCGTTAATGTCGATATTGTTCAGGTCTCTTTCCACACCATCAACCAGTATTAATGGGGTTGCATTGTTCCACGTACTTTTTCCGCGAATAAAAATTTGCGTTGCGCTTTGGCCCCAACCGGACCCTCCTCCCGGCTCTCCTGAACTAGTAAGTGTCACCAGACCGGGTATTTGCCCTGCTAAAGCATTACTAAAGTCAGACACATTACCCGTTCTTTTCAATTCCTTTTCTGTAGCTTGGGAGATGGAGCCCACAATAGTTTCCTTTTTCTGAGCCCCGTATCCTATAACCACCACTTCATCAATATGTTTCGACTCTTCGCTAAGGTTCACATTGATCTTTCTCTTATCACCAATGATAATTTCTTGAGTTTTCAAACCAATGAACGAAAAAATCAAAACAACCGCATTATCGTTGGGAACAATAATGGAATACTGGCCTTTTTCATCGGCAGCCGTACCGTTGATGGTTCCTTTTTGGACAATACTTACGCCAGGAACCGGAAGGCCATCAGAATCATTCACAACACCTGTTATTATGGTCTTCTGCCCATACAAAGGTGCCAATGCCATCAGAAACAAGACAATTAAAAAGCATAAACGCTTATTAATATTGTCAGTAAATTTAAATAGGTTATTGGTTTTTTTGTACATAGATATTATAGATTTAGACTAAATTCATATCAATAAAGATAATATAGTTTGGTGTCTGGTTAAAAATGGGTCTTATATCTCAATTATTTCAACAGTGTAAATTTCCTATATTATACTTGCGCTGAGAAATTTTATCGTATTTTTCGTTTTTTTGAATCATCCCATAAGCATCTTGATTTAGTTTGAAAACGAATTCGCATAATGAATAATTTGCTGTTGTAAATATAATTGAGAATTCAACAGCATACTTATACAATATCGACATTTTGTATAAGTATTTCGATAACATACTTGTCTATATAGCTTTATTGATCAGGTCGGAACTCGAGCCTTTGTTGCTCTTCTAAATGTTCTTGTTCTTCTTGATATTTAACGTACTTCTTGATGTTATCTTCATCAAGACCTATCGTGTCAACACAATATCCTCTAGCCTAAAAATGATTGCCCCAATAGGGTTTCTTTTTTAATTGAGGATAACTTTTGAAGATCTTGATTGCGGTTTTTCCTTTCAAGATCCCCATAAGATCGGATATCGACATTTTGGGTGGAATACTTACAATCAAGTGAATGTGGTCGACCTGAATATTCATTTCTACCAATTCACATGACTTCCACTCCAATAACATCCGAATATCGTTTGACAACAGTTCTTTGACAAGACCTTCAAGAATACGAAAACGATAGTTCGGTGTTCAAACTATATGGTACGTACAACATCGATATATAACATGACTAAGTTTTTTAAATTTGCTCATGTTGTAAATTCCAGTGATATTGAGCACCCTATTCCGGAGTAAATTGGTTCTTCGTCAAATTTGGGGAATCACCCAGATTGTGATAACAAGACTTTTCTTCGGAGTAATTCAAAACTGGCTCGTCCGTACATCTGGCGTTTAATGCTTTTTACCCTGTTAACGTGACCTTCAACGGGGCCGTTACTCCACTTTTGGCGGAAACTATTTTTGACAGCCCTAATATCTCGTTCTAAGCCTCTGGCAAAAGTTAACAGGCCCGGCAATTTTTGTGTTGACTCTTTCACTTTCAGAATCCATTTTGCAATATCTCCGGCTCCCGTCTTTAGTATTGTTTTAAACTTTCTTACCAGTTGGCGAACCTGCTTTAATTTTGGTAGTTTTTCAAGAAGAACCTGTAAATATTTCTTTTCTTCGGCATCGTCAATCCGGTTCATGTCATAACCGATATACCTGGCCAGTTTTCGGGAGCTTAACCTTTTAACATAGGGCATTCTTTTCTGTTGTAATTCAGTGTAATTGGCAGCTATGTTCGGGGTTGTGCCCTTAAGAAAATTGATGTACTGGTATGCTTGAGTGTTGCCACCCAAATAACCCATTTGCCGGATCTCTTCTATAATTGAACCTATCAGATGTCCTTCTTTTGTGATCCTGGATATAATGTAATTGGTAAACAATTCAATATTCGTCCGTTTGGGATGCGCCTTTGGAATCAATGTGTCTTGTGAGAAGTACAATCTTACAGTATTTCGGCTAATACCAAGTTCTTTGGCTATTTTTCTCCTGGTAATTCGTTCCGCTTGTAGCTCTTTAACCTTATAAAATACATGTTGTCTCGAATCCGTTTTCTCTGCTAAAGGCGGTATTTCAAAGCTTTTGTTTGTTTGAGCCTGAGAATTGGCTGCCTCAAGTATCTCGTAGGTTTCCTTTTTAATAAGCGCATTTATTTTGGGGGCGATACTTTTAAAATAGGTATCTAGTGCATCCGACAGGTTCATTAACAAGTGAAAGCGATCCGCTACCTGAATCGCATTGGGACAAACCGAATCGATGACCGAAGAATAGGAACTGGCTCTATCCCTTGTAATGATCTCAATATCGGGGTAATCTTTTAACCACTTTTTTAAATCCGCTCCATCCCGGGTAGGCAAAAGGTCAATTGGCTTTGACGTTTCCATGTCTACTAAAATTGTTCCGTAGTTTACTCCTTTGCGAAAAGCCCAGTCATCAACACCTAATACCCTGATAGATTCCAATTTAGGGAGTGGTTGCAAATGAGCCAGGCGAGTGAGCGTGGAACGGCAGACTTGTATTTTAAGCTTCCCAGATAGCTTACTTCCAGCCCCGCTTGCCATCTCAATAGCTATATCGGATAATAAACGGTTGACCCTACCGGTACGTCTGGCATATGGCAATATATGTTCATTTTGTTCGACATAAACCTTCCGATGGCACTTTTCATTAAGACACTTGAACTTGCGAACGGTCAGATTAATCACGGTGTTATAATGAAATACAGGTAAGTCTGCAATACGCCTATTGTAACGATCATGCACTGAGTAGCTGTATTTTTTTTCAGACCGGGCACTTTGCTCGTTTTCCGATAGGTGTTGCTAAAATGTAAATCGTGGACTGATTAAATTCAACTTTTGAGATTCGTATTTTTGGGGTATCGAAGAAATGTTTTATGTGCATATATAATTGATTATCAACTATATAAAGATAATGAAACATTATTGAATTGAAAAGGAAATTAACTGATTTATTGCCTGAAAATCAGATAATTAACTATCCGTATTGGTCGTAATTTACAATCCCCAAATTTGACGAAGAACCAATTTACTCCGGAATCAGATGCACAGTTTGACCGGATTTTCCACTCATGTCACGAATTTAATAATTTTCAGCCTAACCCACATTGCAGCTAAAAGTACCCTTTTTAGTTAAAATTCAACTATTATCCACTTTTTTCGCGCTATTTTCATTACACTGAATTTATAACCAACTGATAATCAACAGCAGGTTTTTTCAGGAAT
>Ga0209125_1000573_pt1 | contig 45091 bp, 31 predicted proteins | sample BarGraIncub1131A_FD_184503 | JGI IMG/M metagenome (GOLD analysis project Ga0209125, IMG submission 184503) | Arctic peat soil microbial communities from Barrow, Alaska - Barrow Graham LP Incubations 11-31A (SPAdes) (version 2) | ecosystem: Environmental > Terrestrial > Soil > Wetlands > Peat... | reverse complement strand
ATCGTCATCAGGAAATCGGCTCTGGAATTCAAAAATGGTAAGGCTTCTGAATCTATCCTCCATAATTTCAATATTAATTTCCTGTAAGATACGCATATTAACAGTATTTACAAAGTGCCTAATTCAATTGATCTATTCAATTTGTGTTTCTCAGATTGGGAAATCACATAGTGTGCGCGGTCATTTTTTATACAACTCTTCACATGCTTTACATGCGATAGAATCTGAACTACCTTTAAAACCAAAACCATTCCATTCATAGGCTGCAACTCGTTTATTCGTAATTGTTTTATCCAGTTTAATAAATGAATCACCACGGTGAAGAGCACACAAAATATTGTTATTGGAAGGTGAAATCTGTGCATCAATTAATGGCCATGCCAAGGCCGAACCACGCCAGCGGGCAATTAGTCCTTGATTGTCTAAACTATACACATACGGGCGAACATTCATTTCGTTATCCAAACTTGAGTAATGTTTTTCAAGCGCAAACAGGTATTCATTTTCATCATCAAGTTTGCACGAACTAATAGAAATAACCGACATAGGATGCGTTTTCCACACCATTTGATCGTTTTGAAAAGCCTGCAAAACAATTCTATTTTCACCACCTTCATTTACCGACGCGGGTTTAAGTGTATAATCGTTTATCCGTAAAGTTGCGCTACTATAAGGAATTGAATCAAATTTGTAATCAATCGTATCCGAAATTTCAGGATAAAAAGAGTTGGATTGGGTATGTGTAAGTATTCCTTTGCAACTAAATTTGTCGTTTTTAATCCGAATATCAATCATTAAACCTTCCTTGGTATGCGGATATTTCTGATCAAACAAATGGTTTCCGAGCGAGAAGAAAACAGGTTTGCCTTCAATCAATTCGGGCTTTTGAATCACGTGTGGATGACTGCCAATGATGATATCAGCACCGTTTTTTATCAGCCACGCAGCGGTCTCCCGTTGTTCCCGGTTTGGCCAATCCAATAATTCGCTACCCCAATGGATGGATACAATGACGATGTTGGATAAACTTCTGGCTAACCATAACTTCTGTTCGATTTCGATAGAAGGAATCTGATTTTTAGAACTGTCACGACCTAACACGAGATTTAGCGATACCAAAGAGATTACAACATCTTTAACCGTAAAAAATTGAGGTGAATTTTCGAGACAAACGGGAGTTAGATTATTCTTCTGAAGTGCTTCAATCGTATTCTTTTTGCCAGTCTTTCCCAGATCTAAACTATGATTGTTTTCAATCGTAAGAACCTTAAACCCAGCAGTCTTTAGCATCGGAATATCAGTTGTGTCAATAGCAAAAACAGGCGATTCAACGGGCGAATTTAAGCGATCCTTAATATTGCCAACTGCCCCTTCTAAATTGCCTGCCACCAAATCAGCCGATTGAAATAGCGGTTTCAGATTTTCCCAGGGGAATGTTTTTCGGGTTTGAAATTCTTCTTTCACATTGCGCGAAAGCAAGATGTCGCCAACAAAAAGAACACGTATTCCAGGCTTATCCTCCCGTCCGCTTGTCAGAATAAATAAAGCAAGAATCGCTAATAGCAAGTATTTGCCATGCCTGATGCAGGTTGATCGGTAATATAAGGTTTTATCCATGGTAAAAATTCTTGCTTAAGTGCTTTCTCGCGCCACTCCTGATCGTTTAATAGTTGATTTGATTGGAATTCGTAATAGGAATAGATAGAACCTTTTACAATTTCATGTCGCCCGTAAAACGGAACAACATGGTTCCATTCCATGGCATTTCCAACCGCTGACATTAAGTAAGGAGAAATCACTCCATCGCCGGCAATATCGGTAATTTTTGCCATCGGGTCGGGGTTCGACAAAGCATAATCTTTGTTCGAAAGGCTATTGAAAACTAAAAACAAATGTTCGCCGGTACGGGCAACGTAAAGTATTTTTTCGTTTTCTTCATTGTTAAGGCTTTCACCTTTCCGTTCCTTTTCTGCCATTGCCTGAAATGCGCGTGCCTCTTGTGCAGCTTCTTTTAATCTGATGGTTATACCTTCATACAGAGATCGTTGTTCTGAACTATACGATTCCTGAATATCAGCCTTATCTGCAATGGTTCGGGAAACGTATTTGATCGCACTGTCGAACAAATCTGCAATTGCAGCAAATGTAGAAGGATCGGGCTCTACGTAACCTCTTGGTGCACGCATTAATATCTCTTCAAAGCCACCTTCGCCGCACTCTGCCGCGGTTCTTTCGTTTACCAGAACCGATGCGTGACGCAATGTTGCCCATGTTGCCAATCCGGTTTGTAAACGTTTGATTTGCCAAATTTCAGTATCTTTTTTCCCGTTTGGCGAATGAACCGAATCAGCCCACTGAACTGCAATGGCATTGATCCATTGATTGTACAGGTTTTCTTTCAGGTTGAGTGCAGTTGAATTTGTTTTAAAATTCTTCTTCAAATTGCCAATTACTTTTCGCAACGGAGGATATTTCTGGTAATCCGATTCAAGCAAATTTTCAGCAAACCCATTACCCAAAGCTATTGCCAGGTCTAAGCCGGAAGGAAGTAATCTAAATCCGGAAGGTCCTTTTATCTGTAAATCAGATGGTACGTTTGGATGAAAAACAACGGAATACAAAACTTCATTATCAAAGCCCCATGACAATGGAAAAACTGTAAATACTTTTTGCGGATATTGGCAATAGCCGGGAATAGTTTGTTTCAGGTTCTTCCACACCAGCGGTGATCGTGATGGGGAAATAAATCCGGAGTAACTGGTAATCCATTTCTCTGCAAATGCATTGATTTCAGGAGGTAATGCATTTAATTCTTTAAGTTTATCCTGATTGTTTTTGAATATGGTCGTGAAATAGCGGAATGCCTTAAAGTATTTCGACATTTCGGGTGATGAGGTATAATGACCTCTTGGTTTTAGTTCAGAATAGGCATAAGAATCATTCAGAATTTCGGTGAAACCATCTTTCTCATTTTGTATTCGCACAACTTCCTGATTTTTCATATTGCCTGAATAGAAGTCTTTTATTGCGTTGAAAACAGACGACCAGCTTGACTTCTGATTTGAATTTTTCAGGTACTGATCGGCTTCATTAATAAACTTCCAGAAGTTGGGGATGGCTTCGTCTCTTTCTTTCACAATAAAGAGTCCCTCATAGGCGGCACCAAACAATTCCCAGAAAATATCAGTGGTTACCAAATAGGGGCGGGTAGGTTGGTTTCGTGAATAGCCGTCACAGTAATAGTTTTCGGTTTCATACAGTTTGTAAAGCTGATCACCATTATTGGGACGGAATAAGCCAAAATGCTTTTGAAAATGATCAATTTCTTCAGGAGAATCGGCAAACATCCAGGCGTTTACCACATCCGCCATTGGTAAATTAATTGGAACATAGTTTAATGTATATTGGCCGTTTTGAATGGTCATGCCTACAATTCCCTTGCCGTCAGGAACCGACGATGGAGTTGAAACAAAATGGTAATTTGATAGTTGAACCTCCTCCGTTTTAGATGCGAGTAAATACACCCCGATTCCCGGTTTGTCTTTCTGCCAGTGAATCAATCCCAATCCATTTGGGGTAGGAGTAATGGTTCCCTTGTTTTCCAAATCAATTTTCATGGGTTTTGAATCGCCCCAGTATTTTAAGTTGTATCTGGCAACGAAGTAAGCTTTGTTGTTATTTTCCCAGATCAATTCATGTCCTCCGGGATGGAACGCCACTGGCAATGCCCATTCTGCCTCCATTCGACTGGGATGTATTTCTAAATCTATATCTAAATTTATATCTGGATCTAAATCTATTTCTGGATCTGGATCTACATCTGGATTCAGATCTGTGTTTTTAGTGAAGGTTTTCGATGGACCAACAACCTGATAAAAGCGTTTGCCATATTCGGTTACTGAAACAATTCGATACTTTTTATCTCCGTTGTCTATACCAAAAAACAGCCGATAAGAGTAGTATTCTTTCTTGTTTTGCCAGTCATCATTTGTAATAAATGGTCGGGGACAAACAAGTAATCTTCTCAATTGATTTGGTGTTGAATAAATAATCTGGCTTATCCACTTATCGTTCGTTTTCTCAATCCGGAGAATTTGATAGTTCGAGCCATTTAAGCCCGTTACAAAGAGGGCGTTTGCGCGTGGATGCCAGGTAATGGCTTTTGCAATCAATCCGCTTGGCAATGAGCAACTATCCGATATTTCGGTTTCTCCAATCTGCCAAACCCGGATAGAAGATTTCCCATTCGATTTCACAACAATTGCCGCTACATCAAGCCCGGCAGGCGAAACATCATAATCGGTTATCTTTTCTGAAACCGGAAAAGTAAACCGTCTTTCATCCGGAGGAGAAGGTGTTACATCCAATTCAGGAATAGAAAATTCCCCATTTACTATTCTAGTCGTATCCTGATTTTCTTTTTGTTGTGGAATAGTTTTGAAAGAATACAAATGAAGCACAACGAGAATAGAGAGAAGAATCTGAGTAAATCTGAGGTGTTTTTTGCGATTCATATTATTGAGATCATGTTTGGTCTTGAGTATCAAATATAAATCATTTAATTTACAATAACGCTGGAAGTTTTGTTAAATATTTGGAGAAATCCAATGAATAAATCCAAATCCAACGATCTTCACCGTACATTAATTCATTTTAAAAGTATTTTCAATGACTTAAAGCTGACATTAATTCAGTTGAAATACACATTTAATGACATGAAAATGACATAAATACAGGTGAAATACTCATCCAACGAACGCAAGGAACCATAAATTCACTCTAAATGCACGTCTATCGATTGTCAGAGGTCGGAAAGTGCCGTAAAGTCTCGAAACTTTCACATGAACAGTATTTATTTCTCCTGAAATTGTACCTGATAGCTGTTATCAAATCTGAAGATTCCGGTAGTTTTGTTTGTTCCATCTGCGCTGGTGAATGGTCGCGTTTGGCCTTTCAAAACCAGTTGATTGACATGGCTTTCATTCAGCTTTCTACCCTGAAGTTCAAACGGAATGCGGAGTTTGCAGCCGCCTCTGAAATTGGAGCAACCCCATGCTGTGTTTCCTTTCACGATTTCGCCAATTTTGCACGACGGACAAACCAATTTTTCGGGTTCTGCTTCTGCAAAACTTATTTTGAAGTCAGTGGTCAATTCCAAAAAGCCGTCCACCGTTTCGTTTTCCTGCTTGAAGCCTTTTATCAGCATGGTTTTTCCTTTCTCAGCCAACCTTTTGATCTGTGCTTCGGTGAGGTTTTTGCCCATGAATTCGAACGGAATGATAAATCGGCAACCGTCTTTCCATGCTGAGCAACCCCATGCATTTTTACCTTTTTTTAAGGTTCCCTTTTTACAGGCAGGGCAGGTGGTTTCTGTCGGTTCGGCTGGTGCTGCTTTCTCTTTTTTCTCCGGAACAGCTGGTTCTTCTTCGGCCAAAGCGAATACTTTTCGGGGCGAACGTTTCACCTGATCAACCACTTCGGTAACCATTTGCTTCATTTCGTCCATAAAAAGAGCCACTTCATATTTGCCTGATTCAATTAGCCGTAACTTTTTTTCCCATTGACCGGTGAGTTCGGCTGATTTCAGAAGCTCATTTTCAATGCTGTCAATCAGGTCGATTCCTGTTGGTGTGGCAACCAGTTTCTTGCCATCTTTCTTCACATATTTTCTCCTGAAAAGCGTTTCGATAATGTTGGCGCGCGTTGATGGACGGCCAATTCCGTTTTCCTTCATCAACTCGCGCAATTCTTCATCGTCCACACTTTTACCAGCGGTTTCCATGGCGCGCAAAAGAGTTGCTTCTGTCAGATATTTAGGTGGTTGTGTGTATTTTTCGAGCAATCCCGGTTCGTGTGGCCCGTGTTCGCCAGTCACAAAAATCGGCAGGATATTCTCGTCGCTCTGAACCGGATTCTTGTCGTTCATATAAACGGCGCGCCATCCCGGAACCAGAATTTGTTTCCCGGTGGCCTTAAAATCAATCGTACCAGCTTTTGCTTCTACAGTGGTATTGGATACTTTACAGTCGGGATAAAATACTGATATAAACCTTTTTGTAACCATGTCGAACACCTGTTCCTCTTCTTTGGTCAGATCAACGCGTGTTTGTCCGGTAGGAATAATGGCATGGTGATCGGTTATCTTTTTGTCGTCGAAAACCTTGTTTGTTTTCCGAATCTTGTCCTGAAGCAAAGGTGCTGTAAGTGTTTCGTAACCTTTTAGCTGTTTCAGAATTCCCGGAACTTTGGGATATATATCTTCTGACAGATAGGTGGTATCAACACGCGGATAGGTGGTCAGCTTTTTTTCGTAGAGCGACTGAATTGCCCGCAGTGTTTCGTCTGCACTCATATTGTATTTCCGGTTGCAGTCAACCTGAAGCGAGGTTAGGTCGAACAGGCGTAACGGTTGTTCAATGCTGTTTTTGGTTTCGATTTTACCAATCACCAACTCGAAATGGCTAATTTCTTCCAGCACCTGCGCGGCATCTTCACGGTTCTGAAAACGTCCGGAGGAAGCCGAAAAAGTGGTTTCGCGGTAAATGGTTTTAATCTCGAAATACGGTTCCGGTTTAAAAGCGTCAATCTCTTTCTGGCGGTTGACAATCAGGGCGAGGGTAGGGGTTTGCACTCTTCCAATCGACAAAACTTGTTTGTTCTGGCCGTATTTCAGGGTATATAAACGGGTAGCATTCATTCCAAGCAGCCAGTCGCCAATGGCGCGTGCACTTCCGGCGGCATAAAGATTGTCAAATTTACCTCCGGGCTGTAAATGATTAAAACCTTCGCGGATGGCTTCTTCAGTCAGTGACGAAATCCACAAGCGCTTGACGGGTGCGGTGCATTTGGCCATGTTCATTACCCAACGCTGAATCAATTCCCCTTCCTGACCCGCATCACCGCAGTTGATCACCTCTTCGGCGGTTGACATCAGTTTTTCGATGGTCGCGAATTGCTTTTTTATGCCGTCGTTCTCAATCAGTTTAATGCCAAATTTTTGAGGAATCATTGGCAAGGAGTGAAAGTTCCATGGTTTCCATTGGTCGGTATAATCATTGGGTTCTTTCAAGGTACACAAATGACCGAATGTCCAGGTTACCTGATACCCGTTTCCTTCGAAATAACCATCCCTACGGCCATTAGCACCAATTATCTGAGCCAGTTCTTTTGCCACACTGGGCTTTTCAGCAATACAAACTTTCATTTCTACAGTTCAAAGTTTCAGGTAAATGCAACAAACTCAAGCTTATTGATTTTTTTTCAACAGCTTGAGTTTGTCGTATATAGAAGCCTGATGTTTTATTCTTTCAGTTCTTTGATTTTTACATTCCGGAAATAGATAGGTGCTCCTGCATGTTTGCCCTGAAGTCCGATGAATCCTTTGGTTGCAAGTTTATTGAAAGGAGTGCTTAACCAGGATGGGATTTCGGTTCCATCGGGATTTTTGGTAGCGCTGGTCCATAAATCCATATCCATTTTGTTAACCACTTCACCATTAAGGGCAACTATTATAATTTTGCCTTTGCAGGTAATGGTGTAACGGTTCCATTCGCCGGGTTTCTTAACCAGACTTTTTGTGGGAGCAAGGTGACCGAATATTGCACCGCACTGCCATGTTTTCGGACTTTCGGCCCATTGTTTAGCATAGTCGTCGGCAATTTGTATTTCTACTGAATTCGGAATCCAGTTGTCCTTGTTGGTGCAGTAAACTATTACACCACTGTTGGTTCCATTGGCTGTCTTGAATTCCAGATCGAGTTTGAAATTTTGATACTCTTTGGCTGACCAAATGACCTGATCTTCAGAAGCAGTAAAAACGCCCTTTTCGCTGGTCCAGATTCCTTTTGGAAACGTAGCATTTGAAAGGTCTTCTTTAAAAAGACTTTCCCATTTTTCGGAGTTTGGGTGAACTTTGTTGTCTTTCTTTTTGGCTTGTACTGAAAGCCCTGAAACCATGATTGCCAGTAAAAACATTGCAATCATTCCCGATTTGAAGGTTTTAATCATGATTGTTTTTTAGTTGGTTTGTGAAATAATGAATCAATGCTTTGAAATTAATTGTTACGGTGCGCTGCACCTTGGGTGTATTTGTTATCATCATTCTACAAATATTTTGGTGCTCCGCACCAATACTCACTGCAAAGCAGCAACGCTGCGAAATATTTGTAGAAGTATAGTCAAAGAAAGCGCTCTGAGGTGCAAAGCACCGTGATATTTTGATTCATCCTTATTCTGAAACCAATAGTCTTATTCCATTCTCTTCCAGTGCAATTATCCGCTTTTTGTAGAGTGCACCAATAGCCGCTTTGAAATTTTTCTTGCTGATTTTGAATGTTTTATAAATATCTTCAGGAGTGCTTTTATCGGTTAATGGCAAAAAACCACCACATTTTTCAAGTTCTGAAACAATTTTATCAGCAAAAGAGCTGATCTTTTCGTAACCTGATTTTTGTAAACAGAGATCAATCTTGCCATCGGTCCTTATCTTTTTGATGAATCCCGGAATTTTGTCGCCCGGATTAAGCGGCTGGAAAACTTCGTTTTTAAAGATCACGCCAAGATGGCTGTTGTCGATAATGGCATTGTAGCCCAAATCGGTTTCATTCACAATAATCAGGTCCACTTCTTCGTCAATATCATAGTCAACCGGAATGTTGTCAAGGTAATGTTCAATCTTTGAGGAAGCTGCAATACGCCTGGTATTGGTGTCAACATACAGGTAAACAAGGTATTTTTTGCCTTCTTCCATTGGTTGACGCTGCTCGCGGAAGGGAACAAACAAATCTTTGGGCAAACCCCAGTTCAGAAAAGCACCGACAGGAGTGACCGAAACTACTTCGAGCAGGGCGAATTCTTCGACCATTGCCAGTGGTTTTTCGGTTGTGGCAACCAGACGATCTTCCGAATCGAGATAGATAAACGCATCGATCATGTCTTCCGGTTGAGTTCCTTCAGGAACATACCGTTTTGGCATCAGGATTTCGCCCAGATCGCCACCATCGAGGTAAATTCCAAAATCCACCTCTTTTACCACATACAGGTGATTTATTTTTCCTATTTCAGTCATAATCGAGTTCCAAATTTCAAGTTTCAAATTCCAAAAAAGTATCAGGTATCAAGACACAAGTATCAGGACTGGTTATCTCTGAATCGAAATCCTGATACTTAAATCTTGATACTTGTGTCTGTTTATTCCCATCCCGATGCCAAAATATCGGCAATGTGAATGGGTTTGATGGGCAATTTATTTTTCAGAATGTATCCTTCGAGGTTCATGATGCACGACGATTCGGTGGACACAATATATTCAGCTCCGGTTTTCAGTGCGTTTGCTACTTTCTGTTCAGTCATGGCGGTTGAAATGGCCGTGAATTTTGCTGCAAATGTTCCTCCAAAACCACAGCAGGTTTCCGTATCTTCCATTTCAACCAGTTCCAAACCTTTTACTTTCGATAGCAATAGGCGCGGTTCCTTGCGAATTCCGTATTCACGTAAAGCTGTACAGGCATCGTGGTAACAAACTTTGTGCGGAAATTCAGCTCCAAAATCGGTGAAATTCAAATGATTCACCAGATAATCGGTCAGTTCGAATAGGTTTCTGTTCAGTCGCTGGTAATCTTCAAATCCGGGCTGACCGTTTTTAAACAGGTCGGGATAATAGTTTTTGATAAAACCGGTACATGAAGCCGACGGACTGATGATATGTCGGTCGTTCGGAAAATCGCGGATAAATTTCTTTGCCAGTGTTTTCGTTTCGTCCCAATAGCCGCTATTAAATGACGGTTGTCCGCAGCAGGTTTGTTCAGGATTGTAATTCACTTCAAGACCAGCTTTTCGCAGCAGTTTTACTGTGTTGAAAGCAGTATCAGGATAAATCTGATCGATAAAACAAGGTATAAAAAGATCGACAGCCATGCCATTCGTATTTGCGTTGAAGATACCAAAGACTTTCTTTAAAACAAAAAAGCCGCCCGAAAGAGCAGCTTTTGCACGGGAGGAGCGACTCGAACGCCCGACACCTGGTTTTGGAGACCAGTGCTCTACCAACTGAGCTACACCCGTATCCTTTTTTGCGAGGGCAAATATAGTAATTTGTTTCATACCACCTAAAGAAAATAATGCCTGTACCCGAAAAAAGGAGAATGAAACTAGGCTTTTCAGAACTTATCGATGGCTGACTTTTTCATAATCAACCGGATAAAGTGGAAAATGAATTTTCGAAAAAGCTGAATTTCTTGATGTTTGATATGATTGGGATTTATCGGGAGCAAAAAGAAATGCCATCCGGTTAATTTCGAATGGCATTTCGTTGTCAAATTAAATTGGGATTGTTAATAGCTCCTGTCAGAAAGGTTATTACCGAATCCTTATTTCTTTTGTTTTTCCATTAATTGTAATTGTTGCAATGTTGTCGCACTCTCCGTTCCCATAGTCAATCTTCCAGCTATGGTTATTGCTGGTTGAAATCAAAACTATTCCACTAACGATATGGTGACATGCTACGCTGAAAACCAAAGGGCTTTCTGCCTGAATTGTTTTTGTCACTGTTACTCCTGAAATGCGGGCGAATTCAACGGTTCCCCAACTTACAATCTGGTTGTCATCGCGGTTTGTCAACGCATTTCGCTGATATTGGCGGGTAAGGTTGGCAACTCTTTTAGCACTTCCTTCGGCGTTTGGGAAGGTGATTGTAATGTCCTCCTGAAGTTGTGCAGTTCGGATGTTGTTTTCCTGATCTTTGGAAATCGTTTTCACAACGGTTCCCTCAATTTTTTTACCATCAACAATGAAATTGTCGAACGCTTTCGTCCTTACTGATGGAAATGTTTTAAATGAAGTTGAGGTCACGATGATTTTTCCTGAACGGATTTTCCCGTCTTTCCCGGTGCACGAAGTTCCAAAATCAATGGTCATTACCTGTGGAGAGGCAGTTTTGTCAACAGTAACTACCGGACATTCACCAAGGAAAATTGAACTTTCGAGAGTTGCTGATTTGAGTTGACCTGCATTTAGGTCGATAGCTTCATCAACCAACAAATCAATATCGGCAAGGGCTTCATCGGCCTGAGTTTCCTGCTGGCTAAGCAGAATCTCATCGACGGTAGTAGAAATTTCATTTTTCTGACATGAATTAAAAGCAATAAGCGACAGACAAATTGCCAGAATAAAATTTAATCGTTTCATAAGCTGTATTTTTTAGAATTTTTTAAAGATATATCCATAAGATGCACGGAGTTCTCAAAAGTTAAAATCAGGATTAAATATTTTAGGAAAAATAAATGTGCCTTTTCCTGAATATTTCAAGATACAGGATTTAACTTTCGGCGATTTTTCGCATCCAAAACGCAAACAGAAATTATTGATGAAGGAAACGGCTGATGAAACCATTTTTTCGATGATAAAGAATCCAGCCTTGAGGGATAAAGGGTTTCTGCGATTAATGGACATTTACAAAGAGCCAATTTACTGGCACATAAGGCGATTGGTCGTGTTGCACGAGGATGCGGAGGATATTTTGCAGGAGACGTTTATTCAGGTATATCGGTTCTCTGGATCTTTTAAAGGCGAAAGCAAGATATATACATGGTTGTACCGAATTGCAACCAACGAGTGTATCAGGCATTTCAGGAAAAATAAGAATAGAATGAAAAACTTAGGGACAATGACCAGCGAACGATCCGAAACCGATTCTGAGAACAGTGATGCAATCCTGTTCAAATTTCAGCAGGCTATTCTGCAACTTCCTGAAAAACAAAGGATTGTTTTTAATCTTCGCTATTACGATGAATTGAGTTATGAGGATATTGGGCAAATTCTGAATTCTTCAGTGAATTCATTGAAAACCAATTATCATTATGCGAGCGAGAAAATTAAGCAGTATCTGATTGATCATGCGTAAACTGAAAACGATAAAACTTAGAATAATGAAAACGATAGAAGATAATGAATTTAAGGGAATTGGGAAGAAAAATCCGTACAAAGTACCTGACGGTTTTTTTGAAAATATTTCCGAAAAAACACTTTTGAAAGCAAAAGAAAGGGAACAAAATCATGGAAAAAGCAGGGTTCTTTGGAGAACATTGGCAGTTGCAGCATCGATGGTGGCAATGGTTTTGCTCGGTTATTTTATCTTTGAACCTGATAATAAGCCTGCGACAAACCTGATTGTACAAAATAAACAGCCAGTTGAACAGCAAATAATTCAAAAACAAAAAATCAGCAAGCAACCTGAAGTTGCGGAAGTAAAGAAGGCTGTGCCTGAAAAGACAGTTTCAGATGCAAGCAGTACCGAAGTCGTAGGCGATATTTTAGCTGATTTATCTGACGAAGAATTACTGCAATTGGCCGCGATGATAAAAACTGATCCGTTCATCAGTGAATCAGCACAATAACCTGTTAAAGATCAATTAAAATGAAAAATATTTTAGCAACACTGCTTTTTGTTTTTACCCTGGTTGTAAGTTCAAATGTGCAATCACAAAATGCTGATCGTTTTCCGATGCTTCGCGAGCGGATAATTCAGGCAAAACTGCGTGAAATCAAACTTAGCTTAAATCTTGATCAAGCCACCTTTGAGCAGTTTCGTCCGATATACCTGAAATATGAGCGTGAAGTTTCCGGAGTTGACTTTCGGAAACTGGGCCGACTTATGAAAGTTGAATCTGACAGCCTTTCAACTGAAGAAGCTGATCAATTGATTGTAAATCAGTTGGAAAGTGCCAGAAAGTTGATTAACATCCGCGAAAAATATTACAAAGAATTCAGAACCGTAATTACACCTCAGCAAATCATCAAACTCTACCAGACTGAGGCCGAATTGCGCAAAAAAGTGATGCAGGAATTGAAAAGAAGAATGATGAGCCGATAAGCCGGCGGCTTTGAAATAAACATCAATTATATCTTGAAACAAGTTTGTGAACGTCGTAATTATCTCAATTTCAGACTTTCAGTACAGATCCATTCAATTGTATCGCCATTGTCAATAGTAACTCGTTTTGTAGAAATGGTAAGATCATGGTTTTGACTTAAAATACCCGTTCCGGTGATGGTTGCTATATACATTTTTTCCTGAAGTATATTAATTTGTTCTTGTTCCTGAATATTAAACGTTGAATCAGAAACGATTGCAATTATCTCATTCGCAGTGTTTTTTGAAAACAAAATCTGATTGGCTTCTGCACCGGCAGTTATTGTTTCTATAATATCAATTGTTTCATACTGAATGTCTTGACCATTCAGTTTAATACTCGTTTCCAAATTACCTGACCATTTCCCTATAAATTTATCACGTTCTAATACCGGATCATCCTTTTTGCAGCTCACAAACAGAATTGTTGTCAACAAAATAACCAAAAGTATTTGAATACGCATATAATTAGTTTTTCGCTTTGGTTTTTATTCCAGGTAAGTATATCCGTAAAGCCCGGAACGGTAGTTCGATAAAAATTCTTTTCCTTCTTCGGCGGTGATGATTCCTGATTTAACGGATGAAGTCACCCAGGTTTCGACCGTTCGAACCAGCTTTTTGGCATTGTATTGCACGTAGTCAAGTACTTCGGCAACAGTTTCTCCATCAATTATTTGATCGATGTGGTAACCTTTATCGTCAACTGAGATGTGTACTGCATTGGTATCGCCAAACAGGTTGTGTAAATCGCCCAAAATTTCCTGATAAGCTCCCACCAGAAATACGCCCATGTAATAAGGCTCTTTTGCTTTTAGCCCATGTACTGGTAGGTAATAGGAGAAATTCCGGGTCGAAATGAAATTGTCAATTTTTCCGTCCGAATCGCATGTAATATCCTGAATGGTAGCTGATCGCTCAGGTTTTTCATCCAAACGCTGAATCGGAATAATCGGGAAAATCTGATCAATTGCCCATGAATCGGGTAGCGACTGGAACAGTGAAAAGTTACAGAAATATTTATCTGACAATAACTTCGGCAAATGCAGCAATTCTTCAGGAATGTGTTTTAACTCGCCGGTCATTTGGTGAATTTCCTTGGTGATTGACCAAAACAAACGTTCAATCTGTGCCCTTGTTTTCAGGTCAAGGTGTCCTAAGCTGAACAAGTCGAGGGCTTCTTCGCGGATTTGCTGCGCATCGTGCCATGTTTCGAGCATTTTCGACTGGTTGAGCTGTTCCCACAACGAAAACAATTCACGAACCAGTTCATGATCGCCTTCTTTTGATTCTTCTTCTTCGCCCATGGTAGGCAGAGTCGATGTTTCGAGCACTTCGAAAATCAGAACCGAATGATGAGCTGTAAGCGAACGACCTGATTCAGTAATGATATTCGGGTGTGGGATGTTGTTTTTATCGCTGACATCAACTATTGTAGCAATGGCATCGTTCACGTATTCCTGAATGCTGTAATTCACGCTGCTTTCGCTGCTCGATGAGCGTGTTCCGTCGTAATCGACACCCAAACCACCACCGATATCCACGAATTCTACATTAAATCCTTTCAGGTAAAGCTGCACATAAAATTGCGAAGCTTCGCGCATGGCCAACTTGATGCGGCGAATTTTGGTAACCTGACTTCCGATGTGAAAATGCACCAGTTTCAGGCAATCTTTCATTTCTTTTTTCTCCAGAATATCAAGGGCTTCGAGCAATTCACTTGAAGTTAAACCGAACTTGCTTGCATCGCCTCCTGAATCTTCCCATTTGCCACTTCCGGAGCTGGCAAGTTTGATGCGAATGCCAAGGTTGGGTTTAACTTTTAGGCGATTCGCAGTCTTAATGATCAGTTTCAGCTCGTTTAATTTTTCAACGACCAAATAGATGCGTCGTCCCATTTTTTGAGCCAGCAACGCAAGTTCGATGTAATCTTCATCTTTGTAGCCGTTGCAGACAATCAGCGAATCGTTGTCGGTATTAATGGCAATTACCGCATGTAATTCAGGCTTTGATCCGGCCTCCAGGCCAATGTTGAATTTTTTACCGTGACCAACGATTTCCTCGACCACAGGACGCATCTGATTGACCTTAATCGGGTATATAATAAAGTTTTGGGCTTTGTATTTGTACTCTTCGGCTGCTACTTTAAAGCAACTTGCCATTTTTTCAATCCGGTTGTCCAGAATGTCGGGAAAACGAAGTAGCATTGGGGCTGAAACATCCCGGAACTGAAGCTCTTCAACCAATTCTTTCAGGTCAATCGCTATCCCGTTTTTCTTGGGAGTGACGGTTACATTGCCTTTTTCGTTGATGGAAAAGAAATTGATGCCCCAACCGTTGATGTTGTAGAGTTCAGCTGAGTCTTCGATGCGCCATTTTCTCATTAAATAAAAATTAATTGTTTGTTTATACTTACTTTTTATGCCTTTTAAAGACATTTTACCTGCCAGTTCCGATGAAAAATACCTGTTCCGGATTTTGAAAAGAACTTGCGGATTCAGACTTCAGGATTCAGGAATAAAGATGAACCCCTAAATACTGCTGTAAGCCGCGCCATTTCTGATCGGGCAAAGGTTTTTCGAACGCGGTAAATGTAATAAAATATTGAAAATGATTTTATTTTTTTTGAATGCTCAGATAGACCCAATCAATGGTCAATTTTCAGAGCGAATCAATGAGATAGAAAATCGATTCGAAAATAATTTGCGAACCAGAGAAATATGTCCTAAATTTGTAGACAAATGTCAAAAGGAGGAAATAATGATGACAACAATGATTAATATAGAACAAAAATTAGACAAGGAAATCTCACTGCTATTCAATCGTACTTCAGTTGGAAATGGAACTTCAAAAATTAAAAATGAGTTGACTTATTCAGGTTTTATTTCTGACAAAATGCTTATAATTGAAGCAATTAGGCTTGGCATTCCATACTCACTTTTTGATTTGATCCAGCATTACACTCCTTTTAGTGAACAGGATTGGGCGATTTTTTTAGATATTTCAACCAAATCCTTGCAACGTTATAAGCAATCATCAAAGCATTTTAAGCCAAACCAGTCAGAAAAAATTATTGAAATGGCAGAAGTTACCAATGTTGGATTAGATGTGTTTGGTGACATGCATAAATTTAAATTGTGGCTTGACACTCCAAATTTTGCTTTAGGAAATATGAAGCCGATGGATTTGATCAAGGATTCGTATGGGAAGGAATTGGTAATTAGTGAGTTAGTTCGAATTAGTTACGGAATTCTAGTCTGAAGATGGAGGCATTTAGGCTATCACGCGAGAAGTTTGCGCATATCCTTTCAGGAAAAGGAGCTGCAATTAAAGGCGCAAGATGGAATTCCATTGGTGTAGAACTAATTTATACTGCGGCTAACCGATCGCTTGCGATGGCAGAAGTTGCAGTTCATCTGACTTTAGCAACATTACCCATTGACTTTGTGATGATTACATTGTTCATTCCAGATGATATTTTAATTCAGAAACTTGATCAATCTGATTTGCCGAAAGATTGGAATACCTTTCCTCATGCTGCTACTACCCAAAATATTGGAGACAAGTTCGTTGCTGAAAATAAATTTTGCATATTACAAATGCCTTCTGCGGTAACACAGGGTGATTACAATCTGCTTATTAATCCTAATCATCGAGATTTTTCAAGAATCAAAATAGAAACCATTGAAAAATTCCCATTCGACCGGAGGATATTCAAGTAATGAGCTTTGATTTTAAAACATTTGCATGCTGTGTAATCGTTTGTAGCGACCATCAAGTTCTATCAGTTCGTCATGAGTGCCGCGTTCAACGATTTCGCCTTCATGGAAAACACAAATCAGGTCGGCATTGCGAACGGTTGATAAGCGATGAGCAATTACAATGGAAGTGCGGTTTTTCATCAGATTTTCCAGCGCATCCTGCACCAGACGTTCAGATTCGGTGTCAAGAGCTGAAGTGGCTTCGTCCAGTATCAGGATCGGCGGGTTTTTCAGAATGGCACGTGCAATGCTCAAACGTTGCCGTTGTCCTCCTGAAAGTTTACTTCCACGGTCACCAATCACAGTGTCATAGCCATGTTCTGTTTCAATGATGAAATCGTGCGCATTGGCTACTTTGGCAGCAGCAATCACTTCAGGCATCGACGTATTATCAACTCCAAAGGCGATATTGTTGAAAATGGTGTCGTTAAACAAGATTGCTTCTTGGTTTACGTTTCCCATCAGATCGCGCAAATCGTGCAGTTTAAGGTCGCGCAGGTCAACTCCATCAATCAGTACCTGACCGCCAACCACATCGTAGAAGCGTGGCAAAAGGTCAACAAAAGTAGTTTTTCCACTTCCGGATTGACCAACCAAAGCGATGGTTTTCCCTTTCTTAATTTCGAGCGAAACATTATTTAAAACAACTTTTTCATCATAAGCAAAAGTGACATTCCTGTATTCAATGGTGTCTTTGAGTGTGCTTACTGACTGGGCGTTTGGTGCTTCAGGAATAGTCACGTCGGCGAGCAAAATTTTGTCTATGCGGTCCATCGAAGCCAACCCTTTTTGTATGCTGTAAAGTGCAGTTGTAAAGGCTTTTGCAGGATTTATAATCTGATAGAAAATGGCAATGTAGGCCATAAATTCGGTTCCGGAAAGTTCACCTCTTTTGCCCAGAATTAAAGTTCCGCCATACCATACGATGATAATGATTACGATGGTGCCAAGCAGTTCGCTCAACGGGTGTGCTAATTCACGACGGCGCATCAAGCGGTTCATGATGGATTTGTAGTCGTGAAGCTCGGAATCAAAACGGGCATTCATTTTCTTTTCGGCATTAAACGCTTTAATAATGCGCAGGCCTCCAAGCGTTTCTTCAACGACGGTTAATATCATTCCCATTTTATCCTGACCTTCGCGCGAGACTTTTTTCAATGATTTTCCTACGCGACCAATGATAAACCCAGCAACAGGCAGTATCAGAAAGATAAATAACGTAAGGCTTGGACTCATTACCAGCATAAAAGCAAGCAAAACAAAAATGATGATAGGGTTTTTCAGGAACATATCAAGCGACGACATGATGGAGTTTTCTACCTCGGTAACATCGCCGGTGATACGGGAAATGATATCACCCTTTCGTTCTTCAGAAAAAAATGGGAGCGCTAATTTTAGAATTTTGCTGAATATCTGTTCGCGGATATCTTTCACCACTCCATTACGGATAGAAATGGCCTCAAAAGCTCCAAGATAATAGAATCCAACTTTCAGCAATGTAGCTAATATCACAAAAAAACCAACAAATAAAAGGGTCAATCCCGGGCCATTTTCATTTTTAAATATAGTAATGTAATAGGTAGCATTATGATAGATAGCATCTTTTGACATCTCCCATGGAACCAGACTTGTAACATCTTTTGCAGTGTTAAAAATAATGTCCAGGATAGGAAGCATCATCATTACCGAAAAACCTGTAAAAAGTGCCGATAACAAGTTGAACAGAAAATTAAGCATTAACTGTTTCTTGTATGGTGGAATAAATCTTCGTAAAATCTTGAAAAAATCCTTCATTGATTGGTGTAATGAACAGTGTAATTAACCGTGTCTAAAACTCTAAAAATTAACTTTTTATTGTGTAAAAGTTAAAAAATACCGGTGTAGTTTTGCGGGGTAATCTTCTTTAATTCGGTTTTCAACGCATCTGTAATTTCAAGCGAATCAATAAATTCATGAATTACTTCCTGATCAATCTTCCGGTTGACGCGGGTAAGGTTGCGAAGAGCCTCATAAGGATTTGGATAACCTTCGCGTCGCAGGATGGTTTGAATGGCTTCAGCAACTACCGGCCAGTTTTTCTCCAGATCAGCATTGATGGCATCGGCATTAAGCAACAACTTGTTTAATCCGCGCATGGTGGAATTTACCGAGATCAATGTGTGGGCAAAGGGCACTCCAATGTTACGCAAAACGGTTGAATCAGTAAGGTCGCGCTGCAAACGCGAAACCGGCAGTTTGGCTGATAAATGTTCGAAAAGCGCATTTGCCAAACCAATATTTCCTTCAGAATTCTCAAAATCAATTGGGTTCACTTTGTGTGGCATGGCCGACGATCCTACTTCTCCGGCTTTAATCTTTTGCTTGAAATATTCCATCGAAATGTAGGTCCACATATCGCGGTTCAAATCAATAATGATGTTATTGATACGTTTCATGGCATCAAAAATGGCAGCATGATTGTCGTAATTAGCTATCTGTGTGGTATATTGCGACCTTTCTAAGCCAAGATATTTTTTCAGAAAATGATTACCAAAAGCTTTCCAACTGATTTCGGGATAGGCAATTTGATGAGCATTGAAATTACCGGTTGCACCGCCGAATTTGGCATCGCACGAAATTGCCTTCAATTGTTCTAATTGACCCTTCATTCGTTCAGAAAATACCCGGATTTCCTTTCCCAGATTGGTAGGAGAGGCAGGTTGACCGTGAGTTCTGGCCAACATCGGAATATCTTTCCATTCGGTGGCAAGTTCTTCAAGTTTATCAATCAAATCATTAATGGCTGGAAAGTATTCGTTGTCAAGCGCATCATTGATCGACTTTGGAACAGCGGTGTTGTTGATGTCCTGAGATGTTAGCCCAAAATGGATAAATTCTTTATATGCCTGAACACCAAGTTTATCGAATTCTTCTTTCAGGAAATATTCAACAGCCTTTACATCGTGATTGGTCACTTTTTCGATGTCTTTAATGCGTTGGGCATCTTCAAGCGAAAAGTTGGCAACGATTTGACGCAGTGCACCATACATGTTTTTGTCGAAAGTGGACAATTGAGGCAAAGGCAAATCACACAAGGCGATAAAGTATTCAACTTCAACCAAAACCCGGTATTTGATGAGTGCAAATTCAGAAAAATAGAGCTGAAGGTTTTCAACTTTCGAACGGTAACGGCCATCAATTGGCGATATAGCAGTGAGTAAATTTAATTCCATGAAATGATTTTTTTTTCGAGCCGTAAAGGTAGAAAAAATTTCATAAGCGTTTTTCGAAGCCCGGACGATGTCAATTTGTTCTTGTACCCGTCTGCGAAAATTAACATTAATGTCAAAAAAAAATCCCGTCGTAACGGGATTTTTTTTGTTGCTGTATAATTTATGTTCCTCACTATTAAATTGTTGAAGATATTTTGATGAATTCGGGGGATTAAATCGAAACCTTCAGCAATGTCAGTTATTTGCTTTTCTTAATCATTAATGCAATGCCAAACCAACGGTTGAAACTCCGGTTGAGAGGTCAAGAAATATTCCAAGCTTGCTACTTAGGTGGTACTCAGTTCCTATATGTAAATCAAGAAATAATGGATTTCCATTCGTGTAGTAATTTCTATCACCATTATAGCCATTATCCCATGATGATTTAACTATTGCAAATCCCAATGAACCAGCGAGGTAAAAATCCCAATCAGGATTAGCATTCAGTAACTGATCAAAGTAGTAGGTACCTTTAACTCCAATCGGAATAATTGTTTCATGATAGTAATAATTGTTGTTACTCCAATAATATCCACTTCTGTAAGTTGAGAAACTGATAAAGGGGGCTAATGTGAAATTTCGGGCCACGTCGAGTTCATAGTTGATATGAAAAACGGGCAAAGAATGCCCAATATAACTGTAATATCCTGAATACCCACCGATACCAAGCCCTAAGTTTAAAGTACCTCCATAACCTCCGGAATATGTTTTTTTCTGAGCAGATAAGTTATTATTTCCTACTAACAGAAAGAGAGAGAGCAAAATTAATGCAAAAATTTTTGTTTTCATTTTTTGATATTTAAGTTTGGTAATAAAAATTTCTTGCTAACTATTTTGTTTGTTTTTTAACGACCACGACCATTTCCTTTGTCGTTTCCTCTTCCACGATTGCCTTTTCCATTATTCTTATCATTGCCACGGCTTGCCTTTTGATTGGAGTTTACTCTTTGAGGTCTCTCGCCTATATTGTGTTGCTCCTGACCACGATAACCTTTGGCATATTGCACTTTATGCTGACGGAAATTAGAATACGGACTGTTGCCGCGATAGTCAGACATCGGCACTTTATATCCGCTATACAGATCATAGTTTCTGTATCGGCTGGGAAGTGACGAACGGTGAACCCATGAATAGCCATTGTAGTAGATGAACATCGACGATGGAACATCATAATAGGCTTCCACATCGGGCAAGTAATAATATCTTACATCAGTATATCCTGAAGGACCCCACATTGGCGGTGTACCCAGATTTAAACGCACTGATATTTGCGCCTGTGCTGAACCTGCAAAAAACAGCAATGTTCCAATAACAAGTAATTTTAAAGCTTTCATTTTATTTGTTTTAAATTGTGATTGAATTTCTTCATTACAAAGTTGTGGTCTTTTGGACCAGAATGCGTTACATAATTCTGAGTAAGACTTACATCATTCACACTTTTAACGCTTATTGATCTAAAAGCCTGTAAAGCTCTTTCAAGTCAGGAGATAAAATGACTTCAGTTCGGCGGTTTCCTGCACGACCTTCGGCTGAATCATTGGCTTTTACAGGGTGAAACTCACTTTTGCCTGATGCGGTGATTCGATTCGAATCAAAGCCATTGTCTTTGGTTAAAATACGTACAATTGATGTAGCTCTTGCCGTGCTGAGGTCCCAATTGTCTTTAAACAAGTTGGTTTTAATAGGGACATTGTCCGTATGGCCTTCGATCATCACACTAATGTCTTTGGTACTGTTAAGTACCTGTGCAAGAGATTTGAGCGCTTCTTTCCCTTTTGGGTCAACCACGTCGCTACCTGATTTGAACAGCAATTTTTCCTGAAGTGAAACATAAACGTTTCCGTCCTTCGTGTAAACAGACAACTCATCAGTCTTATAATTCATTAGCGCATCGGATATCGAATTTTTAAGTTTCGTCATTACATCCTTTTGAGATTGAATCATATTCTGAAGGGATTTTAATCGTTTTGCCTGATCGGCAATGGTCATTTTCGATTCGGTTGAAAGCGTCCTCAAATCATTTAATACCGAAGCATTTTCATTTTGTAGTGATGTAGTTGATTGATTTAGGTTTTTAACCTTCAGGTTACAATCATTCAGGAGACTCTGAGTGTTATCCAACTCACTCTGTTTCTCTGCATTATCTTTTTGCAACTTATCAACCCTAGCTTCTGAAAGCACAAGTTTTTTACTTGGTCCACAGGAAATTAATGACAGACTAATTATCAAGGACAAGAATCCAAGAAAGTGAAATGTTTTCTTCATTTTGTTTTATTTTTAAGTGAATAACCTGATAGCGAAATTGATCAACTTTAGAACTTATTGTGTTACACAACTTTTAAAATATATTGCATAATTCACACATTCAAATAGTTGATAAGCCAACTGATTTTCAGTGATTTCTTTCCCATTAACTTTTAACAAAAAGAGGCTGAACTCAATGGAGTCAGTCTCTTTTGTTATGACAATAATATTTTAAAACGCTATAACTCCAAGGTCGGTTGAAGCTCCAATTACAACTGTTTTTCCTGTTATTGTGATTGGAAGCAAGGGTAGGATAGGAGTGACAGTAATACTATAGGTGCCAGCGGGCAATCCTGAAATCAGAAACATACCGCTTGTATTGGTGACTGATGTGTATGTTATTCCATTGGATGTGGCTGTAACGACTGCAATTCCTCCAATTGGAGTGATGCTTCCTTTTATAGAGCCAGAGATAGCCATATCAATAGTTCTGATAACTGGTTTCAATTGATATTCATTATTTCCTTGCATAACAATAGATTGACTTGCATCAAAATCAAGCAAAATACTATATGAAACACCAGCTTCGAATGTTTGATTAACCTGTAGTTTTAGTCCCGATTGCATTGCGCTTGGAGTGCTTAGTGGAAAAACGATGCCGCCTACCGTCACTGAATTATTTGTTCCTAAAATCAACCTGATTTGTGAAACAGCTCCGGCATTCAAGTCGCCGGTTGCAATGAGGGTATTTATTCCGTTTGATAATTCAAGTAGATTATAAATACCGGCGGTAGTGTTGAGAAGTACTGCGCTTCCACCGGTGCCGGTAATTTCCACCCCTTGTACGTCAATCATAACCGCTGCATAATTTGCAGGAGCATCTGTCATTTTAACCGTGATATGTGCCTTATCAGCAGACTTATCCTTGGTACAGGAAGAAATCTGTACAAATAGTAAACCGATAAATGTTGCAAACATCATCTTTTTAAAAATTGAAGTTGCACCTGTTTCCTTTTGAGTTTTCATGTTCTTTTGTTTAAATGATATGTAAATAATTACAACATAAAGGTGAGCAGTTCAATCATGGCAAGTATTACACAACTATTTGTTTATATTACACAATTCACACGTTTTAAAGCCTGACAGGATATTTGGTTTGAAATATTGACTAAACAAAGAAAGAGGCCCAAGCGGCCTCTTTCTAATATCAGTTTAAAATAAGTATTGAAAACAAAACTTACTTTTTAGGAACAATATCAATGATAACGGTGCGGTTGTAAAAGCGCTCCTCTGGATATTTGTTGTTAAATGGCGCTAAATTCTGGTCTTCACCAAATCCGTGTACCTCAAATTTAACATCAGTTCTGCCAGCCTTTGCCAGGCCATTTTCAAGAATACCCTTAACATCATTAGCGCGGGCCAACGACAATTTCAGGTTATGGGCTTCACCTCCAATAATATCGGTATGGCCATGAATAATAACTGTTCCACCCATTGGAATCTTAGGGATCACGACATCAGTAAGATACTTTTCGTAAATTTTGATGGCCTTCGAGTTGTTGAATTCAAAAAGTACACTGAATCTCATCATTTCTTCGGCTACTGTCGGTACCCATAGTACCAGGTGTGCAGAAGTTTCCTTCTTTAATTCTTTGCCACTCTTTGTTTTTCCGATCATTGTTATTTTGTAGTCGCCTTGAGGACGAATGCCCAAAATATCTTTTCCAGAAATACTCACTAATTCCTGAGTATAAGGACCAAATTTTTGAACTTTTCCTTGTTCATCAGCGATTTCCAACGACCATGAAGTGAAGGCAGTGTCGGCTCCACTAACATTAAATGAAACATAGCTGTCAATTGGTGCTACCTGAAGGTCAACAATTTCAACCGGGTTCAGTGGAGCATCCGGACCACTCTGAAATTCCATTGTTATGGCTGGCGAAGAACTCTCGATTGAGACCCTATGGTCACCTTCACGGAGAAGAACAAGTTCGAGTTTTCCACCCGGCTGTTCCGATGGTATTTTAGGTTTTACGCGCCCTTCAATAGTGATTCTTGCTGGCGCAATTCCAAATACATCAACCAGGTATGTCTTAACCGACATTGCCATTGCCTTGCCATCTTTTGCGCCTTTTATCGACGATCCGACCAGAGTCACAGTTGCTGTAGGATTCTTTATCATACGATCGCCCAAAATGTTCAACACATTGTAATAGATAGTCATTTGTCGTTTTGAACGACCTGTCAATTCTTTTGGTGTTGTAATCTCCAGCTGGTCTTCTCTGAATTCTTTTACCTGGCCTTTCCGAAGTAACACATAGCGATCAGGAATTTCTGTTGATCCAAGATTGAAGAACACATAATTACGAACAGGGAATGTTTCTCTTACTCTGCGCTCTACCGCAATGTTCTTTGGCGCATTGGCTGTAAAAGTAACTTCAGGTTCTATTGCAACAACTACAACTACAGGTACCGGTTCTATAACTTCTTCTGTCGTTGAAATTTTATGGCCACGGCCAAATTTGAGTGCAAGACCAGCTCTAATAGTTGTTAAATTCCATGATTCAATTGAACGTGGATCCTGACCAAAATAGGGATGATATGCAATGAAAGGAGCAAGGATAACTTGATTCTGTTTCGTTGGTGACGAAAGTGCGATATCATATCCAGCCCCGATTTGCATCGAGATCAGGGATTTGTTCATGTTACTGAAAACTCCATTCACTTCAGGATCTGCAACCTGTTCCGGATATGCCGGATTGATACCTTGCTGATAAGTGAATCGTTTATCCACATTGAAAGCCAGACGAGGTCCTGCATATACATAAAAAGGAGAATTGAATGGATTTAAGCGTATGCTCGGCTCTACCGTGATATATGCAAGATCGGTTTTTAAGTCTTCCGGACAGTTACATGGAGATTTTTTCTGATCGAATGTACCTCTGCGGCTTTCGTAACCGGCATTTAGCATGAAGCCCAATTTTGCATCAGCACGATGAAACTCCATAATAGGAAAAGCAAAGAGGCCAATTCCGTTACCCTTATGAAAAGCAGTTGGAACCATAAAGTCTGAGGTCAGTTGCTGAGTGGTTCCTTGATAGAAATCGAAATTTGCACCAGCGGCTAAGCCGAGCCACCATGCGGGTTTCGAATATTTAACAGGTTCCTGAACCTGAGCAGAAGTTGGAATGCCTATAAGGGTCAAAGCGCTTATAACAAAGCTTGTAAAAGCCAGTTTGTAAGGGAACCACGCATTGCGTGATCCCTTTTTTAAATTTGTAATCGGTTTCATATTTTTCATGTTTTATGGTTTTGTAACTGTACTTGCATCTAACGTAACCGCAGCAGTTTGTGTCAATGCTCTGCCGTAAAGTACAGCACCGGTATTAAGCGTGATTGATTCCTGAGCCAGAATATTTCCGTAGAAAACAGAGGTTGTTCCAAGTGTTGCTGAACTGCCAACAATCCAAAAGATGTTTTTCGCTTGTGCGCCACCTGCCAATACAATACTGGTAGCAGGATCTGTTTTAAGTGTAGATCCCATCTGGAATATCCAGACTGCATTTGCATTACCCTCCAGGGTTAAAATTCCATTCGCTCCCGTTCCTGATATTCCACTCGTTGATGAATTAGAATACAGACCAGGGGCAAGGGTAAGACCACCGAGTTGTCCGGGCAATGAAATGGCATTTAATGATCTGCTCTGACCATCGATAAAAGCATCAGTTAAGCAGCCTTTTGCAGCGGCGGCAATTGGAGTGGTAATTTCCCTTGTTCCAATAATTATGCCTGGAAGGAAACCTTCCAATGCTGATCCCGGACTCAGTCCTACATTCCCGGTAACTATTGAAGGACCGGTGCTGGTAATGGTCGAGCCGGCAAGTATTGCAAACGGTGCAGCACAGCCAAGATCAATTGCTAAAGGACCTGATGGAGGTATTACAACCGCGGTAAAGTTGGCAACCAATTTTCTGTCACCGCTGATGGTAAATGTATAATCGGCAGTTGTTATTGATAGGTTAGTTCCGGTCTCCGTCCAGTTCGTAAATGTATAATCGGCATTTGCTACTGCAGTAACCGTTACTGAAGCTCCTGGACTAAATGTTCCTCCTCCGCTTGTTGTTCCACCTTCTGGTGGAATCGATGATAGTGTTACAAGGAATTGACCTACAACTACCTGTGTATAGTTCGCTACTAATGTTCTGTCTTTTGCCGGCATTGTAAATGTATAGCTCGAACTTGTTGAAACTGGAGTTCCATTTTCATCAGTCCAGTTCGTGAATGTAAATCCGTCATTTGCTACTGCAGTTACTGTTACTGAAGCTCCTGAATTAAATGGACCAGCCCCGGTTGGTTTATTCGATAATGTTGCCGGATTTGTTAATGCCGTAACTATATACGACGACACATTTGCAGTATAGTTCGCTACTAATGTTCTGTCTTTTGCCGGCATTGTAAACGTATAGCTCGAACTTGTTGAAACTGGAGTTCCATTTTCATCAGTCCAGTTCGTGAATGTAAATCCGTCATTTGCTACTGCAGTTACTGTTACTGAAGCTCCTGAATTAAATGGACCAGCCCCGGTTGGTTTATTCGATAATGTTGCCGGATTTGTTTTTACATCTACTGTGTATTGTATTGCTGTGAAGTTCGCGGTGACAGTTTTATCCGCATTCATGGTAACTGTTGCTGTATTTGTGATGCCTGTTGCATCTCCGGTCCATGATGTAAATGTATAATCTGGCTTTGGCGTAGCAGTGAGCGTTACTATAGTTCCGGAATTGTATTTTAAAGTTACCGGATCAGGATTCGGACTTTTCACGACAGTTCCGTTGACAGCTGGGGTATTTAATGTATAGGTTTTAAGTGCAAAATTCGCGGTGACATTTTTATCCGAATTCATTGTAACTGTTGCTGTATTTGCAGTGCCTGTAGCATCTCCACTCCATGATACAAATGTATAATCAGGAGCCGGTGTGGCTGTAAGCTGTACGTTGGTTCCATGACTGAAGGTTATCTGATTCGGAACCTCTGCAACAGTTCCACCGGAGGCTGGTATTCGCGTTATTTTTAATGAGTACATGTTAATGGCAAAATTAGCCACCAATATTCTGCTCATAGTTAATGGGAAGGTATATTCCTTTAACGGCGAAACAGCTATTCCGGCTTCTGTCCAGTTTGTGAAGGTATATCCAACACTTGGTACTGCCGTAATAGTTACCGAAGTACCTGCATTAAATGTTCCGCCGCCTGTTGTCGTTCCACCTGCCAATGGAAGCGATGATAGTGTTACCGCATATTGTGCTGTGAAGTTTGCAACCAACGTTCTATTGCCAGCCATTGTAAACTGATAGGTAGAAGTGATCGAAACAGCAGCCCCGTTTTCAGTCCAGTTAAGAAATGCATAACCTGGGTTCGGTGTTGCAGTTATGGTTGTTATAGCGCCTTGATCAATGGTTCCTCCTCCAAGTGTTGTTCCTCCGGCTATCGGCAATGAAGATAATGTTAACAGAGGAATAGTTGTGAAAGTCCACACATGATCAATTTGCAAGGCCTGACCTAACAAGTCCTTAGCCGATTTTGTCACCCTACCTGTATAAAGAGTGAATGGTGAAAGTGGAGTGGCAGGAATGAGTGATGCAGTTAATCCGGCGTATGAAACTGTTGGTTCCACCATTGCCGATTTTGTTGATGCGATGATGGTTGCACCTTGTTGAATAGTAAATGATGCACCTGTGATAGTTGCAGGATCCATCTTTACATTGAAAGTTGCCGAAATTACCTGATTAAGAGGTACGTTGATGGCTTTATCAAGAGGGATGGTCGATACCACTTTCGGGCATTCATTGACCTTTTCCTTGTACTCGTCCTTTTTGCACCCGGCAAAAAAAGCAACCGAGGCTATGACAAACGTGAATAATAGTTTTTTCATTTTCATTTTTTTAGATTAAATAATTGAGCGTTTTTTTTTCATAATAAAAGTAACTCCTGCAACTCCGAAAAGCATTACACAATTCCGGTAAAGAGTTACATCATTCACACATAAATCGGAAGGTTTAAAAATCAACAAAGCCCACCGCAATAGTGCAGTGGGCTTTGTGTTTCAGATTATTTATTGTTTCGAAATCAATTTGCCTGATTGAATGGTTTTGTTATTGCCAATCATTTTGTAGAAATAAATTCCAGTAGGGAAATTACTCGTCTCAAGAGTAGTTATTTGTTTCGTGATGAGGATGTTTTTCACCTCCACACCTAAGATATTGTATATTCGTAATTCACAGTTCTTAATTTGTGATACATCATTGACGGTGATCACCATTGAGTTTGTAAATGGATTTGGATAAATGGACACTGCATGATTCGTATTTTCCAACGAAGCATTACCTGTTCCTGTGCAATTCGGAATCATTGTTGTAGTAACAGCATTTGTTGTTAACGATCCGGAGGTTGTGAGTGCTCTGCCATCCAATGTAACTCCGGTATTTAATGCTCCCAAAGCGCCATTGTTACAAATGATCGTCCCCCTGAAAATAGAATAGTTGTTGATGCTTACTGCACCTTCGATCTTCCAATAGACATTTTTTGCTTGTGCTCCGTTCATCAGAATAACATTTGAATAGGTGCTTGTTGAAAGGGCACCATTGATCTGGATTACAAATACTGCATCAGCATTGCCTTGTGCGTTGAGGTAAACTGAACCAGTCAGTTCTGCAGCAGCATTCATGATGTAAGTATGAGGTGTAAGTACCAGGTCGTTCCCAAACTGGGCAGGATACAGCAACTCAATATCAGAAGGAAGTACATTCAGATAATTATAGACTTTCAGCAAATCGGCAGCACAATTTGCTGTTGAAGCATCAGGAATTGGATGAATCGTTCCTGAAACTAACAGAGGATCATAGCCTGAAGTAATACCAACATTGGTTCCGACACTACCATCAACAGTTGTTATGCCAGTGTTTGTAACCGAGCCATTTGCTGAAAATAATGTGTAACAAGCAGTTGAAGCAAGGTCAGGAGCCAGCGGTCCTGTGAGTGTAGGGCTTCCGCAGCCAATAGGTGTAAATGCCAGAATTCCGTCAACAGTGATAGCGCCTGTAGTAGAAAGCGCTCGGCCTTCCAGAGTGCTACCTGTGTGCATTATAATTGCAGCATTGTTGGCAATAATGGTTCCTCTCATGGTGGTTCCTGAAGCCATGTCAACCAAACCTTCAATTTTCCAGAAGACATTGCACGCCATTGCTCCATTAATCAACTTGATCTGAGACGAAGCATTGGTTGAGAACGCTCCCCCGATCTGAAAAATAAATACCGCGTTGGAATTTCCTTTTGCATCCAGGGTAAGATCTAAATTTAATGAGGCTGTGCTGGCGATGGAATAAACACCTGCAACCAGAGTCACACCGTTTCCAAGCAAAGGAGCAGGAAAATCAGTTGGGATAGTACTGTTCAGTTGGTTGTATGCAATTAGTAAATCGGCAGCACATTGTGCGCTTGCACCGTCGTTATCGTGCATAACACCGTTCACATTACCAAAAGCTGTGCTCGAACCATTGTTGGTTCCTACATTACCGGTAAGTTGCGAAATACCAGTGTTGCTTACTGCACCATCCGTCGAAAAAATAACAAAATTAACTGCTGTTCCTAAATTAGGTGCCTGTGCGTAGTTTGCTTTCGGAAAAGCAATCAAGGCAAGGACTGTTGTAAAAAGAAGTAAAAAATTTTTCATTTTTATTATGTTTTAATGAATGTCATTTTCATAAGTCAAAGTTGAGTTCTTTAATTGCGGAAAGCGTTACACAATTCATAAAAAGAGTTACATCTTTCACACATTATAATAATTTAAAAAAAGGCCGCCCCAAAATTTTACTTCTGAGACGGCCTTTGGTTTTCCGATCAACCATTTTTAAAATTACATTATCTAAGATTTATCTCTCCATCAATCACGAGGAATTACATCAATGATAACGGTTCTATTATAGAAACGTTCATCCGGAAATTTGTTTTCAAATGGTGATACGTTTTCATTTTCCCCAAATGCGGTTACTTCTATTTTAACATCGTTTTTACCAGCTCTCGCTAAAGCGTCTTGAAGAATTTTTGTCACATCGTTGGCTCTGGCTTCTGATAATTTTTGGTTGTGGCCTTTTTCTCCAATAATATCGGTGTGGCCATGTATAATAACCCTTCCGTCTTTAGGAATCTTCGGAGTTACAAAATCGGTAAGGAATTTCTTATAAATGTTGATAGATCTTGAATCATCGAATTCAAAGATTACACTGAACCTCAATCCATCTACCAATAACGACTGGGTCCAAAGCGCCATGTGAACCGAGACTTCCTTTCTAACTGTATTGCCATGCTTTGTCTGGCCTACCATTGTCACTTTGTACTCGCCTTCAGGTCTGGCACCTAAAATGGTTTTTCCGGGGATACTTACTTTTTCACGTGAATAAGGTCCAAAATATTGCACACTTCCTGCATCGTCCCTGATCTCAAGGGTCCATGATGCAAATGCTTCATTTCCTCCTTCAACATTGAAAGTAACATAGCTATCAACCGGCGCTTCCTGAACAATAGAGATATCTACCGGTTTCAACGGGGTATCCGGACCGCTTTCGAACTCTTCCAATAAAGCTGGCGAACTGCTTTCGATTGACACCCTACGGTCGTCTTCACGAAGAAGAGTCAACTCGAGTATACCTCCCGGCTTTTCAGAAGGAATTTTCGGTTTATATAAGCCTTCGAGACTAATCCTTTTGCCGTTTATACCAAATACATCGACCATGTATTTTTTTACCGATTCGGCCATTGCCTTACCGTCTTCCAGACCTTTCTCCGATGATCCAACCAATTTTACAGTTGTTTCAGGATTTTTGGCCATACGATCACAAAGGATGTTCAGAATATTATAATATACAACCAATTGCTGTTTTGCACGTTCTGCCCTGACCATCAATTCATACTGTTTCAGGTTTTCTTCTTTGAAGTCTTTTACCTGGTCTTTTTTAAGCAACACATAACGATCGGGTATTTCGGTTGATCCCAAATCGAAGAATATATAGTTTCGTAGAGGGAATGTTTCCCGAACCCTGCGCCCTGCCTGGATATTTGCTGGCGAATTGACCCAAAACTTAACTTCCGGCTCAATAAATTTAGGCCTGTACCCAATTGTATAAATTGGAATAATCAAGTCTTTGTCAACAGTATCGCGCTTTAGGTCGAAATAATAGATATCATCATCGCCTTTTCCACCTTCATAACGATTAGATGTAAAATATCCCGATTTACCATCCTTCAGAAATACAATTCCAAAGTCGTTGGTGAAAGAATTAAAAGGGTATTTCATGGGTATGGCCTTTTCAAAAACTCCATTTTTATTGAGTGCAATACAAATATCCATGCCTCCAAACCCCTGATAACCATCGGAAGAGAAATAGAAATTCCCGTCAGCATCCATATTGGGATACTTTTCAGTGTTAAATGTATTGATGTTTGGTCCCATGTTGATGGGATTGCCCCATCCTTTGCCTTCACGGTTGCAGTAATAGATGTCGGTTTTGCCATATCCACCTTGCATATCCGAAACAAAATACAATCTTTTACCATCGGGTGTAAGGAATGGATTGGCCACCGAATAAAGATCGCTGTTGAGGTAAAATGGAACTTCTTTGGTCCAGTTACCATCTTTCATGGTAGAAGTAAAAATCTTATTTCTTTCAATCTTTAAAGTTTTCTTATCTTCTCCCTTTAGATATTTTTCAACCCGCGTAATATAGATAGTATCAAAGTTCTTTGAGAAACAGGCAGGGCCATCGTGATACTTCTGATTAATATTTTTTCCATCAAAAGGAGCCACATTGACAAAATTGATATTATTAGTATCCTTCTTCGCATAATAAAGATCCAGGTAGTTTGCACCGGTCCAGCCATAAATTTTATCGTGTCCGGGTGTATTTCGATTAGTGGTGAAAACGACTCCATCTTTGTATAACACTGGACTTAAATCTGCATTTTTAGAATTGAGTGTGGCAACATTGCTGATCGTAACCGGTTCGTCCCATTTATGATCCTCGGTAACAATATCGATAGATTCACTAAAGAATTTTCCTCTTGGATCAGTTGGCATCAACTCACTGAACTTGTTGAATGCAACTTTTGCCTCATCGTACTTTCCGTTGTTTTTCAATACCTGACCGTAATTCAGATAAAACTCCGGGTCACTATAAGTGCCTGAGGCATTTACTTTGTCATAAGCTGCCTGTTCTTCCTTGTACCAGTTCATTTTCCGGTAACATTCACCCAATTTGAAATAAACATCAGCAGAAGGATGTTTTGCTGCTTCACTTTCATAAAGTTTTGCTGCGCGGTAATATTCCCAACTGTCGAAAAGCTGGTCGGCCTTTGGTGTTTGTGCTATTGCAATTGTGCCGAATAAAACAGCAATGATTAGAATGTATATATTTTTCATGGTCGTATTTATTAATTTAGATTTTTTTAGAAAAATCTTGGACTTGACAATTTTGTTTTAATACCACTGATATCAAATCCCAGCATGAATTCATGGGTGCCGCTGTTATATGAGCCGTTACGGTTCAGGTAATAATCGTAAGAATAACCGAAGCGCAGAAAATCGGTAATTTCAACTTCCACAATACCAACAAGCATATTGTCGGTGCCTGATATATTCATTCTGTTGTTGGTCCTGAAACCTGCACCAATAAATAACTTTTTGAAAATGATCAGTGAAGCATCAATTTCGCCGACTACAGGAGCAGAATGCACATATTTCAGCAGTACTGAAGGTCTGAAGTCAAGGTCTTTGGTTAATGGGATTACAATGCCTGTAGTTAGGTAATATTGTCGGTAGAACTTGGCATAATTGGCATCAGGGGCAGTCGCCAAATTGAACCTTGACTGTAGAAGATGGTTCACGCTCAATCCAAAATAGCCTCGCTCCTTGTAATAATATAGACCTAAACTGGCATCAGGGACCCAGCTCGATGCTGCGTTTGATATAAAAGCAAGGTCATTATTGTCATCTATATTTATTTGATCCCATCCAACCCTTATATTGTTTAACATACCCGTAAGCCCAAAAGAAAGCTTTGCTTTTTCGCCAACCGGAAGATGATAAGCATAAGTCAGACTGATTCCCGTATTTTTCAACGGTCCTGCTTTGTCGTTGTAAACCTGCAGGCCAAGTCCCACATTGCTGTTAGGTATCGCGCTGTGAATACTTAATGATTGGGTTATAGGTGCGCCTGGCATATCCGTCCATTGGCTACGATGAACCATTGTTCCTGATAATAAGCCCCGGCTCCCGGCGTATCCGGGATTTACATAAACCGGATTGAAGAAATACATCGAGAATCCTGCATCCTGTTGCGCATAAGCACCCAGGGAGAGTATTCCAATTAGGATTGTAGCAATGATTTTTATTTTCATGGTTTCAATTTTTATTTCGTGTGTTTATAAACATGACTTAATGAACTATCTTTTAATAAATACCCAACCGCGTTTTTCTGTATTGTTGTAGTTGATGATATAATAATAAGTACCGTCAGGCATATCTTCACCTTTCATGTTTTTGCCAGTCCATACAACTGTTTTATTGTCATAATTGATCCCCTTCCATACCTCGCTGCCCCATCGGTTAATAATTGTGACATCATTAACTGGATAATAGTTGAGTATAGGAATATTCCAATCATCATTCAGACCATCGCCATTGGGAGAGAAACCATTGAAAAATTCCAATTCAGGAACTATAACAACTTGTGTTTCGATGTCTGATCCGCAGCTGTTTGTAGCTGTTAATTTCACTGTATAAGTTCCTGTTGCCGCATAAACATGTATTGGATTTGCAGAAGCCGAAGCCTGATTGTCGCCAAAATCCCATAGATAGGAGATTGCATCTGTTGAAGCGTTGACAAATGTAAAGGTATTCAATCCAGATAAGCTGGAAGTGAAGACTGCATTTGGCAATTGCTTTTCAGAAACAATGGTTACAGGTGATTCTGCTGTACAGCCATTTCTATCAGTAACTTTAACTATATAAGTTCCGGCAATCAATCCTGAAATTGTTGCAGAAGTTTGTACCGGCGTTGAATTCCATGAATAAGAATAGGGTTCTGTTCCACCATCAACTATGGCAGCTGCGGTTCCAGTTGCTTCACCGGGGCACTGAATATTCGTATGAACAGTAGAAACTGTAAGTACCGAAGTGGGTTGGCTAATTGTAACAGGAATATTAAAAGTATTCAGCGTTGCATCCCTGACAGTAACTGTATAAATACCTGCTGTTAATGAGTTGAAAGTACCTGATGATTGATAAGCGCCTGCACCGAGTTTATATTCATAGGGTGCATTTCCGCCCGATCCTGCGACCGTTATACTACCTGTATTTCCATCGAAGCAAGGAACATTGGTCTGAGATGTTACTGTTCCCAGCAAAATTGGTGGTTGCGTGATGGTTACCGGAATATCGAAAGAACATAGATTTTTATCCTGAATTGTTACAACATAAGAACCTGCAAAAAGTAAATTAAATGTTCCTGAATTCTGATAAGCGCCTGCACCAAGTTTATACCGGTAAGGCATTGTACCTCCTGATCCGGCAACTGTTACACCGCCATTATTGCCACCAAATATTGAAACATCGGTTTGCGAAATTTTATTTCCGGTAAGGACAGCTGGCTGTAAAACCGGTAGTACTCCTGTAACAGGACCGCAATTATTAACATCTGTAATGCTCCAATTATAAGCTGGTCCTGCAGGTATGTTGCTAAAAACACCAGTTCCGTTGGTAACACCATTAAATGTGTAGGAATATGGAGTTGTTCCTCCCAATCCCGTAAGGGTGACTGTTGCAGTTTGTCCATTACATTGAATAGGTGTGGTGATGGCTGCTGAACCGGTCAATTCCTGTGGTTGGGTAATTGTTACATCGGTTGAAGCAGTGATACCATCAATATCTGTAACAGTCACAGTATATACTCCGGCAGCAAGGTTGCTTGCCGTTGCGGTGGTCTGTACAGGTATTGTATTCCATAAATAAGTATAAGGCCCAGTGCCTCCTGTTGGAGTAACTGTGGCGCTTCCGGTAGTATTTCCAAAACATAGAACATTGACTTGATCTATTTTCATATTAATGATCAACTCACACAGCGACACTTTTCCTGTGACTTCGTTGCATTTATTGCCATCGGTAATGCTCCAGGTATAATTTACTCCTGGTTTTACATTGGTGAAAATACCTGTTCCATTGGTCTCATTACCTAATGTAAAAATGAGCGGAGTTGATCCTCCTGATCCGTTAAGGATAATGGTGACATTGGCTGTACCTGTTATTGGTTTAGGCTCAACAATATTCACAGTAGCCGTTTTTGTACATCCTCTGCTATCTTTTACCTCTACAGTATAAGTACCTGCCTTAAGGTTATTTACGGTAGCTGTGGTCTGTACCGGAATTGTATTCCATAAATAAGTATAAGGCGCTGTTCCACCTGTTGGTGAGGCCGTTGCACTTCCTGATGCTTCTCCAAAGCACAATACATCTGTTTGCAGTGGATTGACCTGCAAATCTAACAACGGCTGTTTAATGATCACATTGGCAATCGCGATACATCCGCTATTATCGGTTACCGTGACTGTGTAAGTACCAGCCCTAAGATCGTTTATTGTAGTAGTGGTCTGTATTGGAATTGTATTCCATAAATAACTATAAGGCGCTGTACCTCCCGTTGCATTTGCCGTTGCACTTCCGGTTGCCTCTCCAAAACAAATTACATCGGTTTGAAGGGTGTTTACCATCAATCCGGCCAATGGCTGCTGAATGGAAACATTAACGGTGGTTGTACATAAGTTGGCATCCGTCACCGTGAAGGTATGAAGACCTGCGGACAATCCTGTTTGTGCAGGAGTTATCACGTATGGTGGTGTTCCGCCTGAAGGGGTTATCACTGCTGATCCTGTATTGTTACCGTAACACGTTACATTTACCTGGCTGGTTAGTGAAGCTGTTAAGCCTGTTGCCGGTTGGGTGATCGTCACATTAATGGTGGTGCTACATAAGTTGGCATCCGTCACCGTGAAGGTATGAAGACCTGCTGACAATCCTGTTTGTGCAGGAGTTATCACGTATGGTGGTGTTCCGCCGGAAGGTGTTATCACTGCTGATCCGGTACTACCGAAGCACGATACATTAACCTGGCTGGTCAGTGAAGCTGTTAAACCAGTTGCCGGTTGGGTGATTGTCGCATTAACGGTGGTGGTACATAAGTTGGCATCCGTTACCGTAAAGGTATGAAGACCTGCGGACAATCCTGTTTGTGCAGGGGTGATCAAATAGGGTGGTGTTCCGCCTGAAGGTGTTATTACTGCTGATCCGGTACTGCTACCGAAGCACGATACATTAACCTGGCTGGTTAGTGAAGCCGTTAAGCCTGTTGCCGGTTGGGTGATTGTCGCATCAACGGTGGTTGTACATAAGTTTGCATCCGTTACCGTGAAGGTATGAAGACCTGCTGACAATCCTGTCTGTGCAGGAGTTATCACGTATGGTGGTGTTCCGCCGGAAGGTGTTATCACTACTGATCCGGTACTACCGAAGCACGATACATTTACCTGGCTGGTCAGTGAAGCAATTAAGCCTGTTGCCGGTTGGGTGATTGTCGCATCAACGGTGGTTGTACATAAGTTGGCATCCGTTACCGTAAAGGTATGAAGACCTGGGGACAATCCTGTTTGTGCAGGAGTTATCACGTATGGTGGTGTTCCGCCGGAAGGTGTTATCACTACTGATCCGGTACTACCGAAGCACGATACATTAACCTGACTGGTTAGTAAAGCAGTTAAGCCGGTAGCCGGTCCGGTGATTGTCGCATCAACGGTGGTTGTACATAAGTTGGCATCCGTTACCGTAAAGGTATGAAGACCTGGGGACAATCCTGTTTGTGCAGGAGTTATCACGTATGGTGGTGTTCCGCCGGAAGGTGTTATCACTACTGATCCGGTACTACCGAAGCACGATACATTAACCTGACTGGTTAGTAAAGCAGTTAAGCTTGATGCCGGCTGGGTGATTGTAACATTGGCTGTTGCGGTAGATCCGGCATTATCTGTTACAGTAACAGTATAATTTCCTGCAGCAAGTCCTGTTGCCGTTGCGGTAGTCTGTTCAGGAAGTGTATTCCATGAATAACTGTAAGGTGGTACTCCTCCAGCCGGGGTGGCTGTTGCACTTCCGGTCGGACTGCAACCGGCATCGACCTGTGTTGTAGTAACCGTCAGCGGTGGGGGAAGCATCCCATTTGCAGCATTGAGACTAATAGCACCGGCAGTCGTAAGTCCTCTTCCAATTAAAGTTGAAGCGTTTAGAGTGATAGCGCCGGCGCCAAGTATGGTACCCTGGAAAACAGAAGAACCTCCTCCAGTGAATTCTCCGTTTATTTGCCAGTACACATTGGACCATTTGGTTCCATTGGTCAGAATAATTTTCGTACTGTTGTTTGTTGCTAAGGCACCATTTATTTTGATGTAAAACTTGGCATCAGGATTACCTCCTCCGTCTAGAGTTAAATCTCCCGCTAAAACGGCAGCACCTCCGGCGCAGTAAACACCTGGTGCAAGAGTCTGTGTTAAAATAGGCGTACCTAAAACATGACCGCAAGTAAGTGTACTCATATAGCCATAGGCGGTGTGCACATCTATATTTGCTTGATCTGCAATGGGATCGACCACATGCTTTACCCCAACCAGTACTCCTGGAGGAAAAGCGGTGAAGGCACCTGCATCGGTGCCAACATCGCCTGTTACGGTTGTTGCTCCAACAACCTCAAATGCTCCGGATGCAGTAAAGAACGCAAAACTTGAAGTTGTCCCTAAGTTCGGTGCTACCTGAGCAAAGATGATGGTTGGCAATAAAATCAGCGCAAGCGCCAGAAAAACATTACGTAAATTTTTTTTCATGATAAAATATTATTAATGAATCCGGGTATATAATCTGGACAAAATCTGGATATATAATCTGAATATAAAATTGCTAAGTTGAAACAGGATAAGTGTTACACAATTCTGTTAATAAGTTATATGATTCACACATTTGCAGGCGGGATACTTTTCAATGGAGATTCAATTTCGTATTTTTCAGGAGGATTATATTTATTCATTGGGAGGTCACCAGGATAAGACATCAAACTGGAAAATATGGCAACATCGAAATATAATTTCAGGAAAACTAATAGTTGGTATTGAGCACTATCCGAGAACAACTTTCGTTTAGGTATAAACAATTCAATAAAATTAATCAATGAAGAGGCTATTTCTTATACTCAATATTGTCCTGATTGCATCTGCTGCAAATGCAATCAGTTTTTACTCGCAGAAAATAGTGAGCTGTTCTGCGGGGGCTTATCACACTTTAACTATAGATGACGCAGGAAATTTATGGGCGTGGGGTTATAATTATAGTGGTCAGTTAGGAGATGGGACCACTCAGGAAAAATATAAGCCGGTTCAGATTATGCCAACAACCAAATTTAAAATTGCTGTTGCTGGTTTTGACTACAGCATGGCGATTGATGAATCTGGAAACCTCTGGGGGTGGGGGACTAATAATTCAGGACAGTTGGGTAATAAAACCATTTCAGCAAATACCTCAACACCAGTATCGATCATGAATGGCACAAGATTTAAAGCAGTCTCAATATTTTATTCTCATACTTTAGCCATCGATGAATCCGGAAATTTATGGTCGTGGGGATCGAACACCAAGGGACAATTGGGAGACGGCACCACTTCTGATAAGTCTTCTCCTGTAAAGATTAAATCCGGAACAAAGTTCAGGTACGTTTCGGCAGGTACTGCTCACAGTATGGCGATTGATGAGTTGGGTAACCTGTGGACATGGGGAAACAATAAATATGGTCAGTTGGGAGACGGTACTGTTTCAGACAAGTCCACACCCATAATGGTTAAGTCGGATACAAAATTTCAAAACATATCCGCTGGATTCGGGCACAGTATAGCCATTGATGAATCAGGAAACTTGTGGTCGTGGGGTGGAAATTCTTCAGGACAATTGGGTGACGGAAGTGATATTAATAAATCCAGTCCGGAACAAATTAAATCCGGTAAAAAATTCAGGAATATCTCGGCAGGATCTTCTTTCAGTATGGCAATTGATGAATCGGGTGATCTATGGACTTGGGGAAACAATGGTTATGGTAGGTTAGGAGATGGATCAACTTCTGAAAAGGCTTTTCCGGTGAACATCAAATCAGGCACAAAATTCACATTGGTTTCCGGCGGTTATAATCACAGCATGGCTATTGATGAATCGGGAAACCTTTGTGGCTGGGGAACGAACGAAAATGGACAGTTTGCAGATGGAACTACTTCAGGAAAATCATTGCCTGTTAATATTAAAACAGGCGTAAAATTTAAAAATATTTCAGCTGGAAACGAACATTCTCTGGCCACCGATGAATCTGGTAATTTATGGACATGGGGCGCTAATTCTTATGGACAGTTAGGTGATGGAACCAAAAATGGAAGGAACATTCCGGAACAAATAAAACCGGGGACAAAATTTAAAGCAGTTGCAGCAGGAAAGTATAACACAAGTATGGCCATTGATGAGTCAGGAAATTTGTGGACCTGGGGATACAATTATTACGGACAATTGGGTGACGGAACAACTCAGGACAGGAACACTCCGGCGCAGATTAAATACGGGACAAAATTTAAAATCGTATCGGCAGGGTCGTCTGTAAGTATGGCTATTGATGAATCCGGCAATCTATGGGCATGGGGTTACGGTCAGTTAGGTGATGGTACTACTTCTACTAAATTGTTGCCGGTAAATATAAAACCAGGAACAAAATTTAAGTTTGTTTCGACTTGTACAACATACACAATGGCCATCGACGAATCGGGCAATCTTTGGGGTTGGGGAATGAATAAAACGGGACAATTGGGAGATGGTACCACTGAAGATAAATCAACGCCAATTAAGATTAAGGCAGGAGTAAAATTTATGACTGTCTCAACCTATTATTCTCATACCTTGGCCATTGACGAATCTGGAAATTTATGGGCATGGGGAAGTAACGAATATGGAAAGTTGGGAAATGGTGCTTTATTGGCCAAGACAAAAGCGGTATCGGTTAAGGTTGGAACAAAATTTAAATTGACAGATGCCGGTTCTGTGCATTCTACAGCAATTGATCAATCTGGTAATCTTTGGGCATGGGGATACAATAAATTTGGTCGTCTGGGAGATGGTACAACTACAGATAAGTCGTCTCCAATACAGGTAAAATTAGGGACAAAATTCAAAAATGTTTCTGCTGGTTACAATTTCAATTTATCCATTGATGATTCCGGTAAACTTTGGGCCTGGGGATACAATGATGTAGGACAGCTAGGCGACGGTACTGCCTGGCACGATGTTCCAACCTGGATCAATACTGGTAATTCCGGTAAAAATAAATCCAGACTCAAATAGATAAGGATATAAATGATCGTTGTAAAAAAAAGCTCTATGACGTTTGGTATGGGTGATAAGTAATAGGAATTAAACAATGTACGATGTCTTAACAAAACCTTATTTTTAAAGAAAATAACCTCAGTAGAAAATATATAACCGATAAAGTCAAACCTTATTACCTTTTATGAAAGTTGAATAAACAACCTGTACACACATTTTGTGTTCACTACTTTACATCGATTACCTTTGATTGTTGAAACAACATTTATCAAGTTCTATCAGAAGACAATAATGCCCAAATAAGGTAATAAGGTTTTGGGCTGTGAGCGCTGATTTTCTACTGAGGTAGCCATTTAAAATAAGGTTTTAAGGAAAAAAGATCAATGTTATTTGGATACTGGTTCGCTCAAAAAAATATGTATATAGAGTAGCTACGATTAGAAGAGGAGGGAAGGCCGCCTGTGGACTACGGGGTGAGTTTAGGTATTTCTCTTATTCCTCTTTTACCCACAGCATCCGTCATAGAACAAAAAAAGGCTCTATGACGGATAGTATGGATAGAAGTAGAATTCTTTTGCCTATTCCGTCCGAAAGAATGTTTTTGCCTTGAAAATCACCTTCGTTCGGACGATTTTTTTACCTATTTTTTCTTTCTACAATCCGCCAGATGGCGGATGCCCCGCTGGGGCATTGCTAATCCATTGGGTATAAGTGCCAGAGGCACTGGATATTTATAGAACAATGATAAGCCTGAACGCCCTTCGTGCCGTATGTACGAAACAATTTCATGTCAAAATCTTATGCGTCATTCAATCTTTACGGTTTCAAGTAAAATAATTCATTAATTTTAAAACTATCCAATTACCTACAGAATCCGTCATAGAACCAAAAAAAAGTCCATGCCAGAATCTGACATGGACTTTAATATTGAAATTGATTGATTATTTTGTTTTTATGACTTCAAATGTTACCCTGCGGTTCAATGCGCGACCTTCTTCTGTGTCGTTGGTTGCAGCAGGTTTTGATTCTCCAAGTGCTTTTTGTTTTGAAATACGGTTCGCTTTAACTCCGGAAGAGGTGATTGCTTTAACAACCGAAATAATACGTCTTTCCGATAGCGCCATATTGTATTCTTCAGTACCCTTACTGTCGGCATTTCCGGTCAGGTCAACATTGTAATTGTTGTTTGATTTCAATATTTTGACCAGCTTTTCAATTTTTGCTTTTTCGACCTGAAGAATATTCGACTTGTCATAGTCAAAATAAACCGGTTCGACTGTCATTTCCGGAGCTACTGCTTCCTGTGCAACTTCTTCAATTACCGGGCAACCATTGTTTTCTTTGGGACCTGCAACTGTTGGGCATTTGTCCAGATAATCAGCAACACCGTCACCATCGGTATCAACCGGGCAGCCGTTTTTGTCAACAACAACTCCGGCAGGAGTATCCGGACATTTGTCAATGGCATCGGCAACTCCGTCTTTATCCTGGTCAAGTGGGCATCCTTTTGCATCTACTTTCACACCTTTAGGAGTGTCGGGGCATTTGTCATCTTTATCGGCAACACCATCACCGTCAGCATCAGGGCAACCCTTTAATGAAGTTAATCCGGCAATGGTTGGGCAATCGTCCAGGTAATCGGCAACGCCATCGCCATCAGTATCAAGTGGACAACCGTTGAAATCAACTGCAACACCGGCTGGAGTATTAGGGCATTTGTCTTTGTTGTCCGAAACTCCATCCATGTCACTATCTTTTGCTTTTCCAAAGTCAACTTCCAATCCCAGGTTAACTTTCCAGAAGTTTTCCCTACCGGTCCAGCTGTTGTCATAAGTAGTTGATTTTAACCCGCGAATATAGCCGGCTTCCAAATAGAATGCAGTGCTTTGGCTCATATAGTATTTTGCTCCCAAGCCCAAATCATAGTTAAATGCTGAAGTTGAATTGTCCCACAAATAACCCGGTCCGGCAAAAAGGTAAGGACGTAAACTAGAAGTTTCGCCTGCAAGTTTTAACCTGAAATTCAGGAATGGATTTACCATATCGAGATTACTCTTCAGATTAGAATTAAAAACCCCCATATCACCTTTAAGCATAATATCGAATCGTGGGCTCAAATATCTGCTAAAATACAAGTCGGGCATAATGCCCACACCACCATTGTTTAGAGTACCATAAGCACCTAAGCCGAGACCAATGCCCGATTTTCTGTCGGATGTCTGGGCATTCAAACTAGCTGTAAAAGCTACAATTAAAGAAAGTAAAAGTAATTTTTTCATAGTATTTTATTTTAAGTAAAATTTTAATTAAAGTGTTGCCATAATCTTTTGTAGTTCTTCTTCTGTTTTGCCAAATTTCATCTGAAGCCTTCCAATAATTTCATCTTTTTTGCCATCTAACAGCATAAGATCATTGTCAGTTAAGTCAGCAAACTTCTGTTTGAGTTTGCCTTTCTGCTCGTTCCAGTTACCTTCGATTTCTTGTGTGTTCATTTGTTTGAGTTATAGTTGTGAATTAAATTTTACATTACAAAGATGAGGTACACAATGCTCTTTCGTGTTACATAATTCCGTTGAAGAGTTACATCATTCACACATTGTCAGGAGCAATGTACTCTGATCATCAAACATGGTAGTCGGAGAGAGACTATTCATGAAATTGTGTCTGAAAGTCAATGCCCACCGGGATACAGCACTGCACAGTAGTGGATGATCAAACGATGGGAAATTGGATGGGTATCCCTGTTTACACAATCTTCTTTATATTCCCTTATCCGGAAACCGACAATGCTCATCAAACAGATGTAACTGTCCATTTTACTGATGTAAATGTCCATTTAGACGATGTAACAGTTCATCCAGGCAATGTAAAAATGAATTCAAGAGATGTAAAAGTGAAAACAAGGACTGTAACAGTTCAATAAATTGGAATGGATTGAAATAAAAGAGTGAATAAATTGGATATTCATTTTGGTATTCATGTAGTTTTATTTCGTAAATTTAGGTAATGCAATTTTGATTACTCCCTAATCATTCAATAATGGTACAGTTGCGGAAAATATTTCACAAGGGGAATGACCAGATCGGGCTTTTCTTCGGATTTGATGAAGAATTGAAATCCAAAGCCAGAAGCATTGGCGCCCGGTGGAGTCAGACGAATAAATGCTGGTATGTATTGCATAACAAGGAGAACTATAACCAGATAAAGCGCACTTTTGATGATGTCCAGATTATAAAAGACGAAGACAATGAGCGGCACAATGAACCTGCTGTCATACGGCAAGAAATTGTTCACATAGCTGAGGTAATCAGCGAAATTCAGTCCCGGGTACCCGGGAACGAACATAAGGATCACGATCCTGAATTCGCCAGCAAAATTGTTTTCAAGGGAAATACCGGTAAATACTGGATACTGAAAGTTCCGTACAAGGTTGGCATTACGACCAAACTGATGGACATCAAAGGGGTTTACTGGAACAAAACGCAAAAAGCTTTTTTTGTACTGCGGCATGTCAATGTAAAAATAAAGGTTGAAGCTTTGCTGGGTATTGGTGAGATTTTCCCTCCGGAATATTATAATCTTGAAACTTCAAATAGAACGCGGATTTACATGGGTTTAGCGGATTGAAAACGGATTTTTATTCCGACAAGTCGGAACGGATTAAAACCAACAAAATAGCTTATAATCATTAATTGATTCCACTTCGAAAAGTGGTTTTTCGTCATTGCGACCCTGAGGCACGAAAGGGGAAGCAATCTTAATATGCAGATTTCCAATAGTATGAGATTGCTTCGTGCCTCGCAATGACGTGCTTTTAGACTTTTCGGAGCAGACTCATAATTCAATACCTGTAATTTAAGTATTTGTACAAATGTAATTTTGTATTTCAGAAAAAGAATAGAACGCGGATTCTCACGGATTAAGCGGATAAACGCTGATGATAATTTAAGCGGATTTTAAGACTGATTTTATTCATGCAAGCATGAAAAGATAAGAATGTAAATGTCTGCTAATCATTCCGACTTGTCGGGATTAAATCCGTTTTCAATCCGCTCGATCAGGTTCAATCCGCGTTCTATTTTTTTGTGCAACAGGTACCGGTTATGGCACAGACCTATACCCTGGTGATGCTCGATTACCTGATGGCGCAAAATTACAGTGCGAATACGATTCGTAACTATGTTAAGTAGTTTAACCTGTTCCTCCGGATTAATCGGTATCAAAACCCAGATACTTTAACCGAAATGCAGATAGTAAGGCACCTTGCCGGTATGACTGAGAAAGGACTTTCGGCATCGAGCCTGATTTACTTTTTCGTTTTCGACTCGTAATTACGGTTATTTCTTATTTTTGATGTATATACACAACTCGATCTTATGCGGGCAACAAAAATTATTCACCGGGGAGAATCTCGTATTAAAGTTGATTTTCCTTACAA